>JAEEGL013153155.1_pt1 | contig 10547 bp, 3 predicted proteins | sample 9134231 | NCBI WGS metagenome assembly JAEEGL01 (sample SAMN16246548, study PRJNA631951) | gut metagenome | biome: gut microbiome; feature: rumen; material: fiber-attached | host: Bos | place: Iran: Karaj | collected 2018-10
AGGGCTTCGTTGCAAGGCACTTCTCCTGAATACATCACCCAAAAGCGTATTCTCGAAAAGAAGGGTGAGGTAGAGGTCATGCTGTTTGACCTTTATGAGAAAGATAAGGCAAAACTCGATGCACAGTTTGTGTTGCCCACTTCTTATCAGACCTATCGTGACAAGAAGGAGTTTGCCAACTATTATCCCTTCGTGCCTTACCAGTTCAAACTCATCATGCGAGTGCTTGACTCTTTCGTGAGCATGAACTATGTGGATCGACAAGTGCGAGGCAACGAGCGATCGCTGATTAATATTACGCACTCGATTGCCAAGGAAACCCAGAACATGGAAGTCGGCCAGTTCATTTCCTTTGACAGGTTTTATGGAGCCATGTTCCAGGGATCATTGCAGCACCTGGGTAAACGTGCTTTTGATAACGCTGAACAGGCACTCAGTACCATAACCGACCCTGCACAACAGGAGAAGTATCGTCGGGTGGTCTATGTGATGTTTATGCTCTGCAACCTCAGCGATACCGACAAGCAGACGTTCGCTGCCACCGTGGATAATATTGTCACCTTGCTCATGGACAAGGTTGACGAGAACAAGGCCGTCATCAAGCACGATGTGCAGACGGTCATTGAGTTCCTGCTGAAGAATGCGGTCATCCGTAAACAGAAGACCGATGCAGGTAACGAGGTCTATGAGTTCCTCTCTGAGGAAGAGGCAAAGGTCTTGCAATTGATCAACAACCAGACCGTTGACAACAATACCTATTGCGACTACTTGAAGGACATCTTCTTCAAGTACCTTGGCAATCCGTCCAACAAGATGAACTATGCGACCCGCTCGTTCAATGTTGGTGCCTCGATTGATGGCAGAAACTACCTCAGCAACAATGCTGATGTGTTTGTCGATTTCATCACGTCAGCCGATACCGACTCTCCCGATCAGTACGCTTTCTCAACCAATAACACGGCAATGGGTTCACACCTCATCTTCTTCCTCTATCCGATGTTGAAAGAGAATAGCGAACTGCTACGCAACTTCCGTGACTATTGCCGTGTTCAGCGCTTTGCAGCAGAGCAACAAGGCGCAAGTGAGGAACGCCGTCGCACGGTCATGGAGTTCCAGCAGCGGGCCAATGACATACGTAAGAATGAGATAGAACCTGGGTTCCATAAAATTCTTGATACCTGTCCCATCGTGTCATGTGCCAGTGTAATGTCATCTTCTGCCGTTGGCAATGCTACCAAGGCTGAACGCTACAAACACTTGCTGGACACTCACATGGCAGTGCTATACCAGTATGCCAAGATGGTTGATAACGCTGATGTTCCGAAAACCCAGAGTGAACTGCAGGCTAAAATCCTGCGCCCGATTGATGGGGAAATATTCACTGATGCACTCTCGCTTCCAGAAAAGAAAGTAAAGGACATGCTGGAGCGCATGCCCCACGACGCAACCGTTTCAGACGTTGTGCGCCATTTCTCTCGTGCGCCTTATGGATGGTCAGATCTTGCCACCATCTATTACGTCAACGAGCTGGTGCGTCGTCACCTCTATGCGTTTAACTATAACAACATGCCTGATGTGAGCCGTGAGGACACGGCACGCAACATTGTGCGTGATGCAGCCAAGTTCACCATCGAGAAAGCAAAGGCCATCTCGCAGGAGGTGCTCAATGAATTTATCGAAGCTTGGAAGAAAATCTTCAACCGTGTCACAGTTAAGGGCAGCAACGATAGCACGGAGCTGTACCGTGCCTGCAAAGAGGCAGATGACAGCGACTTGAACAAGCTGATGACAAACTACCGCAAGCTGTCCCACAAGATTAACGCTTGCCCCTTCCAGCACACAATTGAAGAAGCTATCGAACTGATGGAGCAGTGGAGCAACATTCGTGACCACCTCAAGTTCTTCCAGACCATCATCGATGACCGTGAACGTGCTGCAGCTTTGTTTGACACCTGCTTGAAGATTAATTCTTTTGTCAACGACCAGTTTGATAACTATAGCGGCTTACTCAAGTTCCTGGATGATAACCGCGATAATTTCGCTTTCTTGAGCGATGAATACAAGGAGACTGTTTCTTCACTCAAGGCCATCCAGTCCGATGAAGAGCCTTGGGAACGGTTGCCGCAGTACATCAAAATGCGTAACGCGTTGCGTACCCAACTCAGTGCGCTCACCGATCAGTTTAAGAAAGAAATAAAGGAAAAGTACACAGCTGTCTTCGACGAGTTGGAGAAGTATGCCGCTGATATGAAGGTGGATAGAGAAAAGTTTGCCAATCGTGACGGCACGCTTCTCTTGAAGACCAATACGTCAAATCTTTACGCTTTGCAAGCTGCTATCAACGAGGTGAACGAGTTCCGTGAGAAACAGTATACCCGCATAAACGATGCCGTATCTAAGAAGCCGGCACCTTCACCTGATGATAAGGATAAACCCAAGCCGCAGACTCGCGTGCGCAAGTTGGTACACCTGGATACTCATACTACGAAACCCATGCGCACAGAAGAAGATGTTGACGAGTATCTTATGAAGCTCAAAGAGCAACTCATGCAGTACATCGGCGGTAATAACGACATCATTGTAAACTAAATCAATATGAGCACTATAGACAGAGTATCGATTCCTGAATTAATGGATGGCAGGTCATTCTATATTCCTGCTTATCAGAGGGGCTATCGATGGACCTCCGAACAAGTCAAGTCACTCTTGCGTGACCTGTTCACCTATGCGAAAGGTGTGAAACATGATCCCATCAATGTGGTTGATGGCGATTATTGTTGCCTACAACCTGTCGTTGCCCGCGAAATAATTGATGCGAGTGAAAAACAGTTACTGGGTGTAAATTCCAACAAGCGAGCATGGGAGATCATCGACGGTCAGCAACGGCTGACTACAATCTTTATTTTATACCGCTACCTGATGCAGAATAAAAGAATTGATGACATTATCCTTTCTTCTCTTTATGGTAGTCGTGAAGTCTATCATCTCAAATATGCAACTCGTCCAGGTTCTGAAAATTTTCTTGAGGATGGACTATGGCAAACGCCACCTCAAGCGGCAAACAATATTGACTTCTACCATATGCAAGAAGCATTAGGTACCATAGATAATTGGATAAAAACAGATGCGTTACAATTATGCCAACGGTATCATATACAGCCCACCACAGCAACAGTTATCGATGTGTTATGGGAATTGCTAAATGCACAGAAGGATTATGTCTCACTTTATGGCACAGTACAAGTGCTTTGGTATGAATTGGATGCTAATAAAAATGTCATCCAAGAATTCCGCGAGACCAATACCAATCAGATTCGACTGACCAACGCCGAACTGATCAAGGCTTTGTTCTTGAGATCTCTGGATACGCAATTCGCATCTCAGCAATTGCAACTACAGCGAGCAAACACTTGGGAAAGCATTGAGAACACGTTACAAGACAACACGTTCTGGGCTTTCTTGAATAAACGAGGCCAGGATTCGCCCAACAGAATAGACATGATTTTCAAGTTGCGTTACCAGCTTGAATGCTTGGCGGTAAGGCAAAATGGTGTTGCGGTTCTTGAATGCCTTAAGGAATGCGAGAATAACCTCAAGAAGAAAGACTTCCTATATAACTATTTCAACGACAAGTTTGATGGGAAAACTGATGCAGATCTGGCTAAAGCCATCGACAACGAATGGCATGAAATCATAACCATCTTCCGTATGTTAGAAGACTGGTATGACGATGTCATCTGCTACAACTTGATTGGTATGCTCAGCCAGTTTGACGACTCCCAGTTGGCCAGTTATCTTTATCAGTTCAACGGTATGACTGATGCCGATTCACGAGATAATTTCAAGAGTTGGCTTAAGGACCAACTGAAGTCTAAATTCAGTAGCATTAAGTATGACGAAGAAGGCAACTTGAAGTTGAAATATGGTGACAAATTGGTTTTCAATCTCTTGCTCATGCTTAATGTGAATCACCTGAACGTTCAGGCCGAGAACTGCAACGACATCAGCAAACAAGGCCCGATTTATAAGTTTCCATTTGATGTCTTGCGTGACGACTGGGATATCGAGCACATCGATTCCCATACAACCAATCCCCTAGATTCAGATGACGAAAAGAGGGCGTGGATTGATGTTGCACTTAGCGACATGTTTACTCTAAGAGATGAAGAACGAAATGAAATAATGAATTTAAGAGACAATGACAAACTGAAAGAAGCCATAGACAAAATTAAAGAACTCTCGGGTGAAGATGATATCACTGAGGAACAAAAAAATCACATTTCCAATCTTACTCTGCTTGACGCTCAGACTAACCGTTCCTATGGTAACAGCTTGTTTGTTACCAAGCGTCGCATTATTATTGAACGCATGCAATCGGGACAATATGTTCCGGTGACCACTTCATATGTCTTCATGAAACTGTTTGACAAGACGGGCACCAATCGCACCCAATGGGGCGTGAATGACATGAAGAGCTATCATGAATATATCTGCGAGGAGTTAAAGAACTATTTACCCCAAAAGTGAATTTTGAGCAATGATCAATCAAGTGAATACATTCAAGTCTGTTACCAATACTTCGATTGCTACTGGCGACCAAAATCAACCACAGATCAGTATATCAAGGGTTCGTATCCCGAGGATTCAGCGGGCTTATGCACAAGGACGCGAATTCAAGAAGGAAACCAAAATACGCAATCAGTTTATTGATGCGATTTTCAAAAACCTGGTCGAAGATACACCGATGGATCTGCATTTTATCTATGGCGCAGTGACATCTTATCAAGATAACGGCGTAGCAAAATTTCAACTCGACTTGCTCGATGGGCAGCAACGTTTCACTACGCTCTTTCTCCTGCACTGGTACTTGATGAATCGCGAACAAGGAAACAATCCACAAATCACCCAGGCGCTTCAATCCTTTATTTATGAAACTCGTTCAACAACACATGAATTTTGTAAGTCCTTGCGTAGGTTTAATTGTGTGTTAGATAACGCTAAGCCAAGCGAAGTGATTAAGAAGGCAAAATGGTATTATCGTCGATTTGATAAGGACTCCTCAATCCGCGGCATGCTGGTAATGCTCGATGCCATTCATGAAAAGTACAATTCATTGAAAGCATCAGGATTGTTGAGCCGTGTTGATAATCTGCAATTCTACGTGTTGCCCCTTGTAGGTTACAATATGGCCGAGGAATTATACATCCAGATGAATCAGCGCGGTCTTCCACTTTCTCCATTCGACAATTTTAAGGCCGATTTCACTGGAGCGATGATTGATGCGAAAATAGCACAGAAGGATACCATATCAAATAAACTTGATACTAAATGGATTGACATCTTCTGGAGTCCTGGCGTCACTGATTATCACATTGCTTACATGCACTTCTTCAGCCGTTTCTTTGCTTATAGGTATCTGGTGGATTCTGGTATTCAAGGAAGAGATATTCAAAATACAGCTCTTCCCATCAATTTGTTTTATACCCAATCTGAGGCAGAAGAAAATCGTGACGAATATCTGGGGTTTGACAAATATGCTGAGCAATTAAAGGCCCACCCAGAGTATTTTGGGTTGATTGAAAAAATCTTAGATGCTATGCATGACAGCAATACCATGCTTGTCGTTCACAATACCTTAAGGCCGATATGGGACGCTTATCAAAAAGGCAATTTCTTTGTGAATGTTGATGTGCCGTTTTCACAGTCATTATTGGTTGTGTTTGGAGCAGTTTGCGATTATATTTCCCAATTCAATTCCTTTGATGAAAAACTATTCAGGCAATGGATGAGGGTCGTTTGGAATGTAGTCGAGAATACTAATATTGACAGTTTGACTGCAGCATTGGGTGCCATGGGCAACCTGAATGCTATGATCACACAAATAATGAAATCGTCACCACGCACCATCAGCGATTTCTATGATGCCATTTCTAAAGTCACTATAACTAACGTATCAGGTGCTGCCAAAGAAGAAATTGAGAAAGCCCGCCGCATTGCCCAAAATGAACAGTGGCTAGCAGAGTTGGAGGATGCCGAGAAACATCCCTATCTAAAAGGATCAATTCGTTTTTTCTATGACCCAACACTAACATTGCAGGAGTTTATTCACAACCGCGATCTGGTGAAACCCATGTTTGACCACAATGGGATTACGACACCTTATCGTGAGCAACACATCCTCATCAGAGCAATCGTGTCAAATCTAAAAACTTGGAATAAAGGAAGCCTTCAAAATCGCTATATCACTGAAACCGCAGAATCAAATAAGCGCTTGAAGATATTGCTGCTCGATAACGATGATGTTCGCCAAATGTTTCTCAATGTACTCAAAGCCTCACAGTCCGATGCTGACGTTATTCGTGAACTCAATCAAGTTACTATGACTAATATGATGCCTTTAATAGCTGATCCAGATCGATATTGGGATAACAAGTTGGTGATCACTCACAACGCTTTGTGCAGTGACGTCAAACTCTATGACTGGATGAATACTCAGTCGTCTCCAGTTTGTGTGTATGAGTATAAAGGCCATTATTCAGTAGCTATTCCTCGCGTGTGGTACGACCGATTCCTCATCGATTCCCATCGTGACCAGATTGCTATTTCTTTAATGAATGGCCTTTGGATGAGATATTATGATGATGGCTCAGGCCATGCAACGCTACAAGATTACAAGAATAATGGACGATTCATAGGTGAGAATATCACTCTCTTAAAAAACTTGCAGAAAGGATTCAGGTTTGCCGTTTCCTTCCAGAAGGATCATAACGTCAGAGTCTATGTGGAATGTCCCAATGAGGCAGCTCTCAATATCTTTGTAAGTCAATTAACAAACATCGGTCAAAATTGTAAGAAGGATAAGAAGTCAGTGTATCTGGATGTAGATGCTGCAGGGAAATTAAAAGCTGAATTTAGATACTTGTTGCACAATGAATTCAGTACTAATTTACAGGCTGTGATTTATTCACTTTACCATGCGGCAGTTAATGCTATTTCTAAAATCTAATCGACATGGATACCAATAGGCTGAAACGCTTCGCTACTGAAGCTCGCAATAAACTCATGCAGGGCGTGGCCCATCGCCTGATGGCGTTGGGGTTCCGTCCCGATGGTTCTGCACCCGAGGAGCCACAATTGCAAGGAGGTGGTGCCACCTTCATGGGCGGCGTCGTCTCGGAGGATTTCTATCAGAAATGGAATTCCCTGCACCGGGCCGTGCAGATGCGCAGCATTGATGAAATCGTCGAAGAAGCCGCCTATACCTGGTTCAACCGTCTAGTGGCGATACAAATCATGGTACGCAACCGCCTGATTTCACCGGTCCTTGATTTTGACGAGACTGGCGCTCGTGTGCCTGTCATCGTTGCTGAGGCTCGGCAGGGTCGCTGCCCGCAGATGGACAGTGACACCAGCCGGCAACTCAACGCCTTGATTGACGACGACCGCAAGACCGATGAGCAGTTTGCACTGCTTATCACGGCCTTCTGTCACAGCAATCCCGTGATTTATTCATGCTTTGGCCACATCAAGGACTATACGGAGTTATTGTTGCCTATCGACATCCTGGCCGATGGCGGCTTTGTGTCCATGCTCAACGATACTGATTTCATCACCGATGAGGACTATAAGTCGCCCGAATTGATTGGCTGGCTCTATCAGTTCTACATCAGCGAGAAGAAAGATGACGTTTTCGCTTCCTTCAAGAAAGGAAAGAAAGCCGAAGCCAAGGATATCCCCGCTGCAACCCAGATTTTCACTCCCAACTGGATTGTGAAATACATGGTGCAGAATACCGTGGGCCGCATCTACCTCGACAACAACCCCGATGCTGCAGCCGACTTTAAGCCCAAATGGAACTATCTCATCGAGAACGAGGAGGCCTCTCCAGAAAACAAACTTGTTGTGGATGACCTTGCAGACCTCAAGGTGGCCGACCTCGCCTGTGGCTCAGGTCACATCCTCAACGAGTGCTTTGATCTGCTTTATGACCTCTATGTGGCTGAAGGTTACAGCCGTCGACAGGCCATAGAGAGCATTTTTGCCAATAACCTTACTGGCATTGACATCGATACCCGCGCCAAACAACTCGCAACATTCGCACTTTTGCTCAAGGCGTGCCAGAAAGACGAGTCCTTTGTCGATGCTCATGCTATGCCCCGTGTGATGGACTTCCCGCACGTCGATCGCTACACATGGCGCGACACGGGCGGTCATATGGCTTGTGCGCTTGAAATAGAATGGGTAAAAGGCGCAAATCAAGAAATAGACGACTGCTTCACCTTAATGGAACAGGCTCACAACTTGGGCAGCATCATGAAATTTGACATTTCGCCAGCAACTCGAGATTATATCAAACAGTGCGTTGCCGAACAAAAACGCCAGCAAAAGTATGTAGATGCTTTTGATGACTTGTTCCGCGGCTTTGAGATTATTCTTGCTCTCACCGAGATGTATTCTGCACTCATAGCCAATCCACCATACATGAGTAGAGGCAATATGTGCGCTACGCTTAGCAATTATCTTGATTCCAAATATAAAATGGGAAAGCAAGACCTTTACTCTGCGTTTATGATAATGATGCTTGAGAAAACTGAAAAGTTTGGTCGGACGGCATTTATTACAATGGAGTCTTGGATGTTCTTGTCATCGTTCGAAGATCTTCGCAAAGAAATAATAGACAACTATTATATCTCTTCTCTCGGTCATTTTGGCTGGCATATAATTGGTATTGCATTTGGTACAGCTATGACAGTAGTTCAAAAATCTCCACATGTCAATAGGAAAGGTGAGTACTCATACTTGACAATTGAAGATATTGATAGAGAAAAGAACAGCCCATTAGAGTACCCGAAAAGAAATAATGGAAGGTTTGCTTATATTGATCAGAAGCAGTTTGAAAAATTACCTGGTTACAGAATTGCTTACTGGGTAAGTGATAATATCTACTCAATCTTTAACAATTATCCTTCATTTGAGTCAATATGTGTTGCAAAACAAGGACTAGCTACCGCAGATAATAATAAATTCGTGCGATTCTGGCATGAAATTCCATTATATGAGATAGGTTTTTCATATTCATCAACTCAAGAAACGATATCTTCTAGACACAAATGGTATCCTTATAACAAAGGTGGGGACTTGCGAAAGTGGTATGGCAATCAAGAGTTAGTAGTTAATTGGGAAAAGGATGGTTTTGAAATAAAACACAATTTTGATGAAAAAGGCAAATTACGTTCAAGACCTCAGAATACTGAATATTATTTTCTTCCGTCAATATCATGGACCCTGTTGTCTGCAAAAGGTATAGGATTTAGATATTTCCCCAAAGGGTTCATATACGATGTTAATGGAATGAGCTTATTCCCTAATGATGGTAATTATGCTATTATTGCATTTCTTAATTCATCTTTGGCAAAATACTTACTTCAAATAATAAATCCGACTTTAGCCTGTCAGTTAGGAGATCTATTAAAGTTACCGAGTTTAGAATGTCAGTCCTCAGAAGAAATAGTTAGAGATAGTATTTCTATTTCCAAAGCAGATTGGGACGCTCATGAAACATCCTGGGACTTCAAGGAAAATGAGCTGTTGAGAACATTTAGGGAGGAAACCGAATTGAGCGGCAATCAAAAAGCATTGCATCTTATCGATGTTCTCTTAGAGTACTACAAGAACCATTGGGAAGAATGTTTCGAGCGTCTCCATGCCAATGAGGAGGAACTCAACCGCCAGTTCATTGACATCTATGGGCTGCAGGACGAGCTAACGCCCGACGTTCCGATGGACGAAGTCACCATCCTGCAACAGGGTGAGATCTCAATTGAGAATAATGAAATAGTCTGGCATGAAGACGTTCTCATGAAGCAGTTCATCAGTTACGCTGTGGGCTGCATGATGGGCCGCTACAGCATTGATAAGCCCGGGCTGATTCTCGCCAATCAGGGAGACGGCTTGAAAGAGTATGCTGCACTGGTACCCGCCTCCAGATTCGAGGTTGATGATGATGGCATCATCCCCCTCATGCCCAGCGACACTTGGTTCAACGACAACGCCACGCTACGCTTCAAGCGATTCGTGGCAACTGTCTTTGGCGAAGAAGCGCTCAATGAAAACCTCAACTTCATTGAGCAGTCATTGGGCAAGGGCATTGACCAATACTTTGTCAAGGACTTCTGGAAAGACCATAAGAAAATGTACCAGAACAGACCCATCTACTGGCTGTTCTCGTCCAAGAAAGGCGCATTCCAGTGCCTTGTTTACATGCACCGCATGAATGCCTACACTGCCGAGCGCATCCGCTCCAAGTACCTGCTGCCGCACATCGAATGGCTCGTGCAGAAGGCCCAGGAACTTGAGGACGCTCCTACGCTTAGCACATCCGAGCGTAAGCAGCTCGACAACCTGCACAAGCAGATCGACGAGTGCCGTGAGTACCACGACCGCCTCCACACCATTGCCGACCGTCAGATTGACTTCGATCTTGACGACGGCGTGGTAGTCAACTATGCAAAATTCGGCGACACCCTCGCCAAACTCAAATAATAATC
>JAEEGL013482135.1_pt1 | contig 10547 bp, 11 predicted proteins | sample 9134231 | NCBI WGS metagenome assembly JAEEGL01 (sample SAMN16246548, study PRJNA631951) | gut metagenome | biome: gut microbiome; feature: rumen; material: fiber-attached | host: Bos | place: Iran: Karaj | collected 2018-10
CTTTTGGCGTTACAATTTGATGATAAAGAAACACCTAAGTTTAGTGATAGTGCAAGAAGTATGAAAATTGATAGCCAAGATTTCACAATTTATTATTCTAATGAATGCCCATATGTAGAATATGAAGTTAAAGAATTAACAGATTATGCAAAAAAGAAAGGTATTAAACTTAATTTTATTAAAATTGATTCACTAGAAAAAGCAAAAAATGCACCATGTATTATTAATAACTGGGCAAATTTTTATAAAGGAAAGTTTATATCCAATACAATTTTAAATGCTAATGCTTTCGAAAAATTAATTAAATAAACCCAATAGTTGGTTTTCTCTTTTTAACAAACAAGTTAAATATTTGTCAATTTTTCATAATATTAATAATAAAAATGTTTAAAATGATTTTTAAAGATGTTATAATTTAATATAGGAATAGAATAAGAAGGGAAGAATATAGTGGCTGCAAAAGTATTTAAAACAATTGATGAACAAATTAGTATTCTAGAAAGTAAAGGCCTTGTAATAACTGATTATGATAAGGCTAGTGAAATACTTTTAAGAGAAAACTATTTCTTTTTAAATGGTTATAGATCTCCATTTTTAGAAACTGGTTCTAAAAGATTTGTAAAAGGATGTACTTTTGAAGAAGTGTATTCTTTATTTACTTTTGATAGATTTTTTAGAAATATAATATTTAAAAATATATTGATTGTTGAAAATAACTATAAATCTATAGTTAGTTAGGTTCTTAGTAAGAAATATGGTTATAAAGAAAAAGATTATTTAAATTTAAATAATTTTGACAGAAGTAAAGAAAATATTAAGAGAATTAATGACTTAATTAGAAAATTAAAAAGACAGATAAGAATAAATGGATATCAACATCAAGCCACAAGTCACTATATTAATAATTATGGATATATTCCTATGTGGGTAGGTGTTAAGGTGCTTAGTTTTGGTTTAATGAGTGAGTTATTCACAATAATTAAACCAGAAGATCAAGAAGAAATAGCTAGTTATTATAAAGTTGATCCAGAAGCATTAGAAGATTATTTATCAATACTATCTAATTATAGAAATTTATGTGCTCATGAAGATATATTGTATAATCATGAAACACAAAAAGGTATTGTTGATAGTAAATATCATGAACTTTTAAACATACCTAAAGTGGATGATGAATATGTTTATGGTAAACACGATATTTTTGCATTAATAATAATATTAAAAGAATTATTAACTGCCACTGATTTTAAAATGATGATGAATGAAATTATTTATGAAATAGATTGGTTAGAATCAAAATTAAAGTGTGTTGGTATAGATAAAGTTTTATATAGAATGGGATTCCCTGAAAACTATAAGCAAATATCATATATAGAATAGGGTGATAAAATGAGAAGAGTAGTTGCATATTTGATAACTATTGTAATATCTATATGCATAGGTTTTGCATCTTTTTATATGCTTGTGCATTATTATCCAAATTCTGTTATTAAAACTGTCAATAAAGTAGAAAGAAGTGTAACTGTAACTGACAAAGGAATATCTGATGGTATAGATAATATCTACGATGCAGTTGTAGTGATAGAGAATTACAAAAGAGGCAAATTAGCCGGTATAGGATCAGGATTTATATATAATAAAAACGGTTTAATAATGACTAATCATCATGTTATAGAAAATGCTTCTGAAATAAAAGTAGTGTTAATGGATGGAGAAAAAATTGATGCAAAAGTTCTTGGTAGTGATGCTTATGCTGATATAGCAGTAGTAAGAATAGATAAAAAATATGTTAAGAGCGTTGCTAAAATAGGAAAAAGCGAAGATACTAAACTTGGAGATACTGTATTTACAATAGGCTCTCCAGTTAGTTCTGATTATGCAGGAACTGTTACAAGAGGTATACTAAGCGGAAAAAATAGATTAGTTGAAGTATCAGTGTCATCAAATTCTAATGATTGGATAATGAACGTTATGCAAACAGATGCTGCGATTAATCCTGGAAATAGTGGGGGACCACTTTGTAATGTTAGTGGTCAAGTAATTGGAGTTAATTCAATGAAATTAGTTCAATCACAGATAGAAGGTATAGGCTTTGCGATTCCTATAGAAGATGCAATTAAATATGCAGAAACATTAGTTAAGGGTGAAAAAATTAAAAGAGCATATTTAGGAATTAGCATGGGAGATATTACTTCAACTTATTCATTATTTAGAAATGGAATATATTTAGATGATAGTATTACTGGTGGCGTAGTTGTATTTGGTGTAGAAACTGATGGCCCATCATACGAAACTGGACTTCAAAAAGGTGACGTAATTGTTAAAATTGGCAAATATGACGTAAGTAAAGTTGCAGAACTGAGATATTACTTATTCAAATATAATCCAGGAGATACTGTTAAAGTAAAAGTAATAAGGGGAAAAGAAGAAAAAACATTCGATATTACATTAGGGACAGGTAATTAATTTGTTCCTTTTTTCTTGAAAAAAAGCACCTTATAAATTATAATAATAATATACAATATAGGGGTTGATAGTATGAAAGACTATGCTTATTTTGATAGTAAAATAGCATTAAAAGATTTTAGAACCTCCTTAAATGGTCTTACTACTAAAGAAGCAACACAAAGATTAACAGACTATGGTTTAAATGAACTTCCAAAAGAAAAAGAAAAAAGTATTTTTCAAATCTTTTTTGGTGCTTTTAATGACCCTATTATTTACATATTAATTGTAGCCGCTATTCTTTCATTTATAGGAAAAGAAAGAATAGATGGTTGTGCTATAATATTTATTATTTTTGTTGATGCAATTGTATCAACTATACAGGAATATAGAGCTGAAAAGAATACAGAGGCATTAAAAAAATTAATAAAGGTAACTTCTAAAGTAATAAGAGATAATAAAACATTTGAAATAGATTCATCTAAAGTGGTTCCAGGGGATATCATTGTATTAGAGTCTGGAAGCAAAATATCTGCAGATGCAAGAATAATTAATAGTAACAATCTAACAGTTGATGAGAGCATACTTACTGGTGAAAGCATCGCAATCACTAAAAATAATGAAAAATTAAATTTAAGTGATAGTGAAAAAAAATGTATGTTATTTGCTGGTACATCTGTACTTACTGGAAGAGCAATTGCAGTAGTAACATGTACTGCTTTAAATACAGAAGTAGGAAAAATAGCAGAAAAAGTTACCCAAACGGAGGAAAGTAAATCTCCACTTACAATGAGAATGGAAAAATTCTCTAAACAGATAAGTTTAATAATAGTTGTTATTTCTATTATTATTGCAGTAATCCTATATTTTAAAGATTATAAACCTATGGAAATATTCTTATCAGTAGTTGCATTATCTGTTTCTGCTATGCCAGAGGGCTTACCATTAGCACTTACTATGGCATTAACTATTGCTGAAGATAAAATGTCAAAAAGAAATGTGATTGTTAAAAAATTAAACTCAGTAGAAAGCTTAGGAAGTTGTACTGTTATAGCAAGTGATAAAACAGGTACATTAACAGTTAATGAACAAACTGCTAAAATGATAGTACTTGCAAATGGTGAAACCTTTGAAATAGAAGGAAATGGATATAATGACAATGGAAAAATTGTAGAATATGATTATGCAAATATAGATAATGCTAAATACATTGCTACGTTAGGTAATATTAATAACGAAGCCATGTTAGAGAAAGATAAACATGGATGGAAGAGATTTGGTGATTCAATTGATATTGCTTTCTTAGCACTTGCAAGAAAATTAAAAGTAAATGATATTAAATACAAAAAAATAGATGTGATTCCCTATGAATCTGAAAAAAAGTATAGCGCATATTTCTATAGAAAAGATGGAAAAGATCATTGTACTGCTAAGGGTTCAATAGAAGTAATATTGGATTTTTGCAAGTATTCTTTTCAAGGAAAGAAGAAAGTAAAAATAGATAAAGAAAAAATATTAAAGCAAAATGAAGCACTAGCAGCATCAGGTTATAGAGTTATTGCAATATGTGATGGTGAGATTAAACCTCAAAACGAATATAGTGAAAGAGATATTAATTCATTAACTTTTGTTGGTTTAGTTGGTTTTATAGATCCAGTTAGAAAAGAAGTCAAAGCGTCAATTCAAGAGTGTGAGAAAGCTGGTATAAAAGTATTGATGATTACAGGGGACCATGCATTAACTGCATATGCAATAGCAAAAGAGTTGGATATTGTTTCATCTCAAAATGAAGTTGTCACAGGAAGTGATTTAGATTTTTATATAGATGATGAAGATAAATTTGATAAATTTATTGAAGATAAGAGAGTATTTGCAAGAGTAACTCCTATTCAAAAACTAAAAATAGTTGAATCACTTCAAAGAAATGGTGAATTTGTAGCCGTAACTGGTGATGGAGTAAATGATGCCCCTGCCATAAAAGCTGCAAATATAGGTGTTGCTATGGGAAGTGGAACAGATGTTGCTAAAGAAAGTGCTAAAATGATTATTACAGATGATAATTTTGTTTCCATAGTCGCAGGAATAGAGGAAGGAAGAAATGCTTACTCTAATATAAGAAAAATCAGTATTATGCTTCTTGCTTGTGGCTTTGCAGAAGTACTTTTCTTTGTTTTATCTATATTATTTAATTTACCAATACCATTAGTAGCAATACAATTATTATGGTTAAATTTAGTTACGGATGGACTTCAAGATATTGCACTTTCATTTGAAAGAGAAACTGATATTATTATGAAGAAGCCACCTAGAAGCCCAAATGAAAGTTTATTTGAAAAGAATTTAGTTGTTCAAATATTATTATCAGGTTTATTTATTGGTATAATTGTATTTATAATATGGTATATCTTAATTTCACATGTTAAAATGGAAGTATCACATGCTAGAGCATATGTTTTAGCACTTATGGTATTTATACAAAACATACATGTAATAAATTGTAGAAGCGAAGTTAAGAGTATTTTTAAAATGAATTTTAGAGAGAATAAATTTATTATATTTACAATAATTACAAGTATATTATTACAAATATTAGTAATGGAAGTGCCATACTTATCTAAATTTTTACAAACTTATAGTGTACCTGTTTTACATATGTTTATATTATTATGTGTAGCAATTCCAATATTATTTGTAATGGAAGCATATAAACAATTTAAATTTGATAGAGAATAGAGTATAATAAAGAAGGAGGATGAATAATATGAAAAGAAACATTTTATTACTGATAAATGGTTTTGGTGTTGAACAAAGAGATTCATATAATGTCTATTCAGAAAATTTAATGCCAAATCTAGATAAACTAACTAAGACATGTATGTTTTCCTCAATTTCTAGCAATGATTTAGATTATAGAACAGCATATCGTACTTTCAGTATTGGTATTAATGAAGCATTAACTTATAGTGTTGTAAATAATGCTATTAATAATGAAAGTTACAAAAAGAATGATTTATTTAAATATTTAATCAGCCAATTAAATACTATAAGTACAAGGTTACATATTATTTGTTATTGGGATAATGATACGACAATTTACCAATTAATTACATATTTAAGAGAACTAACTACTCTTACTAAAGTAGGTATTTATGTTCATCTAATTATGAATCAAAAATCTTTAAATGATTATAGAAATATCGAAAAGAATTTAAACTCATTAAACTATGAAATTGGAAATAATGTTAAAATAGGTATCATTGGAGGAGCTGACAATAACTTATTATATAAAGATTTCAATAAGATGTTAGTTGCTGAGTCTGGTGAAAAATGGAAAGATATTACTAAGAAAGTTAGCACATTATATGACACCAGAACTATTCCAAGCCAAACAAGGGTTTTTGCATTAAATGATGGATTTGCACTTAATGATAATGATAGCATATTATTCTTTAACTATTCTAATATAAATGTTACACCATACACAAAAGAATTAATAGAACAAAGGCTTAGACAATTAAATTTAGGAACAATAAAATTTTATTCATTGTTTCCAGTAAAAAGCGAAAATGTTAACATACCTCATTTATATGATTATGCAGTGTCATCTACCTATACTTTAAATTCTTTAAAATCAATCGGTGCTAAATGTATGGTTATGGCTAAAAAAGATTATTGTATTAATATTAACAATTATCTAACTGGTTTAAGAAATATTTTTGATAATGACTTAAAATATATGCCTACCGATAATGGATTTATATATGATGGACCAACATTACTAAATGTAATTAGTTCATTAAAAGAAGAATTAGTAATCGTGAATTTTGAAATAGATGATTGTAAAACTGTTGAAGAAATAAAAGATAGATTATATAGAATAGATAGTGTAATAGGTACTATATATGGTTATACATCACAAAATAATATGGGATTATTTATATCTTCACTTTACGGCTTAGAAAGACAAATGTATAATGTTAAGCATGAACTATGTAAAATTAATTTTTCAACAAGGGTACCAGTTGTAGTAGCTGATGCTAGTATAACAAAAAAGAATTATATAATTACTGAAGGAAATGTATATGATCTTGCAAATTCTGTATATAAAAATATTAATAGTCAATATAAGATTGAAGGTATAGTACAGAAAAAGAAAGGACTATTATCAATCTTTAAAAAGTAGGAGGTTTTATGAAAAAAGTAACAGGAAAGAGAGTAGTAGCATATATAATAGATTATTTTATTGTAGCACTAATTGCATCATTATTTGCTCGCGTGCAAATATTAAATCCACAATATGATGAATATATGAAGGAATATCAGAATTATACTGAATCATTGAAAGAGATAATGACAGATGAAAGTGGAGCTGAAAAATTAGAATCTATGTCATATGATTTAGCTAAAAAAAGTATAAATATTAACATAATTAGTTTAGTAGTTAGCGTTATTTATTTTGTTGGATTTCAATTCATTAATAAAGGACAAACATTAGGTAAAAAAATACTTAAACTTAAATTGATTGATACTGAAAATGAAAAACTCAGATTTTATCAAGTGTTATTAAATTCTGCTGTGATTAACAATTTAGTAACTACAGGTTTAACTATACTTTTTATAACATATATGAGCAAAGCAACTTATTTAAAATATAGTCAAGTTTTACAATTATTAGAAATTGGTCTACTTCTAGGGTCTCTTGCATTTATGATTATGAGAAATGATGGTAGAGGATTACATGACTTATTAGCTAAAACAAATGTAGTAAAAGAGGAAGAAAAATGAAAATAGGAATTGGCAATGATCATAGAGGTGTAAAGTTAAAAAGAAAAATCATAGATTATCTACATGATAATGGATATTCATGTACAAATTATGGCACTAATGATGATGAAAGTGTTGATTACGTTGATTATGCAGAAAAAGTATGTAAAGCAGTTTTAGATAAGAAAGTAGATTTAGGAATACTAATTTGTGGAACTGGAGTCGGAATGTCAATTGCTGCAAATAAAATTAAAGGAATCAGATGTGCAAGAGTATGTACAGAAGAAGAAGCAAAGCTAGCAAAAGAACATAATATGGCAAATGTGATTGCTTTTGGAGAAAATTTGAAAAATTATAAAGAAGTAGTTGATAATTTTATTAAATCAGAGTATTCTAAAGAGCCAAGACATAGAAGAAGAGTCGACAAGATAATGAGATTGGAGGGTAAATAATATGAACAGAACATTACTTAGGGTTTCTGGAATTATTTCTATTATTATTGGAATATTATGTTGTCTTACAATAATAGGTGCAATAGTAGGAGTACCATTAATAATTGGTGGTTCAAAATTCAATGATTATTCTAAAATGAATGATGAAGAAATAGAAGCAAATAAAGATAGCATTCTTATATGGACAATTGTTTTCTTATTTATTAATCAAATATCAGGTGTTATCTCTTTAGTAGCATATATTCTATATGAAGCATCTAATAGTAATTATGTTAAAAACAAAAGACAAAATAGTAAGTATGATGAACTTGAAAGAGTTAAAAAATTATATGATGAAAAAATTCTTTCAAAAGAAGAATACGAAATGGAAAAATCTAGAATATTAAATCATTAATTGAATAAAATATATCATGAAAACAAAATTCATGGTATTTTTTATTGTATTAATATTATTATTAACAAGTTATAAACAAGAAGATAAGACTAAAAAAGAAGTTAAACAAGATAAGATATCACTAGCAGACAAAAAAAAAACAAAAAGTGTGAATGTACTTAAAAACGATAGCATTATTAATTTAGATTTAGAAGAATACGTTATTGGAGTCGTTGCTTGTGAAATGCCAGCATCTTTTAGTAATGAAGCCTTAAAAGCAATGTCTGTCGCTGCTAGAACATATGCTATGTATAAGATGAAAAAGAAAAAAACATATGATTTAACAGCAACTACAAAGGATCAATGTTATATTAGTGTTGATGAAATGAAAAAAAAGTGGGGGAAGGACTTTAACAAATACTATAATAAAATAAAAAAAGACGTAGAAACAACCAGAGGAGAATATTTAACATATAATGATAATGTCATAATAGCATTTTATTTTTCTATATCAAATGGTAAAACTGAAAACGTAGAAAATGTTTTTTCTCAGAAATTAGATTATTTAGTAAGTGTTGATTCTTCATGGGATAGTAAATATTCATATAAAAAAAGTACTAAAACATATGACGTTGCAACATTTCTAAAGAAATTAAATATTAAAGATAAAAGCATTAAAAAAATAGATATAAGCAGATATAAAACAGGAAGAGTAAAAACCATTAAAGTAAACAATAAATCATTTAAAGGGACAAAGTTTAGAACATTACTTGGTTTAAAATCTACTGATTTTGAAATAAAATATGATAGTACAAAAGTAACTATTAATACTAAAGGCTATGGACATGGAGTTGGTATGAGTCAGTATGGAGCTAATGCGATGGCAAAAATGGGATATAAATATGATGAAATTTTAAAGCATTATTATACTGGAGTAAAAATAATGTATAATTAATTTAAAAAAGTTCACTCTATATTTAGGAGAGTGAATAATGGGAAAGATTTCTAAATATTTATTACCAGTAATTTATCTTGGTATTATTTCAGTAATGGTCATGAGTGTAATTTTAGTATTATCAGGAATACAAAGTTATCTAAATGAAAGGCCTATATATCAGTATACTATAGATGGGGTTTTTGAAGGAACAACTATTCCTGTTGTAAATGTTGAACCAAGTATAGAAACAGTTATTAGACCATATGTATCTGATAAAGTAAAAGTGGGTAGATATTTTTATGACTTTGAGTCAGATCAAACTAAACAAGAACAATCGTTAATCTTATATGGAGACACTTATATGCAAAACAATGGAGTAGATTATATTTCTGATGATAAGTTTGATGTAGTGTCAATTTTGCAAGGAGAAGTTGTCTCTATTGAAGATAGCGAAGTTTATGGAAAGATACTAAAAGTAAAGCATAATGATAATTTAATTTCAGTATATAGTAATATTAAAGATGTTTTAGTTACAGTTGGATATCATGTTTCACAAGGAGAAATAATTGCTGCTAGTGATAGATCAAAGATTGATAATGAAGATGCATCTATGTTACATTTTGAAATATACTATAAAAACAATCCAGTTGACCCTGAAAGTTTATATACCATGTCTGTAAGTGAATTACAATAAAGCCTATGGCTTTATTTTTTTGTTGATATGAAAAACCACTTGTGTTATAGTTATTTCGGTGATTTTAAATGGTTAATTTTGTTGTTGTGGATGATAATACTAATCATAGAAAGAAAATATTCGATATTATTATGAGTAATATGATGTCTAATCAAATAAATTTCAAATTACATGAATTTAGTGATTATACTAATAAATTGTTAAACTACATAGAAATTACAAGTAATATTAATATTTATGTATTAGATTTAGAATTACCTAATGGAGATGGAATAGATATTGCAAGAACAATAAGAAATAAAGTAAATGATTGGAATAGTCCAATTATAATTATTACTGCTCATGAATCATTATACTATGAGGTGTATAAGCAAAGACTTCAAATATTAGATTTTATTCCTAAATTTAATTCCATTGAAAAATATCTTTCTGAAGATATTGATATTTGCTTAAGGATGTTAAATAAAGAGAAAGTATATAAATACACATATAAGAATATTGTACATAATATTAATTTAAGTAGTATTAATTATATTCAAAGAGATGGAAGACGTACTAGAATAGTTACTAAAGATAAAGATTATTTTCAAAATATAACAATAAGTGAAATAATTAAATTATTACCTGATTATTTTATTATTTCAGCAAAAGGAACAATCTTAAATATGAAAAATGTTCAAGAAATAGATTGGAATAGTATGATTGTTATATTTAAAGATAATACGCAAGGTTATTTAGTTACGAATAGCCATAGGAAGGAGTTAGAAAAATATGAAATTTATTAGTACTTTAATATATTGGCTAGGTACATCATTAACAATTTTTATACAATTGTTAGCTTATAAACAATTAACTCGTCATGAAAAATTTAAATATTCAGTA
>JAEEGL013488395.1_pt1 | contig 10547 bp, 8 predicted proteins | sample 9134231 | NCBI WGS metagenome assembly JAEEGL01 (sample SAMN16246548, study PRJNA631951) | gut metagenome | biome: gut microbiome; feature: rumen; material: fiber-attached | host: Bos | place: Iran: Karaj | collected 2018-10
CAGATCCCTCTGCGTCTGCCCTCCGAACGTATGATAATCGGAGGCAACGCCGTATGCTTCGATCCCGAATCGCTCGGCAATATACAGCGCGCGGTACAGGTGGTATTCCTGCGTCACGATTATCACCCTTTTCGCCCCGAAGATCTCCTTCGCGCGGTATACCGTCTCATACGTCGAAAACCCGGCGTGATCCATAAAAACGTCCTCCGAAGGCACACCGTGCGCCACAGCATACGCCTTCATCGCGTTGACCTCGTCATAATCCTTGCGCCCGTGATCGCCGCTCATTAGCAGCTTCGGCGCCGCCCCTGCGTCGTAAAGCTCAACTCCGCGCCTGAGCCGGTCGGCAAGCATCCCGCTCAGAGTGTTGTCGCTATGCACAAGGCAGCCCAGTACGATCACGCAGTCAATATCCTCAAGCTTTGCGGCTTCTTCGGCGCTGACAATGCGTTTACCGGCGCTTCTCTTGACGCGAAAGTTTATGATAAACACACCCAATATGCTGAGCAAGGTCAACGCCGCAAGAGCAATAATGATGATTTTAAAAGGCCTTTTCATGGATAGTTCTAACCACTTTTTCTTTAGTATTCTTCGCTCAGATGCTTTTCGAGATCTCTAGCTCCGTACATAATACGAATGATGTTTACCTCATTATTTTCTTCATTTACAGTGTAAAGCACAAGAAAGTTTTTGACAAGAAGCTTACGCAATCCTCGACTTCTCCACGGCTCGTTCTCATACAGCGCATTACGTATCGGAAAGTATTCAAGCGTATGCACAGCGACAATGATGGTCTCATACAATTTCTCCGCCGTCAGAGGTTCTTGCAGGTTAAACGCGATATACTCGTAGATTTCTTCCAGGTCGTCCCGTGCTTTTGCGGCATAGAAGATGTCATATCTCATAAATTAAACCTGCTTTTCATATGTGATTCTACTTCGGCGGAAGAATAGACCCTGCCTGATTCCACATCATCAAAGCCTTTCTGGATCTCAGCGTCTAGCTGTTCTTTTGTATGCTCTCCGTGTGCAAGCGGACGGCGTGGCGGAAGCTTCATGTCAAAAGGGATACCGTTATGTATCACGATCTGTCGCAGAAACATACCAATTGCATTTGACATCGGAATGCCGAGCTCTTCCAGAATCTCTTCTGCCTGTTCTTTTACAATAGGATCTACCCTCGTATAGATGTTTGCTGTTCTTGCCATAACATGCACCTCTTTCTTTAAATCCCACACTATTGTATCATATTTGATTGCGAACAGCAAGCGTTTTGCAAAAATGGGAGGCGTTAACCTCCCGCTTTTCTTCCTTTTGTTCAATTCAATCTGCCTGTCATTTGTAATTTACCATTTGCCATTTGCCATCGCCATTTGCCACTTGCCATTTGCCACTTGCCACTTGCCATTCTCCATTGATGTAAGGCTCACTTGATTACCTTATTTTTCGCCAGCGAAGCCGGATAGATGACTAAGAATTTTGTTTGACCGAAATGCGATTTGATGGAGGGAGCGCATGAGACCCAAAATTCGTGTCATCATCCGGTTCGCCCACTTGCCACTTGCCACTTGCTATCATCCCCTGACCTGCCCGTTGCCGTTGATCAGATACTTCACAGTCGTAAGCTCCTTGAGCCCCATCGGCCCGCGGGTATGCAGCTTCTGATTGCTGATGCCGATCTCCGCGCCAAGCCCGAACTCGAACCCGTCCGTAAAGCGTGTCGAAGCATTGACGTACACACACGCGGCATCGATCGAAAGCTGGAACTCGGACGCTGCATTGTAATCACGCGTCACGATCGCTTCGGAATGGTGAGTGGTATATGTGGAAATGTGCTCGATCGCCTCTTCAAGCGAATCCACGACTTTTACCGCCAAAATAAGGTCGTCATATTCGGTCGCCCAGTCGGTCTCCGTGGCATCCTTAAGGGTTCCCGCATCGAAACCGGCGGCGGTCAATATCTTTTTGCTTTTTTCGCAAACGCGCAGTTCGACGTTACGGGCGATAAGCTCGCGGCAGATCCGGGGCAGGAATTCGTTTGCGACGTCAATGTGGACGAGCAGCGTTTCCATCGCATTGCAGACACTCGGGCGCTGCGTCTTTGCGTTGACAACGATCTTTTCCGCCATATCGAGATCCGCGGCCTTGTCAACGTAAACGTGACAGTTCCCGGTACCGGTCTGGATCACGGGCACCGTTGCCTGCGTAAGCACCGCATTTATCAGCCCCGCGCCGCCCCTCGGAATAAGGACGTCAACGTACTTGTCCAGCTTCATGAATTCCGCCGCGGTCTCGCGCGATGTGTCGGTGATTAGCTGCACACAGTTCTCGGGAAGGCCTGCCTTTCCCAGCGCCTCGCGGAACACCGCCGCGACCGCCTTGTTCGAATTTATCGCTTCCTTACCGCCGCGCAGGATGCACGCGTTTCCGGACTTTACGCAAAGCGCCGCAGCATCAGCAGTAACGTTCGGTCTGGCTTCATATATGATCCCGAGCACGCCCAGAGGCACGCGCGTCTTAACGATGCGAAGGCCGTTCGGCCTCGTGCCGCCGTCAAGCACGTCTCCCACCGGATCGGGAAGTGCGGCGACCTGCCGGAGTCCTTCGGCGATGTCGTCGATTCTTTTCGTCGTGAGTCTCAGGCGGTCCTGCATCGAAACGCTCATACCGCGCGCAGCCGCAGCGTCAACGTCAGTCGCATTGGCCCCGATGATCTCCGCCTCTCGCTCTTTCAGCAGCTTTGCCGCAAGCAGCAGCGCATCGTTCTTTACAGCCGTGCTTGCCCTCGACAGCACGCGCTCAGCCCGTACCGCCGCTTCTCCCAGCTCATTCAAATATTGAATTCTGTCAAAATCAGTATTGTCTGCCATACTACCGTCCCTTTCTCGCTACAAACACCGTGCCTACGTCCTCGCCGTCAATAATTTTATACAGCACTTCGGGTTCCTGCCCGTTAGCGATCACAGCCCATATGCCTTCCGCCGCCGCCAGCCGCGCAGCGTGAACTTTAGTAAGCATTCCGCCCGTACCGAGCCTGCTTCCGGCGCCGCCTGCCGCAGCTTCGATCGCCTCGGACAGATCGGTCACGGTATGATACATCTCCGCATCCGGGCGCTCATTAGGATTGTCCTTGTAATAGCCGTCGATATCGGTCAATATTACCAGCAGCTCCGCGCCGGTGAGACGCGCCACGACTGAGGACAACGTGTCATTGTCCCCGAACTTGATCTCGTCAACGGCGATGGTGTCGTTTTCGTTGACAACGGGCAGTACGCCGAGCTCCAGAAGCGCGGTGAAAGTATTGACCGCATTCTGCCTGGCCTCGGGAATATCCATCGTGTCCCTCGTGAGCAATATCTGCGCCACGTCGTACCCGTATTCGGCGAACATCCTGCTATACACCTGCATCAGATGCACCTGCCCGACCGCCGCCGCAGCCTGCCTTCCGGACACCGTCGACGGTTTCCCCGGCAGTTTCAGCACTTCCGTACCTACGCCGATCGCGCCCGAAGACACCAGGATGAGCTCGCGCCCCTGATTTTTCAGTTCGGAGATAACGCGGGCAAGCTTTTCTATCCGTTTCAGGTTCATTTTTCCGTTTTTATGGACAAGCGACGACGTCCCGATCTTCACAACGATCCGCTTTGCTCTCGTGAGTCCTTCTCTCGGATTAGCTGCTGCCTGTACGTCTGCTGTCAATTTATTGTCTTTCGTTTCCATTTTGTTTTCCTTTTGCCATATATGGAGCTGCTTTTAAGCGCCGTCTTCATCGCGCGTTGTCAACAAATTTCGGCTGCGCCGCGCTTTTTCGCGCTTTTTATTTCCTTTCGCGCCGGTCAATGCGATTATAACTTCCGCCAAAAGCTGTTGTCAAGAAATTTGGGGCGCCGGATTATGGCACGAAGCGAGTTAAGAGTTAAGAGTTTAGAGTTAAGAGTTTAGAGTTATGAGTAAGCAAGTAACTAGCGGGCGCCGTCTTCGGCCGAGAGACAGCGCCCGCATGGCATACAAAACCTCGATTTTACCGCTGCGGTTGCTCCGTACGGCCGCAGCTCTGTCTTTTTTAATTTGCGGCCGTTTAGGCGATGTGGAGTGTACGGCCGCATTCCTACTTTTTTGTGTTTGCGGCCGTGGCGATGAGCGAAATGCACGGCCGCAGTTCTGTCTTTCTCCAATTGCGGCCGTATAGACGAGGAAGGTAGTACGGCCGCATTCCTACTTTTTTGTGTTTGCGGCCGTAGCGATGAGCGAAATGCACGGCCGCAGTTCTGTCTTTCTCCAATTGCGGCCGTATAGGCGAAGAAAGTGGTACGGCCGCATTCCGCCTTTTTTCTATTTGCGACCGTATAAATGAGCAAATTGCACGGCCGCAGTTCTGTCTTTATCTAATTGCGGCCGTATAGGCGAAGAAGGTAGTACGGCCGCATTCCGCCTTTTTTCTATTTGCGGCCGTCTAAATGAGCAAATTGCACGGCCGCAGCTCTGTCTTTTTCCAATTGCGGCCGTATAAATGAGCAAATTGCACGGCCGCAGTTCTGTCTTTTTTCATTTGCGGCCGTATAGGCGAAGAAGGTAGTACGGCCGCATTCCTCTTTTTCCCCTTTTGCGGCCGTGTAAATGAGCAACAAGGCCGCTTCGCCTGAACTCTGAACTCTAAACTCTTAAATGTGCTATCATTTGAGCCCTTGTCACACGCGAAAAAAACTGGTATAATTTGTGCAAGTTTAAAGCAGGTCACTCCGCGCACGCCGCAAAAACATTGACGGAAAAAGCGGAATTGACCCCGACGAAGGAAAATAAAAATGGAGGAAGAAAAAATGTTAAAGAAAGTATCGTTTTTAGTTGCCGTAGTAATGGTCGTTACGATGCTGTTTGCCACTTTCCCGGCATTTGCGGAACCAGCCGAAGAAGCTGAATACGTAAGATTCACCGCCGAGGGCAACGACCCGTACGCAAATTTCTCTTTCAGCAAAGAGGGCAATAATTCCAAGATCGATCCCGACACCGTGTTGTGGGCCGCTATCCGCTATAAAACCGGTTCTCAATACGACAGCACAGGCGTCGAATACACCGCTCAGTTCTACATCAGCCCCGCTGCAGAGCCCTGCATTCCGATCCGCTACAATTTCTCAGGCAGCTGGGAAACCGCCATCATCGACATGAAATCTGTTTCCGCAGTTACGGAATTGGAATCGAAATGGGACAGCACGTTCTACACCGCGACCAGCAGCATCAGATTTGACCCGCTCGAACCCGACCGCGACCCTGAAAATACCACGGGCGACAGCTCCAGCGGCCAGGTAAATTCCGGCGATTATATTGACATCGCATGGGTCGCATTCTTCGAAAAAGAAGAAGATGCTAAAGCGTACACCGGAAAAGAAAGCACACCTTACTGCATCCTCGACGTCGAAAGCCTTATGAACCCCAACGGCGCAAACAATCTTAAGGCAGACCGCTGCGACAGTTCCGGCGTTCTCGCTCCCACGGAGCCTCCCAAGGATCTCCCGGTAAAATACGTCGTATCTCCGAGACTCCTGGATCCTCAGACGTTCACCACCCACGAAAGCGCAGCGATCGAATTTACCGTACCCGAAGGCATGTCATTCAAATCCTTCATCCTTACCTCTGCACCCACGTGGGGCGCTCAGGCAAACGCGACCCTTGACGCCGCTATTTACGCATGGAACCGCGACTATGATACGACGATCGAAGGTAAAGAACTCGGCACGTTCCGTGAAGAAGAGCACGTCGATAACTTCGACCTTGAAATGGACTTCGGCGTTATCCTGCCTCCCGGAAAATACGTTATCTACATGACCGCTACAGACGATACGATCGGTGCATGGGGCGGCGATTTAGACGAGATCAATTACGATGCAATATTCTATTTTGATGACATGGAGAACGAATCGTGGTTCCCGTACTCTGCAATCAAACTGATCAACGGTACTGATTCTGCGATCGAGCTGCCTACTCCCGCACCTACGGCAGTTCCGACTGAAAAGCCCACCGCCGCGCCTACCGCGGAGCCTACCGAAAAGACCGAGACCGCAGCCCCCACCGACGCGCCCAAAGCTACCGACGCGCCTGCCACCGCTGACAATAACAACAGTGGTACGAAGGACAACGACGTTAAGAAAGGTATGCCTCTCGGTGCGATCATCGGTATCGTCGCCGCAGCAGTTGTTGCCGCAGCAGTTGTCATCGCTATCGTAATTAAGAAAAAGAAAAAATAATAAACCGTACGCGATCTGATAAGATCACACGATAAAGTGGCTGTAAAAGCGTACAGCCAATCATAAAGAAAAAGAGCTTGAATTTACCGGTAAACGGTGCGTTCGAGCTCTTTTTTTGACGTCTTTTTCTCTATTCAGGGACCGGATCAGCCTGCCTGTGCAGCCTCATCAGGCCATACGTAAAGGCCTTTGTACGCCTGCGCCGCTTCCTGCGTAGTAAACAGCGCTATAGATTCGACCGTTATGTAATAGTCCTCACTCAAAGCCTTGGTTCCATCATTAACAGGATCGATCCTTACCATCGTGACCTCGCCCTCGAGCGTATCAGGATTCATATATTGCGCCTGCGATGTGTCAAGGACGATCACTTCCCACTCACCGGGCTTTGTGTATTCAAACGGTACCATTGCCCAGCCGCGGCCGTCGGTAGTTGTCGCAAAACGGTATTCACCTCCGAGGTCGCTCTTTGACGCTTTCACCTTAATAGCAACGTATCTGTACTCTTCAGCCGTACCGAATCCGGTTTCTGTATTGGCTGTGGCATATGGATCGGCCGCGACTATATAAAAAACCGCACCCTCTTCTTCATGCTCGACCGTGCAATCAGCGTTCGGATTAAAAACGCTATCACCGAGATCTGTAAAATCAAGATAGAGATCTGTGCCGGGATCAAGTATGTTTGACTCAGGCGTTTCAGTCGGATCTACGGACGGTTCTTTAGTCGGAGCGCGCGTAACGACAGGCGTCGCTTCCGGTGTCGCAGGTTTTTCCGTAGGTTCGCCGGTTTTAGCGGGAGCCCCGGTCGCAGCCCCGCCCTCTTTTCCGGTGCTGTTACCCGCCTCTCCGCAGGACGCCATAACGAAAATCATCACCGCTGCAAGCAAAACAGCCGCGACAGTTTTTAGCAACTTGTACTTCTTCATAGTTATTTTCCTCCGTTCGATGTATATAAGTTGCAAACGTCGTTGATATTTCCTTTTATATTTCCTCCCTCGACATTTACGGAAAGCTCCGGCATTTCTTCGCGGACTTCCGCATATTCTATTCTCAGCCGGTGAAGCCCTTCGCTGAGCAGCGCGGCACCTTCATTATACGCAAGATATTCGACGGAACGGTTTTCGTCGTAAACGCATTCCGCGATCAGGCGTCCGTCAATATAAAGCTTTCCGCAGTCGTCGCACGTCAACGAGAATTTATACTCCCCGTCTGCCGGAAGTTTTATAAAGCCCTCGTATAACATGGCGTAATTTTTCTTCATTTCACTGAAACAATCCGGTCTGACGGCGTCGGTCACCGTTTTAAACCTGTTTTTTACTTCTAGCAGCCCGATTTCAGGCATCTTCCCGTAGTCCGCGGTCAGTTTGAAGCCGTAAGCCGTCATGCCGCGAACCAGTTCCGCCTCTTCTTCAGCCGTAAACTCAACAGCAGGCATAAACGAAACTGCTTTTCTGCCGGGCGCCGCCGCAGCGATCTCGGCATCAGAAACGGCCGGCAATTCGTTGCCCGCTGCATACGGTATCTCAAGCGTTAAAGTATAATTATTGCGGCGCTCGGGAGCGTTGTCGCCGGTCGTAAACCAGGAATAAAGGTCGTAGATATCAGTGACGTTGTCCGTCCAGTGGAAGTTCAACGTGAAACGCTCCTCCGTGATTCCGAGCAGCGAGCGCGGAACGGCTATCATCAGTTCGCTTTCTGAAACGTTCATACGGACAATGCCGGTCTCCTGCCACACGTTGTTTTTATACGCGCAGACGGTCGTGTATTTTTCGTTCAGCACGTCGTAATTTACGACAAAATCGTACCCTTCCCAGCCTGTGCTCTTATCGTTATCCGCGTCAATAAACAGCAGCATCCAGTTTCTGCCTTCCGGCTTCGTGAGTTTTTTAGCCGTGCGTGCGTAGAAGTATACCATTCCTCCGTCAGCAGTCATACGGCTTTCGACAATATCGTTGCGCCCCGTGGTATTAACGTATTTAATCTTTCCCGTCGTGTCGGTGGAATTACGCGCCGTCGTATCGCCTTTAAAATCGGTGAAAACGGGGGCAATTGTCTGCCATTGTCCGAAGCCGCCGTCAATATCCACCGTCCTGCTGCCGGTATTGCCGTCAGGCGGAAGCACTCCCTTAAAGCGGCGTATGATCGAACACATCTGGTAAAAATAATTGTCCGTAAAAACGCCCTTCATCGGCTCGATATCGCGCGAAAACTCGCGGTTGAACTGATCGACGTACCCCGTATCGGTGGGTTTAGGAGTATCCTGTGTGAAATTCTGCGCGATCCATTCATTCCAGCGCGTTATAAGCATTACCTTGCACTCCGGATGCTCGTCCATCAGCTGCTTGAACGTACGCTCAAACAGTAAGCCTTCGCCCATCGTCTTAGTCTCTAAAAACTTATCGAGATATTTCTTGCCCGATTTCACGCCGCTGCGCCCGGTGCCGTAATTTGCGAACGCCGCCGTTCCGATGCCGATGCACTCTGCTTTCTCCGGATCATCCGCCCAGCCGTACTGCTGGCCGTAAAGCACTCCGCCGTCGATCCACCATTTTTCGCCTCCGCCCAGCCACGACTTGCGGAACGTCAATTTATCTTTGTATTCTTCGTCACTGAGTATCGGAAATTCTCCCGCATCGTCCGGCTTTATAAGGGCGAGCGGTTTTCCCTCCCAATAGAACCACATATCCTTATACTTTTCGTCCGTCATAAAGATATCGTAGAATTTTCCGGTATCTCCGTGCGTCGTTCTCACGTTAGTTCCGAAACACCACGGCACCACGTAAGGCGTCATCTGTCCCTCCGCGCGCAGCTCCAGGCACGTATCGAGGAACGTTCTCATTGCATTTTCATAAAGGAACCCGTTCGTCATGTCGATGTAGAGGAAGTCAACGCCCGCCATGGCGAAATAGTACATGTCGCGCCTGATCTGCCACACGTCATCCGCCTTGTGGTAGCCCGTTTCCGGCTCGCCCCAGAAACAGAACCCCCACTTTGGCCCGAAATCCGGCCTGGCGGGATTATTTGCGAGCGCTTTCGTTACGTCCACCGGCGCGGATATTTCCGACGTCCATAATGAGTAAAACAACCCCACGTACTTGTCCTTCTTCGGCAGCCCGACTTCATCAGACGTCGGCAGCCTCCTTCCGAGCGCGTCGGTCGCGGTCTCGTTGTAATTTGTGATAATTATTTGCGGCGACTTTCCGTCTTCCGTCAGCACCTGTTTATCGGGCGCGGCCGGTTTGAATTCGAGGAGGTCAATACTGTTCACAGGTTTGTTTTCGCTTCCTTTCCCGTTTCCGTTTCCGCTCCCGTCCCGGCTGCATCCGCCCGTGCAGGCGGCAATCGATAGCGGCAGCACGATCGCGAGCACAAATGGCTTAAGTATCGCGGCGGTCAATTTATGTCTGTCGTTTCGCTTTCTCATATCATTTCCTCCCCGGGCATGAACGCCTTGCCGCGGTCAACGCAGCTTTTCGAATACTTTGTCCCACCGTTCCCGCATCTCCTCCGAATCGATCACGGGCTCAAAGCCCATGCGGAGGTACGCGCGGATCGCGGGCAATCTGAAGTCGTCCGTCGTGAGCCCGATCTTTGTTGTCCCCCGCCCGGTCAATTGCGCCAGTGCGTATGAGACGATCGCGTTTCCGATGCCAATGCCTCTGTATTTTCCCCTGCAGCAGACCATATGGATCATACCCTTGCCGCCCGGTTCGGTGTAAAAAGTGATCGTCGCTGCCGCTTCGCCTGACGGAGCGCGTACAAACACAAGATCCTTTACGGGATCGATCCCACTGACGTCCAGAATAGCCGCCTTGAACAGTTCCGGCCCCGCACCCGGGTCGATTAGCCCTTCCCTGCATATCTCGAGCCATTCGTCGATCTGCCCCAGCGCCCCTGTGAAATATTCAAACGAATACCCCTCCGGCAATTCGCAGCCGTCAAAGCTTTTTCCGCGGAAGATCATGCTTAATTGTTCCATTTGCCACGCACTCCTGGTTGAAGGTTGTTTTGCGTCAATGATTATAGCACATCGCCGGAGAAAAGTCATTAAAGAGGGAGAACGAGTGGCAAGTGGCAAATGGCAAGTGGCAAGTGGCAAGTGGCAAGTGGCAACGAACCTTGTTAAGAGTTCAGAGTTAAGAGTTCAGAGTTAAGGGTTAAGAGTTAAGAGACCTTGTTGCTCATTTGTACGGCCGCAAAATAGGAAAAAGGCGAACCGAATGATAGCACGAATTTTGGGTCTCATGCGAACCCCGGAATCGGTTCGCATTTCGGTCAAACAAAATTCTTAGCTATTCATTCGGCTTCGCCA
>JAEEGL014221288.1_pt1 | contig 10547 bp, 13 predicted proteins | sample 9134231 | NCBI WGS metagenome assembly JAEEGL01 (sample SAMN16246548, study PRJNA631951) | gut metagenome | biome: gut microbiome; feature: rumen; material: fiber-attached | host: Bos | place: Iran: Karaj | collected 2018-10
AGGATTTAAAATAAGCTCTTTATAAGTATCATAATCAATTATAAATACACCATTATTTCCTATTTTAAATGGTTTTTCTTTTACGTTAAAGAATGTATCAACTGGATTTAAATTTAATAATTCATCAGATAAGTGATCAGCAAATGGTTCAATTACTATCATATTTCGATTACTAAAATTTATCTTACCAAACTCAAGATTAATATCACTAACCAATCCATTTAAACTAAAATGTTTGGTATTACGATATAGTGGATAACTAAGTTTAGTATCTTCTATATCTATTTCATCACGACTACATCCAATATCATAATCACTTAATTCTTTAACATATTTTAATGCTTCCATAAAATCACTAAAAGGACTGTAAAATATTGCTTTTGCTCCTTGTTCTTGTAGTGATCTATCTAAAAGGCTTGTTGGAAAAACATTCTCGGAAATTGATCTAACAAGAGCTAAATCATTTATTGATAAATTAGTATTACTTTTAACAATAGAGTCTTTGTATTTAATAACTTCATTATTAAATGATTCTAAACTATTAGAATTAATAGCTTCTAATACATATACATTATCATTTATTTTTCTAATATAATCTTTAGCTATAATCTCTAGTTTACTCATTAAATCACTCCTATAATGATTATAACAAAAAAGACTAAATATCTCTAGTCTATTCTTTTGTTATTATTCATAATATCACATAATTGATATGTATTATCAAATGATTCAAAAGTAAATATTGGTATATTATATTCACTAAATAAATCTATTACTTCATTTTTATGGCTTTCTTGTTTTAATGGAATGGTTCTTAATAACTTTTCTCTTTCATCTAAATCAGTTATTCTATTAAACCATTTTTTAGTATTTATTCTTTTTCTTAATTCTTCTAAATCAGTTACTTGTAAAATAATAACTTCTATTTGTAAATCTTTAATATTTCCATATTTTTTAAGAAAATAACTAGCGGTATTACCACGATTATTTCTTAAATCATTTATTTGACCTTTTATTAATAAAATATCATTATCACTATTAATAAAATTATCTACATCATATAAAATACAACTTCTTCTTCTTTTTGCGTTTTCTCTGTTAAAATATAAATTATCTTCATCCATTAAAGAATCATCATAATCATTATTATCAACTACATTAGTATATGTTCCAATATCTTTAATAGTTATATGACTAATACATATTTTTTTATTACTCATGTTAAAGAAATCTAATGTTTCTTCATCTTGATGATAAAGTTTATTAACTAAAGTTTCTTTACCAGTAGCTGATTCTCCAAATACCCATATTATTTTTTTCATAATATCACCAATAACATTATATCAAAAAAAGACTAGATTTCTCTAGTCTATTTTTATTTTAATTATTAATTATTTATTTACTCTTAATTTGTTGTTTCTTTTCATCCATACAACGTTTATATTCATCATAATCAATTGGATGACCATAATCATTCCAGTCAGTTAAAACCATACCAGTTGGTTCAATAATAATATCATTTATTTCTTCATTATCACCTGTTTTAATTGTTGAATAAGGTAATGTACGATGAAGAGTTATCTTCTCACCATTATCTTTTTGTTTCAAAATATAGTTCCATCTAAAGTCATTTCTAAATAAGAAACTATTTTCATCAAATTCTAGATTCATGGCAGCTAAAGTATTTTGTAATAAACCATCTTCTTCGTAATAATCGTGTAATGATTCAATTTTACATTTAGTATAATCTTCTCTTATTTGAATAGAATAATCTTTAAATCTTTCTAGGTGACTTGGTAAATTAACTAAATCACTATTATTATATACTACGGTATTTATTCTTATAGAAAATCCTAGTTTTCTTAATAAATCGATAATCATATCGGGACATTCTTTAACATATTTTCTTAAATGTCTACTAATATTAAGACCTGTAATAACATCTTTATATAACATACATACATATATCATACTAAGTTCATTACCAGGAAAAGCTGGAAATGTAGTATTAATAAATAATTTATGATTACTACCATTTTTATTCAAAGATCTAACAACTTCTAATAACCTCATTAAAGAATTTAAATTTGCAAATGGTTCTCCACCTGAAAATACAAAGTCACAATTAGGTGTAATTTCATCTAATTTAACCATCCCTTCAATTACTTTATTAATATCCTTAATCTTATATTTATCACGGTAATCCGCTTTATTTACACAAAATGGACAATTATTATTACAATCATAAGGAACTAAGATAGTAATAGTTGCACCATTTTTATATTGACATGAATAACTCATATACTCCCCCTTAAAAATCTTCAATATTATATCATAATAACAGTATAAAGTCAATTTTTTATTATTGAAGAAAATACTTTCTTTAACTTTTTCTTACAATCATTCATTGTTACTTTATCAATATTAGGTAACTCTTCTTCACCAAAATTTCTATTACTAATATACTTTTGATATGATAATTCTATTTGAATTGATTCACATTTACCACTATTTATTCCATATTTTCTAGTTATATAACCACCTCGATATGGATCATTATCTTTAACAATAAAACCATTATCAATAAATAATTCTTTGATCATATCAAATGATTTTTTATTCATAGTATTATGATTATCATCTCCAAGAACTATATCTGCATTGATGTTTTTTCCAAAACTATGTAAATCAATTAAAGTTACTTTATCAAATGTTTTTAATTTATAATCAATTTGTTTTTGTAATTCATCATGATAAGTTAGATAGTACTTATTTATTCTATCTTTTATTTCTTCTTCACTTGGAATAATTTTATATATGTCATTAGAAAATGTATTTTTCAAGTAAATCAAGGAACTTGCATAATTATCTTTATTAGTTAAATCTAATTCTCTATTTGGATCAATGACATATCTATTAATGTTATTTATAATAACAGTAAAACCTAATTCTTCTAAAAAGGAATATAATTCTTTTAAATACCAATCACTATTTGAAAGTATCGCATTATCATTTAACTTATCATTCATTTCTTTAGTAATATATAAACCACTATGTGGAATACTAATTATAAATGGTAATTTATTATTATTACCATTAATTACTATGATAATATCCATTGATTCATTTAATACACTTTTCACAAAATCACCAAAATAATTATATCAAAAAAAGACTAGTTATCTCTAGTCTTTATTTAACTAATCTTTTTACTTCACCTACGGTATAATTACTATAATCAAGTGAAGAAGCTATTTCCATAAATCTATTATAATCAATTGATTGATAGAATTCACAATTTGAATATTCTTCTTTAAAAGATACATCATGTGGAAAACTCTTTAAAAAACTATATTTATTATCCATACTTCTAAATTCTAGAGCAAGAAGACATTTTCTAGTTAATTCATATTCTTCTTTAGTTATTTCTCTTTTAGATAATAAATCTAATAAGCTATTTACAAGATTTTCTTTTTCCTTTGAAGTAAATCCTAAAGTAAAATCTATATAATCTCCATTAACTTTAGTATCACATAATTCAAAAACATCATATATTCCTTTTTTATCTAAAGCTCTTAATTCATTAGATCTAGCTAAACTAGAACTTATTACATCTAAAACGTAACAAAATTCTCTTTGTGATACATTTGGAACATTTTTAAATTTAAATCCTAATCCTACTTTTGGAGTATCTATGTTACCATTAATTACTTCACTTTTTTCTCTAATACTATCAAAATCTATATCAGGTAAAACTAAACTAGATTTATGTGATGGTAATTTAGAATATGTATCATTTAATAAATCAACTATTCTTTGTTCATCAACATTTCCACCTATAACAATAAACTTTTTATCATCAGTATAGAACGCATTATAACAATCATATAATCCTTCAGTTGTTATTTGCCTTGTTGTTTCTCTATTACCTATTGGTGATAATGTTTCATCATATAATTCAAAACCACCATAAAGATTTCTTCTAAGTAATCCATATAAATTTTCACCTGCATCATCTACATAAGTTGATGATTCTTCTTCAATTGCTTCTCTTGAAGCATCTACATCTTTTTGTTCAAATACTGGTGTATCTATTGCTGTTATTAATTCTTCAATTGATTTTTCAATACTATGTACACCATTAAAATGATATGATGTTATTTCCATTCCGGTATATGCATTAGATTTTTGATATCTTTCATCAAAGTTTTTATACATATCACCATATTTACTATGTTCACCTAATAAATGTTCCAAGAAATGTGCATGTCCATTTGTAACACTATAATCTTTTCCATTACTGTTAAAATTAAACCATTTACCAGAAGATCCATATTTTATATTATAACTTACAAAAACTCTTTTCATAGTAGGATCAACACATAAATATAGTGGAATACCATTATTTAATATTATTTTCTTAAACTTATTCATTTGTCTTGCTCCTTACCATAAATACATTCTTTCTTGTCAATGTTTTTGTTTTATTCATTAATTCTTCAGGAGTCATTTCTTGTATTTCTTTGTTTACTTCATCTCGATCTTTATCACCAAAGAATTTTAAAATTCTATTATTTAATATTCCTGATAATTTTCTATTATTTTCACATAAAGAATACTCATCATCTGCAAGTTCTTCTTTAGCTTGTAACATATATTTTTCAAGAATTACTCTATCTTTTAAATCATTTACTATTTCATCAGCTGCTTCTATAAATTTTTCTTTTTTAGAAACATCTGTTATACCAAAAATATATAATTTCTTTTCTTGGAATAAGATAGTTGCATCTGATCCATATACTAAACCATATTTTTCTCTTAATGTTTGATAACAAAGACCAATTGATGAATTTAAAATCCATTCTAATATTCTTGCTTCTGCGCTGGTTAACTCTGTAAAATCATATGTTACATAAATATATGTTTGTTTACAATTCTTTTCTACTTCAATAACACCTTCAGTTGTTTTTAAGTCCATGCTATAATCTAAATCTTTATTTATTGGTGTTAAATCCATATATTTTACAAATTCATTAAATTGATCCTCATTAATATTACCAAATACAAGTCCATTAATGTAATTACTCATTAAACTATCATATTCTCTTTTTAAATCTTCTAAAGTAATTGAATTAATTAACTCTTTAATATATTCTTTATTGGTAGAATAATCATATTCTCTATCTTTCATATTATAAATTATTTGATAATACATAATTGCTGAAAATTTTTCATAATCATCTAAATAATAATCAATATATGAAATAATTTTTCTTTTTGCTATTTCTAATGCTTTTTCATTAGTAAAGTCAGGTTTTTTAAATATATCTCTAATAAATTCAAAAGCTTCTTTAGAATAATCCTCACTAGTTACATTCATAGATATTAAATCTGCCGTTAATACGAATAATTTTTGACTACCATACCAATCAGTGTAACAACTTAATTTCATATCATATAATTCACGTCTTCTTAAAGTAATATCATCATCTGTTTTATAAACTTCATTACAACGAAATAAATAATTACATAAAACATCTAGAATTGCTGCTGAACGATTATTTACATTTGCTAAAAAGTTTAATTTAATAGAAAAAGTATTAAAATTTTCATCTTTATATAAATATGTTCCATTATTATTAATTAACTTGTTTGATTCCATATTTCCCCCTTGATAAAACACAGTGATTTATTATAACATAAGATGAATAAAAAATAAAGTTTTATAAAAAAAACTAGTTTTTTCTAGTTCTTTTCTTTTTCTTTTCTTCTAATGCATTAGCTATTCTAGCTTCTCTTGTGATACTTTCTATTGCCCCTCTTATAACTCTTTCATTTTCAATTATTCTTTTATATTCCTCTTTTTCTTCTTCAGTCATAGTTTTTGGATCAGGTTTATTTAATGGTGAATCACATAACATAAGTCTATGAACAGCTAAAGGTTTACTTACATCACCATTAATTATTTCTCCAACATCAACAACTGGGTTTTTACTATATTTATATAGTGTTGCCCATGCACCACATTCTGAATAAATCCATTCCATATAAGCACGCCACCATATTATTGCAGAATTTACAGTAGGAAACTTTGTTATCTTATGAAATTCTTCATCTTCACGTTTTATAAAATTAGTTTCATATTCATAATCATCAGATGCATATAGTATAAAACTACCACCATCTTCAGTATACATTCTTGAATATATAATATATTCTTTCATATTAATTATTCCTCCACGATCTTTATTATATAATATCTATAAAATGTATTCAATTATTTCTTCTTTTTTACTAGATCAATAATTGCACCAACAACTATTCCAATTATTAAACCAATAGGTAAATATATTAAATACTTTAATGCATCAGTAGAATACAAACCTTTAATTAATCCAATAACTGCTCCTATCATCATACCAAGAGCTGCACACATTAAAATATATTTATTTTCTTTCTTTTTCATATAATCTCCTTACTATTTACATGCTGCAAGATTTTTAGCTTCTTCTATTAATGAAACACAATAATCTCTAAATTCATCAACATTGGCAAATTGACCAGTGAAACTCTCACTCATACCAATTTCTGCCAGTAGTTTATTTAAATAACCTGGTGTTGCAATATTAGCAAAAGAAATTGCATTAAATAATTTAGACTCTTGAGCTAATTCATATAGATCTTCAATACTACGTAACTCTGGGGTTTTCATAATTAATTCAAGTATTCCTACTGCATAACTCATATAGTAGTTAGCTTCTTCTATTTTCTTTGTTTTTGAAAATTTATGAGCATCAAAATTATCATATCCAGCGTTTACTAATACTTCTTTATAAGAATCATGTTGTTCAGAAAACATTCCCCAATCATCACCATATACTACTGGATAACCTAACATCCATAATAAAGTATTAGCATAATAAAGAGCATTATCTCCTTCATAACCAACTACAATAAGTCCGGGATTCATTTCTTTTATAGCATCCATTTCTTCTTTTGGACATAGGACATATGCACCTTCCTTTAATGAAACAGCACCTTCTGCAAAGGTATCTACTGGACTATTACTTTTAACTCTTTCTTTAGGAATATCAACCAGTGGTGTGATAACTACATATTTACATGAATCCCAATTACCACCACTATTACCGCTAACTTCATGATTAGCTGAAAAATGAATTGTATTTCGACATGGTCTTTCATTAATAGTATACCATCCATCATAAATAGGAATTGTTGATTGTTCAGTTATATTAGCTGATAATCTAGTTTCAATAGTTGAGTTATGAGGAGCAAAGTTTGTTTTATGTACTAACATAACATCATCTATTTTTTTAAATTCTCTTTTTTCTCCAAAAAAATTATTTCTATCATTTGATTCTTTAATTTCTGCACGAGCAGTTTTTTTATCATTTTCAGTTAAAATAACTGGTTCACCATCATCAAGTTTATTTCTTACTTCATAACTTCTATTAATAAATGCCATACTTTCTGTAAAGTCCATATCATCACCTATTATAATTATAACAAAAAAAACTAGATTTCTCTAGTCTTCTTTACTTATCAATATTTCTAATATGTCTTTCAAATTTAGGATCATAAGCTGGTGTAGTTATTAATATTTGTTTTAAATTACCTTTATAGTAAATTCTAGTACCTGGTTCAATTGATAAAACATCACCCTTTTTTACATTTACAGCTTCATCATCTAAATAGAAAGTACCATTTCCTTCTAAAAAAACATAAGTAAATGTACTCTTGTCATGAACAAATTCTTCAAAATGACCTGCTTCTACTGTTTCAATAACAAAAGACATATTCTCATTTATTGGACTATATCCAATGAAATCAACACCGTTTTTATGAAATCTAGTAGTATCTTCAAAATTTAATTTTTTATATGCCATAAACTCTCCTATTTATTATAATTCTTTAATTCAACGAAATTCATATCATCATACATTATTCCTAATTTAATATCTTCAATAACATTAGCAACATATGGAATAATATTCTTTGGTAAATCATCAATATTTGACCAAAGTAATCCACCACATTCTTCTGGTTCACATACTTTAGGTTCTCCTACATAACTATTAGTTGAAAAAAACATTTGAACATGATCTCCTAAATAATCATGATTAACACCAAGGAAATTTAAATCTTCTTCTTTTAATAGAATACCAATCTCTTCTTTTGCTTCTCTTACTAAAGCCATTTTAAATGATTCACCTTTTTCGACATGACCACTACATGCAAAATCATACATATTATCCATATAGCCAGTATTTTGTCTTAATTGTAATAATATTTCTTTCCTACCATCATTTATTCTAGTTAACACTAAATTAACGGCTAATCTACTACTATATATTTCATTCATATAATAACCTCACTAATTAATTATATCATAAAAAAGACTAGAAAAATCTATTCTTATCTTTTTAATGCTTGATCAAGTTCTCCATCCCAACCATTTAATGAATAGTATGGTTCAAATGGCATATATACTTTATCTGCACTATTTGAAACAGGTTCTACAGAAGCTAATCTACTTGTTACTTTACTTATGCAAACTGGTTTACCTTTCATTTCTTCATAAATAACCACATCATATTTATCTTTTTCACTTGAAGATTCAACACCCCTATTTGATGATACTCTAAGATCACTATTAATTGAATCAATTAATAAAGCTTTTCTCTTTTTTAATCCATCAATATCTGTTGATAATAATTCTTTTTCTTCAACAAGTGCATCTTTAGCTGCTTTTAATTCATTGTTTTCCTTTTTAAGATTAGCTATTTCTTTTTGTAATTTTTTTATAGTTTCATTATTACTTTCAACTAATTTACTAGTAGATTGTTCACGTAAAGTAGTTAATTCTTCTTTAGCTCTATCAGTTAACTCTATATGTTTATCAAGAAGTAATTGACTAATTGGATTACCATTAACTAATAAATCTAATACTTCTTTAACATTATTATCTCTTATTTCCCATATAGTTAAAGTTTCCTTTTTTTCTTTATAATCATTTCCAATATTATCTGGAATAGTAACTTTAACATTTGGTATTACATGATTTTTTACTGCCATAATATTTCCCCCTAAAAAACGAAATTATAATACTATAACAGTTTTAAAATGTCAATAAATATTAAAAAGACTAGATTTCTCTAGTCTACTCTTAGTACATTCTTCTTTCTTTTACATCTTCAGTTATTGGATATATTTCAAATACAACTCTACATAATAAAGGAAGATCTAATTCTTTCATTTTTTTTGTATTTCCTGTTCCAATTACTATGATATCAGAAGTATCAAAATAATAATCTTGATTATGAAACTTAATTGGTACTCTTTCTCCACTCATAATAGAAACTAATTCTGATTGTACCATATGTTTATTAAATGATTCGAAAGTTAATTCCTCCATATCATCAATAAAAATGACACCATTTTTAGCTTTTCCTATATCTCCATTAGTTTTTTCAAGTAGTTTTACCAATAAATCATTTACCCTAATATCTTTATCACGTACAAGATATTCTAAAGCTTGACAAGATAAATTTTCAGCAGAAACACAAACCATTGGAATTTGTTTTTCTTCTATCGCCTTTTTTAACATATCACTATACATTGAATCAACAAGTGTATGTGTACTAATTATGGTATTAGTATTATCAATATTAATATTAATCATTTCTTACTCCAATTAATTATTTTATTGTGTTTTAACTCCAGTCTTAGCATTTTGTACTGTATTTATTAATCCTGGATAAAGTTTTCCATAATAGTCTGTAAATAATTGAACATTTGGATTAGTATTAATTACTTCTCTCATTTCATCAGGATATAATTCCCAACCTTCTTCATAGCCATTATTATATTGACCAGTTTTATTATTTATATCAAAGAAAATATAATTATCATCATAAATATGAATTTCGTTACCACCAAGATATGCAGTTTTAATTTTAACTATTTTATCTCTTCCATAATCAAACTCGATTATATTAGAACCCTTTCCAATATCATAGTGTAAACTTTCTAATATTATTTTACTATTATCACGTTGTCTATCTATAATTGGAGTAGTAAATTGAAGTCTAAGCATCTTTTTTTCTTCTCTTAAAATAAATGTGTAATACATTCCTAATACTAAATTATCAAGTGGAATTTCAAGGTCATTAGTTCCATAAAGTTCCATTTGTTTTCCAGTTTCTTTGTCATAAAATTTTGCTACATTACCTACTATTTCTCCTCTAAACCCTAATTTATCAATTAATTCGAATATTCCTTCCATATTTATTAATCCTCCTACTATTATAGTTTATCATATATTCTTGTTATAGTCTACAAAAAAACGATTAATAAATCGTTCTTTACTTTCTATGACTAGATTTTTTTTCATAACCTTTCGCACTGATATAATACTTTCTTTTAGCAATTTCTGTAAGAGTGTTCTTTTCCTTCTCGTATATATCAGCCATGGCAATTACAGCGTTTTTTGCTTTTTCTCTATTGGTATAATCACCTTTAGATTC
>JAEEGL014647309.1_pt1 | contig 10547 bp, 9 predicted proteins | sample 9134231 | NCBI WGS metagenome assembly JAEEGL01 (sample SAMN16246548, study PRJNA631951) | gut metagenome | biome: gut microbiome; feature: rumen; material: fiber-attached | host: Bos | place: Iran: Karaj | collected 2018-10
ACCTGAATTTGGATTTTTTGGTGCAATTGCAGAAGGAACAAAGCAGGCCTTTGGAGCCGTAGGCCTTACCCTCAAAAGCCTTACAATTCTTTTTAAGGGTGTAGAGGTAAAAAATGCAGTAAGTGGTCCTGCCCGTGTAACAGATATGCTAGGTTCTACTATTAAAGAAGGTTTTGCAGAAGGTGCAAAAACAGGAATCATAAGTACCCTAAGCCTTCTTGCAATAATCAGTATTTCGCTTTTTATAATGAATCTTCTGCCAATTCCAGTTTTGGACGGCGGACTTATTCTTATTGCATTCATAGAATTTATTGCTCACAAAAAAATTAAACCAAAAATCCAGTATTATATTCAGGTTGTTGGAATTGCCTTTATAGTTATGATATTCTTAATTGGATTAACTGGCGATATAACTTATTTTACAGCAAAAAAATAGGGGTTTATATATGAAAAAGTCCATTTTTACAGTCATCTTTCTTAGCGCTGCCATGCTTTATGGACAGTCACATTTTTCTACTCAGTCGCATCAAGAACAGGTAACAAATATACAGGCAGTTCCAAATTCTACTGGCTGGGATACTGCTTACTTTACATCTGGCGAAGATGGATTTTTAATCCGTTGGGGTGATGATAACCTTGGAGAACACTATAAGATTAGTGATGTTGGAATTAAACTGATTGCCGTAAGCCATAATGGAAATGATATTGCTGTTTATGAAACAGATGGCGGTTCCGTAAATAAAGTAAGCGTTTGGGACTGGAAGACTTTAAATAGAAAATATCAGCGAAACTTTACAGATTCAATTACATCCCTTAAGTTTTCTGCAAAAGGTAACTATCTTATAGTTGGAACTGCAACTGTTGATGGAGCTATTTTTATTCGAACTGCAAGCTGGACAATCATTGATAAAATTAAAGCAAACACAAGCATTGTAAATTATATTCATACTTCTGAAACAGAGAAAACAGTTGCCTTCTACTCTCCTGCAGGAACTTTGTCTTATTTTAATCTTGGAACAGGACAGCTTAAACAGAAATTTCAGGTAATTCAGGGACTATCTGATGTTGTAATGTTCGACAGCAATGTTTTTCTTGCAGGAATTAAAGACAACACAATTTACGTTTTAAATGCATTTAAAGGAACAACAGTAACTTCAATTTCTGCTCAGAATCCAATTATTGTTTCTTCTGATAAGGATCATAATTTTTACTATCTTGAATATGATGGACGCAACAATTATGAATTGAAGATGCTTGAAGTTCAGGATGGAAACAAACTTTCAAATCCTCGTTTAGTAAAAACCTTTAGAGGACCACGTGGAGAAGCTGCAATTTGTGTTGGTACTAAAAATCTAGCAGATCTTTACTTAGGCGGAAGAAATGGTGCAGTTTACAAGGCAGATATTGAACCAGCTTCTACCACTCAAAACTTTAATCAAATTACAGAAAATAAATATAAAAAGATTTTTGACATTACAGAAACAGGAAAAGACTTTTTCTTCCTTACAGATGATAAACTTTACCGTTCTGACTATCAGACAGGAATCCCAGAAACTGTATGCAGCACACAGGGCCATAATAAAGTTATTTCTCTTGATGATAACTCTGTAATTTTATGGGCAAAATCTTCTCGTTCACCAGTTATTAGAAAAAACATCAGCACAAAGGAAGAAGAAGTACTTTTTATACCAAAATCTTCTTTGCAGAGCGTGAGACATTTTAAAATTGAAGACAAAGATTATATTGTAGAAATTGAAAGCAACAGCGAAGTAAGCATTTATGATTTTGAAAAGAAAAGCCTAAAGGAAGTTTATTCCGGAACAGGTATTCAGGATGCTGTACTTGCAAAAAACGGAAACCTTTTTGTTGCAAAATCTGCAGCATCAAATCCACAGGTTCCACTTTTGAGTGTTAATCCAGAAACTTTAGAAACTGTTCCTCTTGGAGTAAAAGGAAATGTTGCTTACGCACTTAGCATTAAGGACAACATGATTTACGGAATTAATCTTGTTTCTGATGAGACTGGAAAAACAACTTACGTATTCAGTTATGATATTGATTCAAAAATAATTACAAATATCCTTCGTTTTTCTAACGAAGACTCTGATGTATTTACATATCTGAAAGGTGGAAATCTGTTTACAAACATCGGAAAGAACAAGGTTTACTGCTATAATCTTTCGACAAAAAAGCGCTTTGCTTACAACCGATCTTCAAGTATTCCGGTTGATATCTGTCAAAATAAGAATCAGGTTGTAATTTTGAACAGTAATGGAAGTATTTCATGGTGTTCGCCTACCAGCCAGACCTTGCAGGCTGACTGGTATTTGAACTCAGATGAACAATGGTTTGAATTCTAATTCCAGCTTTTAGTATCAATGCCACAGCCCTTCATTAAAGCCTGGGAATAGACGTCAAGGTAACCGTTTACACTCTGTTCCCAGCTGAAGTTTTTCTGCATTCCTTTTTTCTGCATTTTTGCAATATGCTCTGGCTTATTATAATATGCATACATTGCCCAGCCTACTGTATCATAAATTGCACCAGGTGTAAGGTTATCAAACAAAAAGCCAGTTCCTTCCCCAGTCTGCTCATTATACTGCTCTACTGTATCTGCAAGGCCTCCTGTTCGGCGAACGATTGGCAAGGTTCCATAAAGCATAGAATACATCTGATTTAATCCACATGGTTCATAACGGCTTGGCATAAGGAAGAAGTCACTTCCCGCCTCTATCAGATGGCTGAGTTTTTCATCATAGCCTATTTTTGCCTTAAAATTAGGAAGTTTTGCCTGCAAAGAATTAATTTCATCTTCACACCATTTTTCACCGCTTCCTAAAAGAACAAACTGCAGGCCAAGATTATTACACAAACTGTAAAGACATCCGTAATTTGCTGCAAAAACTTCTGCAATTCCCTTCTGATCTGCAAGACGGGTAACCATTCCCACAACAGGAAGATTAGGTACTTCTGGTAAGCCAAAAATACTTTGAAGTTCTTTTTTACACTTTGCCTTACCGCTTAAATCTTTATAATCAAAATTTGCAGGAAGAAGTTGATCTGTCTTTGGATTCCAGGTATCAAGATCACAGCCATTTAGAACTCCGCGTACGGCATCACTGCGGACACGAATAAGTCCATCAAGACCAAATCCGCCTTCTGCTGTGCTCATTTCCCACGCGTAAGTTGGTGAAACAGTTGTAATCATATCTGCTGTAGAAATACCAGCCTGCAATAAGTTTAATGCACCGTTGTGCTCTAGTCCTGCACCATAATAAAGATTCCAGTCCAATCCAAGAGCTGGGAATTTATCTTTTGAATAAACACCCTGATAGCCAAGATTATGAATTGTAAGAACTGAAGAAGTATGAGCAAAATAGCCGTTACGGCATACATGTTTAAGAAGAACTGGCACAAGACAAGAAAACCAGTCGTGAGCATGCATAACGTCAGGATACCAGCCTAAGTAGCGGCAAAGTTCAAAAGCACCATGGCACAAAACAGCAGAACGATAAGGGTTATCGCCAAAATCCGGATCCCATTTTGTTCCATAGATGCCGTCTCTACCATAGCATCCTTCGTGATCAATAAAATAAACAGGAACCTTGCTGCCAGGCAATGCAGATTCATAGAATTTTACCCAGGTAGGTTCAGTTCCTGCATGAACTTTTATTGCTGCATCAATTGGCTTTAGTTTACTGCGGTCAATTTTATAGTAACGTGGCATAACAATACGAACATCATGCCCAAGTTTTTTTAAGTTTAAAGAAAGCGCAGAAACAGCATCGGCAAGTCCCCCAGTTTTTGCAAAAGGCACAGCCTCTGAAGTTACCATTAAAATCTTCATATATTCCTCCTAATTTAAACGAAAATGCCGTTTACAGTGCAGCTCGCTTAAAAGCTTCCTTACTATTCAAAATTGTCTGCTCACTGCAGCAATAGGCAATTCTAAACCATCCTTTTCCACCAAATCCACTTCCAGGGGCACAAAGAATATTAAAGCTCTTCATATGATTTACAAATGCCATATCGTCATCATTCCACTTGTCAGGGCACTTTACCCAAAGGTAGAAGGCACCTTCTGGTTTTACGTATTTTAAACCTGCATAATCCATTACTTCGCAAATCTCACGCGAACGCTTCTGGTACAGACTGTAATCACATTCTGCATCCCATGATTTTGTAATAACGCGCTGGAAAAAGGCCGGGGCATTTACATAGCCCAGGATTCTTGTGGCAAAAATAATGGCACCAACAAGGTCCTTTGCTTCAGGGCATGCAGGATTTACTGCAACATAGCCGATTCGCTCGCCTGGAAGACTGAGATTTTTTGCAAAACTTGTGCCCACTACGCAGTATTCATATTTATCAAAAACAGAAGCAACTTTTGCTCCATCATAAGTGATTGCGCGGTATGGTTCATCACAAATAATATAAGGATATCTGCCTGTTTTCTGTCCATGAGTCTTTAGAACTTCTACCAGTTCCAGTATTTCCTGCTCGGAATAGATGCGGCCTGTAGGATTATTTGGAGAGTTAATAATTATTGCAGCAGATTTTTCATTCAAAGCAGCTGCAATATTCTGAGCGTTCAAAGAAAAATCTTCATTTGTTCTTACACGAACAATTTCTCCCCCATGATTATGAATATAGTGATCATATTCAACAAAATAGGGAGTTGGGACAATAACTTCATCCCCTGGATTCAAAAGAGCTTTTAAGGTTGAGTTCAGTGCGCCTGCAGCACCAACCTGCATAATAACGTTTTCAAAAGGAACCTCTACGCCCTGTTCAAGACTTGTCTTTTTTGCCATAGCAGCGCGAGTTTCCGGGTAACCAGCATTAGGCATATAACCGTGGCAAAGATGAGTTTCTGCACCACAAACTTCTTTAATTGCGCTGATTACTTTTGTTGGAGGATCTAAATCCGGGTTTCCAAGACTAAAATCATAAACATTTTCCGCACCAAACTTTTTTTTGAGGGCGGCACCTTCTTCAAACATCTTGCGGATTACACCGCTGGATGGACTTTCAACTAAACTTTTAATGTTGCTCGAAATCATGATGAATCATTATAGCACAGAATTGAATAGAAGTTAGTATTATTTTATAATAGAAAACATGAAAAAAATAAAAATTTTACTTACTTTGTTGCTTGCAACATCATCTCTTTTTGCAAATCCTTTTAATGATAAACTTTCTCAGGAAGAAAAAGTAAAACTTGAAAATGGCGAAATTCTTATCAGAAATATTGATTACACTAAAAACATGGTATTTTCTGAAGGCGTTTCTAAAAAAGGCGATTTTCTTTTAAATACAGTAAAAGACGTTAAGCCAAAATATCTTGCAGAAGTAATTCAGGTTAAACCATATAAAGGAAACGAAAACTATGCAGAAGTTCTTAATCAGCTTCTTTACAGAGTAGAAGATTTTACAAATATTCCCTACATTTCTAACGGCGGAGATGAATATCTTCTTTATGATTCTGCAGAAATTCTTTCTCAGAAAAAAGACGGAGAAGTTACAAACCTTAATGTTCATATGTATATGGAACCTTTTGGCGATGTATATCAGGACATGAAAATTTATAAAAGCAATGACTCAGAACTTTTATACACTTCTAAAAACACAAATAAACTTCGCTATCTTGATAAATTTGACTGTCTTTGGCCAGAAAAAATGCTTATTACAATCTATCTCTTTAGAGATGGTGATAACTGGGTATTCTACGCAGTGGGCGGTGTAAATGCTCCTCACGTGCCCTTTTTTACAGATAGAATCCGCCGTTCTTTTATAAGACGAATTACAACTTTCTGCGATTTTATTTTCAAACAGTTCTAGGCTTCATCAGGGAGGAAATATGATTTGGGTAATCGGAAATAAAGGAATGTTTGGCAGTGAAGTTTGCCGTCAGCTTAATGAAAAAAAATACAACTGGATAGGAACAGACCGCGAGGTTGACATTACAAACATTGATGCTTTGGAAGGTTTTACAGAATCGGTTGAAACAAATGCATATTTTCCTTCTAAAATTGCACATAAAGACCGCAAAATTACCTGGATTATTAACTGTTCGGGATATACAAATGTAGAAAAAGCAGAAGAGGAAACAGATCTTGCAGCAAAACTGAATGAAGAAGGCCCTAGAAATATTGCCCGTGTTGCACGCAAAATCGGGGCAAAATTAATTCACATAAGTACAGATTATGTTTTTGGCGGTAACGGAAACAGTCCTTATAAAGAAGATGATGCAAAAAATCCTCTGGGAGTTTATGGTAGGACAAAACTTGCTGGTGAAGTTGCAATCCAAAAGGAAATGAACACTTACTATATTGTTCGTACAGCATGGCTTTATGGTTTTGATGGCAAAAACTTTGTTTACACAATGACAAAAGTAATGAATACTCATGACCAGATAAAAGTTGTAAATGATCAAAAAGGAACGCCAACCTGCGCACCTGATTTAGCAGAAGTTCTTATTAAATTAATAGAAAAAAATGATGGGGCAAAATCTCTTTTTGGAAAACACAGCGCCCCATCTTACGGTATATACCATTTTACCAATGCTGGAGAAACAAACTGGCATGATTTTGCATGTGAAATTTACAGACTTGGTAAAAAATATGGCAGAATTACAAGTGACTGCACAATAAATGCCTGCTCTACGACTGAATATGGGGCTAAAGTTGAACGCCCTTCATATTCAGTTTTGAGTAAAGACAAAATCATTAAGGAATTAAAAATTAAGATTCCAGAATGGCAGACAAGTTTAGAAAGATTTATTAAGAATGAAAGATTTAAATACGAATAAAAAAATGGCGCTGTTAAGCGCCTTTTTTTATTTACCAATCCATTTTCCAAAAAGATCAAAATATCTGTTTTCTAGATTGAAAGCATGATGATTTTTATCTTTTTCACTTAGATTTGCATTCTGGCTAATACCCGGACATACGCCTTCCCAGTCAATTCCAATGGCAGGATCATTCCACATAAGTCCCCCTTCGTCTTCCGGGTGGTAAAAGTCTGTACACTTGTATGCAAATGTTGCAGTATCTGTTAGAACACAAAATCCATGTGCAAATCCTTCTGGAATATAAAACATATTCTGCTTTTCGCTATCAAGAATTACGCCATAGTATTTTCCAAAAGTTGCACTCCCCAATCTTAAATCTACAGCTACATCGTAAACTTTGCCTTCAAGAGCTCTTACAAGCTTTCCCTGTGGGTGCTGTTTTTGAAAATGAAGGCCACGAAGAACATTTTTTGTAGATTTAGACTGATTATCCTGAACAAACTTCATAGTGAGTCCGGCTTCAAAAAAATCACGCTCGCTGTATGTTTCTAAAAAATATCCACGATTATCTCCAAAAATTTTAGGCTGAATTTCGTAAAGCCCTTCTATATCGCATTTTTTGAATTCAAAAGACATAACTTCCTCTAGTTGTTCGCAATAAATTCAAGATATCTGCCGTAATCAGTTTTATAGCCTTTTGCTAAATCCAAAAGATTTTGTTTTGTAAGCCAGCCGTTTGCATAAGCAATTTCTTCTATACAGCTTACATATAGCCCCTGACGCTTTTCTATTGTTGCAATAAAGTTACTTGCTTCCAAAAGACCGTCATAAGTACCAGTGTCAAGCCAGGCCATACCACGACCTAAAAGTTCAACTTTTAACTGCTTACGAGCCAGATATTCATTATTTACTGCTGTAATTTCAATCTCTCCACGAGCACTTGGTTTAATATTTGCTGCAATTTCAACGATTGAATTGTCATAAAAATAAAGTCCAGGAACGGCATAATTAGATTTTGGCACTTTAGGTTTTTCTTCAATGCCAAGAGCATTACCATTTTTGTCAAATTCAACAACGCCATAAGCAGTTGGATCTGCAACATAATAACCAAAAATTACAGCTCCTTTTTGGGTCCGAACTTTTTCTGCAGCATTTTTTAAGGTAGAAGTAAATCTTTGTCCATAAAAAATATTATCACCAAGAACAAGGGCTACATCATCATTGCCAATAAAATCTTTACCTACAATAAAGGCATCGGCAAGTCCGCGAGGTTTATCCTGAACGGCATATTCAAACTTCATACCAAGCCAGGCACCATCGCCAAACAATTCCTTAAAACATGGAAGGTCACGGGGGGTTGAAATAATCAAAACTTCGCGTATTCCTGCAAGCATAAGAACACTCAAAGGATAGTAAATCATTGGTTTGTCATAAAGCGGAAGAATCTGCTTACTTACAGCCTTTGTAATTGGATAAAGTCGTGTTCCAGAACCACCTGCAAGAATAATACCTTTCATATTTTACCCTCTCGATTTTATTTCTTCAGCAACTTTTTTTACATCCTGAATTTTATCCATTGCAGAAATCAAAAGTCCATCAGGACTGTCTACAACTACAAGATTTTCAAGTCCAATAACTGCAACAGGTCGATTCATTTCTGAACGGATATAAGATTTTTTTGCATTAAGGGCAATTGCATCTCCTTTTATAACGTTTTCATTGGAATCTTTTGAGCCAATATCATACAATGCTGACCATGAACCAACGTCATCCCAACCAGCATTCAGTTTTACAATGCGGCCAAGTTTTGTTTTTTCCATTACGGCATAGTCAATTGAATCACCTTTAATCTGACCAAAAGACTCTGCATCAAGGCGGATAAAATCACTGTCTGTTTGAGCCTTTTCAAAAGAAGCAACACTCAATTCTGCCATTTCAGGATTATATTTTTTTAACTCTTCAATAAATATGCCAGGACGGAAAACAAACATTCCACTGTTCCATGCATATTCACCACTTGCAAGATATTCCTGAGCTTTTTCAAGGCAAGGCTTTTCTACAAAGCGTTCGAGAGTAAAAACACCACCATCACCTTGTCCACTAGCTTTTACATAACCATAACCAGTAGAAGCAAAGGTTGGAACAATTCCAAAAGTTACAAGAGTATTATTACTGTAAGCATCTTTTGCCGTAATTTCTACAGCTTTCTGAAAAGACTTCACATCTCTAATAACGTGATCACTTGGAAGAACAATTACTACACAATCTTTATCCTGTTTAAGGGCTGCAACACAAGCAGCAGCAATTGCAGGAGCAGTATTTTTTGCCATAGGTTCAAGAATAATTGTAGGCTTTGAATCACTAACTTCTCCAACCTGCTGAGCTACAAAGAAACGATGTCCTTCTCCACAAGAAACAATAGGAGCTCCAAGTTCAAGGCCTTTTAGACGAAGCAAGGTCTCCTGAATCATAGTTTTTTCAGTTACTAAAGGTAAAAACTGCTTTGGATGGTCATTAACAGAAAGCGGCCAAAGGCGTGTACCAGCCCCACCACTAAGAATAATCGGTATAATTTTCATAATGTTATATTATATCAAAGAAATTGTATTACCTCAAATTTAAACATATATAGAAATTGCCTTTTTTATATGATATAATAAATTATTATGTCAGCAGTTATTGAATTACAGAATGTTTACAAAATCTACCAGATGGAAAAGGTTGAAGTTCACGCAGTTGCAGGCGCAAGTTTTTCTATTAATGAAGGCGAATTTGCAGCAATTTCAGGTCCATCTGGTTCAGGAAAGTCAACACTTCTAAATATGATTGGTCTTATTGACCTTCCTACTAGCGGTAAAATCATTCTGAACGGAAATGACGTTTATAATGGAATGGAGCTTTCTAAAACAAATCATGTACCAGGAAAACTTGATTCTATGCTGACAGAATTACGTCGTAAAAATCTTGGATTTATTTTTCAAACTTTTAACTTAATTCCAGTCCTTAACGTTTTTGAAAACGTTGAGTTCCCTCTAAAAATTGGAAGTTCACCAGCAGCAGACACAATGAATCCTGCACAGCGTCGTGAATGGATTGATTTTTTAATTGAAACAGTTGGGCTTACACAGTGGAAAACTCATAAACCAAGTGAATTAAGCGGAGGTCAGCGCCAGCGTGTAGCAATTGCACGTGCGCTTGTAACAAAGGCACCAATTATTCTTGCAGATGAACCAACCGCTAACCTTGACAGTAAAAACGGTGATCAGATTCTTGAACTGATGAAAAAATTGAATGAAGAATTAAAGACAACTTTTGTATTTTCTACACACGATGCAAAAATTGTTGGAATGTCCAATCACGTAATTAAAATTAGTGATGGACATATCCTTTCTGCATAATATTCAGCTTAATAGTTCAAAGCTAAATCAAAATAAGTTCCAACAGTCCACTTACCTTTTGAAGTATAAGGTTCTCCGTAATCCCATCGAACACCGTTCTTCCAGTCACAATTTGGAAGAATTCCGCTGATAATTATACCAGGCTTAATATAACCGGTATTATCTGTAATATTGTGATTTAACTCTACACCAACTTTTATATTATGTTTTGGACCAAGACGTTTTACACCACCGTCAAAAGCAATTCGATGAGTTGTATCTTTACCAGAATATTCATCATTTTCGTCTTTCAAAAATTTACAGGCCATCTGATATTCAATATTAAAGCCTACAGCAGGATCTTTTGCATCCCACCA
>JAEEGL015419904.1_pt1 | contig 10547 bp, 9 predicted proteins | sample 9134231 | NCBI WGS metagenome assembly JAEEGL01 (sample SAMN16246548, study PRJNA631951) | gut metagenome | biome: gut microbiome; feature: rumen; material: fiber-attached | host: Bos | place: Iran: Karaj | collected 2018-10
AAACGGCATTCTTGGCTTCGTTCGAATTATATACATTCCTGTAGTAGCGAATCTCCGAACGCGCTCTTTTTATTTTATCACATATTTCGTCTACTTTGAATTTAATCTTGTCCGTAAAGGAGTCCTCATCGCCCTCATCCTCGTCGGAATCAAGGTTTTCAGGGCTTTCTTCATCCGTTTCGAAGGCATTTTCAGCCTCATTTTCAGGCTCTTCAGCAGGATTTTCGGAGTCATAAGCCGAAATTTCATCTTCCGTGGACGATTCTTCAGTATTTTCAAGGCTTTCGTCCGTTTCAGAGGATGCTTCGGGCGTGATATCGCCCTCTTCTTCATCAAGGGCATCAAGTGCCTCATCAAGTTCGCTTAAGTCATATTCTTCCTCTTCAGGCTCATCCTTATCGGGAATCTTCATTTGGAATATGGTGAAAAAGAGAACCTTCACCTTAACGTAAAAAGCATCGGTATACTCAGCTCTGGCTCTAAGGAGTCCAAGGAAATACGAAATCTTAAGCTTACCTACAGGCTGCTTATCGGCTTCGGCAAGAAGGGTAAGCCTGTAAGTAACAGGAAGAACCAGAGCCAAAATAACAAGCACCAAAACAAGCCCCAATAAAGAAAGGAGCACAATACCTATTATCTGTAAGATTTTGAGTATTACAGCGAGCATACGTATTCTTTAAGCTTCAGGTCACCGCGGGTTTTAAGACAGTCTTCGGTGATTTTGGCAACAAGTTCAAAGGCTTCGTCCTCGTCATCAGCAATTCCGCATGCGGTGGGAATCTTGCCCTCCCATATACGGGATTTAAGATTAGAAGGCGAAACAATATCGAAGTTTTCCTCGGCCTTATCGGATATCAAAATTATCTTATAGGAGCCCTTCCCGTTTAGGATCTTCTTTTTGACCTTGGGAAGTTTTTTCTCGCTTATGGAATCCGATAAATATAGTACAGGTTTGAAATTTATTTCGATGGAATCTTTAAATAAATTCATATGAATAAATATACCACAGAAATTGACACGGACCTTAGAAATAATTTAAAATTTAAGTTAAGCGAGACTGATTCGGGGAGACACTATGAAAACAATATCGAGAATGGAATTGCAGGATGGAATGGAACTTGCCGAGCCTGTTGAAGCTGCCGGCAAAGTAATATTCAACGCCGGCACAAAAGTTACTCAGTCCGTAATCTCAAAACTCTCTCATTACGACGTCATTGCCGTTACCATAATGGAAGACGTCGATTATGCAACCACGCATAACGAAAGAATCCAGTTCGACGAAGAGTTCAAAAATTTCAGAGTCAAATATAATGACTGTCTTACCAGATATAAAGGCGTAATGCTCTCTTATCTGGGCACCAAATTTTCAATCCCTTCACAGAATCTCATAGATATATTCGAAGACTGCTATTCCACCGTCAAAAACGAAAAGCAGCTTCTTGATTTTATGTATAATCTGGCCCCCAATGAAGACGAGCTTACCTATACACAGTCTTTCAACGCAGCTCTTCTTTGCGGAGCATTCGCAAACTGGCTTACTCTTCCCGAAGATAAAAAGAGAACGCTTATCCTTTGCGGTTTCTATTATGATATCGGCAAGTGGAAAATCCCTTCAGAAATCCTGTGGAAACCCGGCAGATTAAGCGATGAAGAATATGCTCTTGTTAAACAGCATACACTTCTCGGATTTCAGCTTGTAAAGCATGACACTGCTCTTCCCGAAGATATTAAAATGTGCATTCTGATGCACCATGAGAAAATGGACGGATCCGGTTACCCTTGCAGTGTTAAGGGTGAAAAGATCAATGAATATGCAAGATATCTCGCAATCGTTGATACCTATATCGCAATGGCATCAGCAAGAACATTCAGACTTGCATTTACTCCTCTCCAGATCATCGGAGAATTCGAAAAGAACATGCACAAATATGACACCTCAATACTTATGCCTCTGATCGAAAGAATTTCCGAAGCTCAGATCGGTACCACTGTTGAATTAAGCGACGGAACCGAATGGGAAGTAATGCTGATAAACAGAGACAATTTCTCAAGACCCATGCTTAGAAATACGGGAAATATGATACTGAATCTGGCAGAAAGAACAGATCTTGAAATCGTTAAACTCATCTAAAACAAAAGCTCCCTTTTAAAGGGAGCTTTTCTTATGTCCTATTTATACATCAAAGTAAACATCAAGTATCTTCTTGGCAAGAGGTACAGCGTATTCAACACCGGTTCCGGCTTTTTCGATAATTACCGTAACACATATCTCGGGATCATCCACAGGTGCAAAACATGTAAACCATGCATGGGACTCATTAATGTCATTAGCAAACTCTGCGGTTCCGGTCTTGCCTGCAACAGTATAGTTATCATTTAAAAGAACTCTTGCAGTTCCGTATTCACATACAGCAGTCATCATGTCAGTAAGGAACACTGATTCATTGTGAGACATAACCATTCCGGCGCTTTGAGGAGTATATGCAAGTATTACCTTGCCGTTTTCATCAACAATCCTGTCTATAACATAAGGCCTTAACATCTCTCCGCCGTTGGCAATGGCCTGAGTGATCATGTTAAGATGAAGAGGCGTGATTGTGGTCTTACCCTGACCTATGGATGTCTGCATGATATCGTAATCCGTTGACTGAGGCCCCACATAAGCCCTGCCATAATTGGCAAGAAGATCTGTAGGAAGTCTTCTGTTGAAATACAGAGAATCCATGGTATCGGACCATTTATCAAGATCCAGTGAAAGACCTATGTTAACAAATGATGAGTTACATGATTTAGCAAATGAAGACTCAAGATCAAGGTCATAATGAACCGTTCCGTAAATACAGCTGATGCGGTAGTCATCATGAGTAATGCTTCCGTTACAGGTATATTCATATTCATCCCAGTCGGTGGGATTTTCTCTGTAATATTCAAGTGCAGTGATGATCTTAAAAGTAGATCCGGGAGGATAAAGTCCCTGGGTTGCTCTGTTTAAAAGCTGGGAACCGCCCGGATCCGAAGTAATTGCTTCCCAATCCTCTTTAATAGATCCGGGATTGAAATTAGGATGTGAAACCATGGCGAGAACTCGTCCTGTTTTTGCCTCGGTTACAATAACCGCACCATTGTACATGCCAAGGCTTTCGTCAGCAACCTGTTGAAGTGTTGCATCAAGAGTGCTCATGACATTGTATCCGGGATCCTTGACGTTCTCCAGGTCGTTTTCGACTCTTTCGGAAAGAGTGGCGCCGGAATGCATCAGATAGTAATTGGCATAGTCTTCTATTCCCATGCGTCCGTTAACGGAATAACCGACAATGTGCGCAAATGCGGTACCGTAAGGATAATACCTTCTCTCTACGCCATTTTCATCGATTCTGGATTCTGCAAGAACCTCTCCGCCTGCAGCATAGATTGTTCCTCTGAGAACATTACTCTCCTGCAATTCCTGACGGTTGTTGTAATTGTTATCAAAAAGCTCAACCGTGGATGTTGAAACAAAGATTCCAAGATACAGGAACATGCAAAGAAACAGCACGCAGAATATCACAAGCGTGATGTTGATAAGAAACATCGATTTAGCTCTGGGCGAGGCATCAATATACTTTTGTATCAGGCTTTTTATTTTTTTCATCTAATAACTTTTCGTACTTCAAAGACTTTATATATATTCCCTGAACAATAAAGAACATTATATACGTCGATAAAACAGAACTGCCGCCGTAGCTTAGGAAAGGAAGTGTCACACCGGTCAGGGGGATGAACTTGATTCCGCCACCTACGGTCAGAAATACCTGGAATATATACATAACTCCTATTCCGTATACCACTATCTGATAGAACTTATCGCTGCATCTGGATGAGATCATCATCATTCTGTAGAAGCAGCACAGGCAAATGATAAGTACGCATATTGCGAAAATAAGACCGAATTCCTCGCAAATGGCTGCAATAATAAGATCCTGATCCACATAGGGAATATCCCAGGGTCTTCCCTGCATAAGCCCCCTTCCGAACCATCCGCCGGATGAAATGGCAAAAAGAGACTGAGTGATCTGATAAGCCTGGTCGTCAATATAAGTCCAAGGATCCAGGAAAGCCACAACTCTGACTTTGACATGATCAAAGAGATTATATGCTACAATGCTGGCCAGTGCTCCGCCCACAAGTCCCGTCAGCAAATACCAGTAATTGTGAGTAGACATTACAAGGATCATGAAATATGCAACAAAGAATATCAGCGCACTTCCAAGGTCCCTTGATAGAACAAGGATAATAACAAAACATCCGGATAATATCGCAGATACGATTATCCATTTAAAGTCGTTGTATTTGTATAAAAGAGCTGCAATGAAAAACAGGAATAGAATCTTTACTATCTCTGAAGGCTGGAAAGTAAATCCTTTGATGGAATATGTAATGTGAGCGCCGTGAACCTTGGCACTGTTTACGAGTACCAGTAGGAGCGCAACAATACCGACTCCCGCATATACCCACAGGAGCTTTCTGAAGAATCTGAATCTGTCGATGATAAAAGGAATCGCAAGGCAGATTGCAAAAGAAACCAGAGTGATGATGTACTGTCTGAATGACTTTGCAAAAGAAAGTCTTGAAACGATACATAGACCAAGTCCCGATAGCAGGCACATATTGTTAAGCAAGACCCTGTCCACATTATCGTAGATGATGGTCACGATGGTGATCATGAAGAATAGGAACAGCGTTATAAAAGCAAACAGGTATAGGTATTCTTCCTTACCCGATACAAAAGTAAGATCAAGAAAACACAAAAACATCAGAACGAGTAACACCCCGCTCTGAAGTGAACAGCATATCGATACAGCCTTTTTATCCTTGGAAAAATTACATATCAGTGCAAGACCGGTATATAAGAGCATGGTAAAGGCAATAAGATATTTTGATAATTCAATTAAATAAAACTTCAGAGTGATCTGCACCCTTAAAACTCCTCGAAAAGGAAGGCTACATTACAGGTCTGTTCTGCCATCCGGTAGTATGCGGTATATCAGGCTCCGATCCGCCGTTAATATAATACATAAGTATATTACGGATAGCGGATTCGGATTCATCCGTAAGCTCAATCCTACACGTAACATCTTTAGGGACATCGGTAACAAGGAGCGGTACGGAATTATAAATTATATTCATGCAATGAAGGCAATCGCACCTTACTGGAAAGGCAATTCCTTTTCTGTCTATTATAGTCTCAAAACCCGTATTATGCGAACATGATTTAAGAGTCTTTCGAATACAGTTTGCGGTTATCATCAGAGGAGCTCTACCGTAAACAACCTTTTCCGAAACAGTCTCTGAAGATTTTGAAAGTTCTCCGCACTCAGGATTGGAAAGCTCCAAGGGGCAAGTATGATCCGAACAATATTCATTCAGAAAATCCGATGCTTTGGAGTTAAATGTATATAAATTGTAATCCGTGATGATCTGTGCATCAGGGTATTTTCCCTTTATCACAGACAAATCTTCAAGATTTCTGATAAGGAATCCATTAACATTACCTGCTTCATACAGATCACAGATCGGAGTGATGTCATCACCCCTTCTTCTGATGTGTGAAAGGGCTGCAAAAACAGGGATTTTTATGTCAAAAAGAGTACTAACAGCCTCGTTATTGTCTATTAACAGGCTCTCATCCGCATAAATCCTGCATGTTTTGGCAAGTTCTCCGTCATCATATAATTTGTGTATTATGTCTACCTGAGAAGCATTTGAAATCAATATACTGTACATGCCGGGATTGGCGAGCATAGGCGTCTTCTTGTCCTCGCCGGTATTTTCAGGCTTTTTGCAAGGATAACTATCGTTATTTGCAGGATTTACCTTGAGGTTACCGGAAAGGTCCTCAAGGCACGCTCTTCTCAGCTCATTTATACCCTTTAAAGAGTAAAAAACTCCTTCTTCAATATCTACTGTTATCAAATCATCATCGGTTGAAAACACTGTATTTCCAAGCTTTTTAAGAGATTTGATAATATCTTCTCTTCCTATAGCTGTTCTCTGAGCCTGCTGAACAACTTCTCCCTCAGCATAACCATATGCCGTCCTTCCGTCAGGCATCTCACAATATGCATTAAGAGTTGCGGGCTGTCCTATTTTGAAGAAAGCACTGAAATTAACCTTGATCTGTTCAAGGCAATCGGGACCTTTAAATCTGTTATTGTCAGGTTTAGAAGTATCATCGGAATCGGATTTGTAACCGTGGCTGGATACGGTAACCATATCCTTGCTGTTGTGACGATCATAATATCCGTGTGAAAGATTTCCCCTCACATATAATCCGGAAAGAGTCTCAAGGTCCTTCTTATCGATCCTGTACTCTTTGCCCGACTCAATAAGATCAAGATATTTTCTGTATATGGAGATTACACCGTATACATACTCTGCAGGCTTCATTCTGCCTTCAACCTTAAGACTGCATACACCTGAGTTAATGATCTCCGGAAGAATCTCAAGGGTGCACATATCCTTGAGGCTTAAAGGATAAAGTTCTTCACCCGACTTATCTCCCGCAAGTCTGTAAGGAAGTCTGCAGGGCTGGGCACATCTTCCACGGTTTCCGCTTCTCCCGCCAAGAATTGATGAAAACAGGCACTGTCCGGAATATGAATAGCACATTGCACCGTGAATGAAGCATTCAATCTCCATTCCGGTTTTGTCGTAAATATCCCTTATCTCTTCAAAAGAAATCTCTCTTGCGGGAACAACTCTGGAAAATCCGTGCTCCCGTAAAAGTGCTGCTGCATTAGGGCCCGTAACTGACATCTGAGTACTTGCATGAATGGGAATGTCCGGTTTATTTTCCCTGAAAAAAGAAGCCACTCCAAGATCCTGGATAATAAGGCCGTCGCTTACATCGCATACTCCGCTTTCTGCGAATTTATGTAAGTCATCAAGCTCTTTTTCTTTAACCAAAGTATTTACGGTAAGATAAATCTTCTTGCCGTACATGTGAGCAATATCAGCGCATTCAAGGATTTCTTCATCAGTGAAATTACCTGCGTAGGCTCTTGCTCCGAACTTCTGAGCGGCCATATAAACAGCATCGGCACCTGCACTCAGGGCAGCATAAAAAGACTCCTTGCTGCCTGCCGGCGCAAGGAGCTCAGTCTTTTTATTGTATTTGATAAATTCAGTTGCCATATCTCAATGTTTGACGGGAAAAGGTACTGTATCTTTATCCTTAACAAGTCTGGGTTGAGAATCCATACGTGCAGAACCGGGCTTAGGATCCTCTTGAGCTTCCTTTACGGGCTCAGGCTTTTCCTCAGCTTTGGGAGCCTCCTTAGCAGGTTCGGGCTTATCTTCTGCCTTTGGAGCTTCGGGCTTGGGAGCTTCCTTAACAGGCTCGGGCTTTTCCTCAGCCTTGGGAGCTTCTTTTACAGGCTCAGGCTTGGGTTCGGGCTTAGGCTCAGATTTAGCTTCAGATTTTTCGGACTTGGATTCGCTCTTGTCTTCCTTATCCTCTTTGTCAGCCTTTGAATTCTTATCTCTGGTCCTGAGCTTTGCATCAAGCTGGATAAGCTTCTTGGAGCTTTCAGCCATCTTATCCTGAAGAGTTCTAACCTGCTCATCAGCCTTATCAAGTCTGCTCTGAGTAGTTACAATATCGTGCTTGAGATTATAGATTTCTTTGTCCTTGTCTCTGATAAGCTGCTCGTTCTCGGCAAGCTTTTCATTGATCTTCATATAGTCGTCTGCAATATTAAGAGCGACAAGGAGCATCTGTGTTTCCTTGTTCTGTGATCTGAATGAAACAGCATTTCTGCACTCATCCATCTTCTTATTGATGTAATTTGCAACCTTCTGAGTGTACTCTGCAGTCTCATAACCGGTAAGGGTAAGTACCTTGCCCGCTATAATTACCTGAGTCTCATTCATGTCAGCCATAAGAAACCTCCGAAACTAAATATCACAGAAACAGTATATATAAATCAAAACGATTTATCAATCAGGTGAGCCACATATCAAGATGCTCCCTTGCAAGGTCGGTTATAACCCTTCCCTTGGGAGTTCTCATGATAAAACCATTCTTCAACAGGTAAGGCTCGTATACGTCTTCGATGGTTCCCGCATCTTCGCCCGTTGCGGCAGCCAGAGTATCAAGGCCTACGGGGCCTCCGTCAAACTTCTTTATAATGGTTTCAAGGATCTTTCTGTCGGTGTTATCAAGACCAACCTTATCGATGGACATCATATCCATGGCTTCAACAGCTATGTCTCTTGTGATAACTCCGTCATATCTGACAAGCGCATAATCTCTTACACGCTTAAGCATTCTGTTAGCAATTCTGGGGGTTCCGCGGCTTCTTCTTGCAAGTTCAAGAGCTGCTTCTTTCTTGATCTCAACGTTTAACTTACCCGAAGAAAACATCAATACCTCGGCAAGTTCTTCCGAGGTATAGAATTCCATATGGAACTGCTCTCCAAATCTGTCTCTTAAAGGAGCTGTGAGCATATCCGCTCTTGTAGTTGCACCGATAAGGGTAAAGTGAGGAAGGGGAAGTCTTACGCTTCTTGCAGAGGATGAAGAATCCTTGCCAATCATTACATCGATTGCAAAATCCTCCATGGCAGGATAAAGAACCTCTTCAACCTGACGATTAAGTCTGTGTATCTCATCGATAAAAAGCATATCGCGTTCCTGAAGAGAATTCAGGATTGCCGCCATCTCCGAAGGCTTCTCTATCGCAGGACCGGATGTAATCCTGATATGAGTTCCCATCTCGTTGGAAATGATTCCTGCAAGAGTCGTCTTACCAAGTCCGGGAGGTCCGTATAACAGGATATGATCGAGGGCCTCGCCTCTGGCTTTGGCAGCCTCGATCTGGATGATAAGTCTTTCTTTGATAGCTTCCTGTCCGATGTATTCTTTTAACCTGGTGGGTCTTAAAGAATGCTCTACAGGCTTATCTTCACTTGTAATATTTGTCTCTATACTTCTGGGCATAAATAATTATTTTCCGTAAAGAGTCTTAAGTGCAAGGGATAAAAGAGAACCCGAATCAAGAGTCTCATGTCCGTCCACGGCAAGGATTGCCTTGGTACTTTCGGATTCCGAATACCCCAGGGAAACAAGAGCTGCAAGTGCATCGGACTCTTCTCTTCCCATATCGGGTTTCTGAGTAACCGTAGGAGTTCCCGCAAATTTCTTGGCAAGCGAATCATCGGACAGATCAACTTTGCCTTTAAGCTCGATGATGATTTTACCTGCGGTCTTGGCAGAGATTCCCTTAGCCTTAGAGAGAGCCTTGATATCATCGCTGATAACGGCATATCTGACGGAATCCGCATCCATTACGGATAAAAGAGAAAGAGCGCTCTTCGGACCGACACCGGATACGGAAATAAGCTTCTTAAACATATCAAGCTCATCTCTGTCCGAAAATCCATACAACTGAAAAGTATCTTCGGCCACCTGAGTATAAGTATAAAGTTTTACATGATCCCCGACAGAACCGATCTCAGATGAACATCTTGCGGTGATATTAACATTGATACCAAGCCCGCCGATGTCGATCACGCACATATCCGGATCAAGAAGATCAAGGATTCCTTCTACAAATGCAAACACTTAAGACACCGCTTTCTTATTACTTGCCTTCGTTGATGAAGTTAACAAGTCCGCCTGCAGCAATGAGCTTCTGCATGAACTCGGGGAATGCCTGTCCCTGATAGGAAGTTCCCTTGGTGATGTCGGTAATGATACCGGTATTGAAATCAATCTCTACTTCATCACCTGCTTCGATGTTCTTGGAAGCTTCGGGACACTCAATGATGGGAAGTCCGATATTGATTGCATTGCGGTAAAAGATTCTTGCGAAGGTCTCAGCGATTACGCAGGATACACCGGATGCTTTGATGGAAATAGGAGCATGTTCTCTTGATGAACCGCATCCGAAATTCTTCGCAGCAACAATGATATCTCCCTTGTTAACCTTCTTGGTAAAGTCCTTATCGATATCTTCCATGCAATGAGTAGCAAGCTCTGCGGGATCGGAAGAATTAAGATATCTTGCGGGGATTATTACGTCGGTGTCTACATTATCACCGTATTTAAATACTCTGCCTTTAGCGTTATCCATTTTATATATCTCCTTAAATTACAGATCTTCGGGGCAAGCGATGAAACCTTTGATAGCACTTGCTGCAGCTACAGCAGGGCTTGCAAGGTATACTTCGGAATCAACATGTCCCATACGGCCTACAAAGTTTCTGTTGGTCGTAGATACGCATCTCTCACCTGCTGCCATAACGCCCATATATCCGCCGAGGCAGGGACCGCAGGTAGGTGTTGAAACAACGCATCCTGATTCGATGAAGATCTTAAGAAGACCTTCTTCAAGGCACTGCATATAAACAGCCTGAGTTGCGGGAAGTACAATTGCTCTCATTCCCTTGGCAATGTGTCTGCCCTTAAGGATCTCGGCTGCAATTCTCATATCGGAGATACGTCCGTTTGTACATGATCCGATAACAACCTGGTCGATCTTAACATCGCCCTCTTTGTGTACCTG
>JAEEGL016087714.1_pt1 | contig 10547 bp, 14 predicted proteins | sample 9134231 | NCBI WGS metagenome assembly JAEEGL01 (sample SAMN16246548, study PRJNA631951) | gut metagenome | biome: gut microbiome; feature: rumen; material: fiber-attached | host: Bos | place: Iran: Karaj | collected 2018-10
ACAAGAGACATTGCTCTCATATTCCTCATTCTGTCATCGGGCATTCGTGTGTCTGAATGCGCCGAAATCGACATTGACGACGTAAATATGGAAAAAGCCTGCATTCGTATCATCCGTAAGGGTGGAAATGAATCAACGGTGTACTTTTCAGATGAAGCTGTTCCATATCTGCAGGCATATATTGATTACAGGGCGACCATCCCCGGCATTGATAAGGAAAATGCTTTGTTCATATCTTCCCAGAAACGTCGAATGAGCGTCAGATCCATACAGAATCTGGTCAAAAAATATGCCAAACTGGTTATTCCCAATAAAAATATCACCCCGCATAAACTCCGTGCAACATATGCAACACAGATGTATGAAGCGACAGGTGATATCTATCTTGTGGCCGAAAACCTTGGACACAGAGATGTCCAGACAACCAAAGAACATTACGCAAATATTTCCAATACACACAAGGAAAAGAATCGCAATGTAATACAATACGAAAAGGACTAACATACTATGAATAGATATATTAACGACGATGCACCTGTGACGCCAAATATCAGAAAGGCCAAAAACATCTCAATCGATGAACTTCGCCAAAAACTGATCGAGGCGTATGATGCAGCCCCGTCCACAAAAATGTCAGGCAGAACCTACGCACAGACGACTTATCCTGATGATATTGCTGCTCTGGAGGACCTTGTGGCTGTTGTCAGTCTGAACCCGACATACGCAAACAAGGATCTGAGTAACATCCACTTTAATCCGAACGCACACATCATCGTGGATTCCACTATTGCCAAAACATACATGGGCGATGTTGGTGAGTCCCTCATCGGATTTCACACTCTCGATAATGGATTTACATTCTGTGGCGTGGTTTCAGGCGGTTCATGTGAAATGCCACTCTTCTACTGCCTGTATTATAATGACGGGAATATCAGGGCTTACATCCCGATTAAGGGTAATGTGGTCAATTGTGACACACTCACTGCGCTCGGCAGTGAACATAATATGTGTAACAGCAATACCGGACGAAACAGTCTTGAATTATATGACGCATACAAGAAGAACGGACTGCTCACACCGGCTAACGCATCTATCGATGATTTCTTTGATGCTGACCAGCATATTGGCATGAACAGCTATCTGGCTCAGTACGACCATCTCATCATTCGTGGTGCTGTACCGAACATGGCACTTGACCCTAAAGATGGCGGTTTCAACTGGGATGCGATCACGGAAGAACTCAAAACGTCGATCGAGATTGTCTAATGTAAGAAAGGATAAAAATATGTCACAAACAACGGCAACGTATTTGATGATAACCATTTTAGACAATGACTTCACCAATAATTACAACATCATCGGACGGACTATCAGGGAATCACTCAGGTCTCATTGTCTTAATCCGTATGGCACTATTGAACTAAGCCCGGAACAGCTGGAAACAATCAAGCCATATATTGCCAGCATCTGGTGGTCCGTAGATAATCTCACAATGATATCAGAAAGCGTTTCGCGAGGCACCAAGCTCACAAGCGTGGACTATAAGAATTATATTGACAGTCTGCGTCTGAGCATCGTTAAATACGAAGACATTCCTGAATTTGAAAACCTGTCTTGTATCTACATACCATTGTATACTGATGGTGATATCATATTAAATTAGTGATATAACACTATTATTTCAATTTTACGCGGTCGCGGTAAGACTCACATCTTACCGTGACCGTATTTTTATTTTACGCTAAATACAAAAGATATTACCCTTGGCCGGTCGTTACTCTCCCGTCCTGGGTGAAAATTACAATTCTACGAATTGTTCAATGTTTGCAATACTGTTGCAATCATTGATGTCATAATCTTTTGTAACAGTGGACAACCTATCGTAATCATAACACAGAACATTTGGGCTTCATCAGCCCAAATATTTTCTATCAGGAGGACAAATCTTATGGCAAATAAATTAGTAACGGCGTATCCGTATGCCCGCCAGTCAGGTGAAATCAACGTGCCTGATGAAATCAAAGATGACGAAGAAGCCTGTGAAGAATACATCAGGGAACACTGGAACGATATCAAATTCGACGAAGTGAGTCTTGATTACAAAGGCACAGACTTTGATGTAGAAGATGACGACTAAGCTAAAAGAAAGGATAAATACATATGGCTAAATATTCAATCATCCCAAAGGCATTTACCTTTGATGAGATCGAATCGGAAAACACTGACGATGCAGTAATTGATTATGCCACAACCATGGACGGCGACATGTCCAAATATTTCACAGCTGTTCCTGTCGAGGAAGAACAGACCGCAAACGTTAAAAATATTGCCGACTTCATTCGCAATCACACACTCACAGCTGACGAGATTTCAGACATCCTCATGGCTCTCAGAGATCAAAAGAATGTCATTGGTGGAAAAATCTTCACACAGAATGACATCAAGTACTACCTTGACGAAAATTACGATATCGAATTTGAGTTAAACGAGGCACAGCTTGATGCAATCCAGGCTCAGATCAATCCGAAATTCTACAACGAATGTGATGACGCTGATTGGGACCGTATTGCAAATGCCATCCAGAGGGCCAATATCTCAATCAAAGCAACAGATATTAAATGGAGCGTCACAGCCGATGACGTTGACGGCGATGATTTAAGCGATGAAGAAATCGAAGCAAAAATCGCTGAAATCAGAGACACGCTTCCAACGTCTGTTGATATCCCGCTCGTAGACCTCAAAGGGGTCACAATCGAAGACTATCTCTCCGATGAGTATGGCTGGCTCATCGAGCGTGGCCCGGTCTTACCTGAAAACGACTCAAATGCATACGACGTTTTCAAGACAGAATAAATTCTGTATTCGCATCTAAAATATCATATAAGGAGAATTACTATGACACTTTCTGATGAAATCAAAAAAGTCATGGACGATATGACAGACGACGGCACTCTGGAAAAGATCGTACGAGACACCATGGCTGAAAAAATCAAAGACATCATAAAGGATACATTCAGTTATGGAAGTGATGCTGCCAAAGCATTGCGTGACCGTATTTCAGCAACGCTTGTTCCATATATAAAGGACATGAACATGGACAAGTATCTCGCCAGCTTTGATACCATGCTGACTGATATAATCAAAGAAACACAGGTGACCGAACAGAAAGAGATCCTGGATAACTTCAAAAACCTCATGTCGCCTGATATTCATAATATCAAGATGTCCCAGATCTATGACGCCTATGCTAAATATGTAGCTGCAGACTGTGACACATCGGAGCTTGAAGCACATAATGATGGTGATGGTCCTTGCTATGACAGTATCGCCATCAATGCGGAAATTGACTTTGAGGAAGAGAAACCATGGTCGCACAAATCCCGTGCAACTATCAATCTCACAGCCGAAGGTCAGGATAAGCTGTGTAAGACCATTCATATCAGCAAATGGAATGAGCATGATGCCGGTGATAAATGGAGAATCGACGATTATGATTTTGATGGAAATGTTTCAATCAGATCACTCAGATACATGTCAGAATTTGATTGCCTGATTTCCAAGCTCATGCGTTCTTACGCTGATATTGAACTTGATGAAGATGACTTTGAAGATTCTGTCACACCGGACGAAACGCCTGAATATACACTCATTTAATGGCATGCGTCCAGACAGAGAATGATGTCAGTGCCCACACTGGCATCATTCTCATAAATAAAACCTGTGACAAAATCACGCATGATATGTGTAACAACAAACAACCTAAAGGAATATATCACTCATGAAAGATTTTACAAAAATCAAAGAAAAAGGTGTCGCTGACTGTGATACCCAAAAAATACCCATTCACCTTCTGGAACTTTTCGGAGGAATAGGTGCGCCGAGACTTGCTCTCGAAAATGAAATCATGGACCACCTTAGAAAAGAAAATCCAAAAGCATCACAGCGTGAACTCAGAAAACTGGCAGCAGAAAAAATCAAGTCTATTGATTATGTCGAAGTTCTGCCTTATGCCGTTCAGGCATATAATCAGATGTTCGACCTATCCAACAGACCACAGGACATCCGTCTCTGGCACATGAACGTGGATATCCTTGTTCACGGAAGTCCTTGCCAGGATATGTCGAGGGAAGGCAAAAACGACATGAATACCGGTCGTTCCATCCTTTATGAAAGAACACTGCAGATTCTCGATCCTCACCCTGCTGATGGATATCCTGAGCTTACAAGACAGCCTAAGGTTGTCATCTGGGAGAATGTACCAAACATGGCATATTCACACCCAGACGTACTCAAGAACTACCTTACGACAATGGAAAGTTATGGCTATACCAACACTTTCTGTGGCAGCAAGAAATATATTGACAAGGGTGGACATGTATCGCCAAGAAGCATCATGGTTGAGCATATGCTGGACGCATCCCACTATGGCGTGCCGCAGGCCAGAGAGCGTTTCTTCTGCGTCTCTGTCCTTAATGAATATGCTGACAAATATGGCACTTTCAAAATGCCAGACCCCGTACCTGTAGACCAGAGAAAGACACTCAAATCTGTTTTGGATCTCTCCCACCCTATGGACGACCCAGATGTGATGTTCACCGATAATGAACTTGGCATCACCAAAAAGCTCAACGGACAATGGTACGTAAAGCAGGGCGTCAAAAGCGATGTTGGCGCAGGCGCCGGCTATGTTCCGGTAAATGAATTCCAGCGTGTAGATTTTGCATTTCCTAATTCATCCAGTCGTCGAGGCCGTGTTGGAGACTATGCATCCACAATCACAACTTCACCAAGACAGGGTGTTCTCATTGGTGATAAATTCAGAGCATTTACTGCACTTGAAACGCTCAGACTGATGGGCTTCAGGGACAGCGACTACGAAAAGATGCATAAAGCCGGACTGACAGACAAACAGATTATGTCTCTTGCAGGCAATAATATCTGTGTGCCGGTCCTTGAGCATTTATTTGCAAGCATTTTTGATCAATACCCTGATATCATGCCTGAAATATAGGAGATATTGCAATGACAATCGAAGAAAAGGCAAAAGCCTTGCCTGATTTTACCATCAACGGAATCAAATTTGTCTGTATGGGTGTGAATTGCCACGCTCATAGAGACGCCAAGGAAAAGATTCCATATAACAACGATAATGATATAACCATGTCTCTTGATGAGAGATGCGAATGCGCCGAAGAGGAACTGAAGCAGGCACTTACGGGCATTACAACCATCGATGAAGCGTATAAGCACTTCAAAGACCAGACTGACGAAGGAAACGTCTTTTACTGGGGCGATGCCATCGCGGTTTATACACGCGAACCAGACACAGACAGTCTGTCTTATCTGATCCGAATGGATTAACAAACACGAGAGGTAGCATATGAAACTAAAACATTTCAGCGGATACGGCAGTATTGACGCAAAGAGAATCAAAGACAAGTCATGCACTCTTCACATTCGTGTTACGGGTGACCATGAATGGGGTCTTCGACGAGATGACGAATATGATCTTTTCAACTGGCTCGTAAAGCGTTTTGACAAATCATGTACGGATTATCTTGAATGGCACAAGAAAGACCCGCAAATCCGCATAGAAAGCGGGTACAACGACAATCATGAAGAAATCTGTGATTACTATTTCACTTATTGATTATTATTTTGGAGGTTGATCATGAAAACTATACCTACGGAAGAAGTAGCTCAGTTCAAAGGCGAAATCATCGATATTTTCGAAGATTTCCTGGAAGAACACCATGCTACATTGGAAAACGATGAAAGAAATGAAGCTCTGGAGGATGCTGATGATCCATCAGAGGTAGCCATCATCTATGGCTCACACTACGATGTCATCGGTGACGTAATCGAATACGATGTATTGCCTAAGCTCACGGATGACACAATGACCACGTCCGATGCTGCTGATAAAATCATCGACGCGTTCTTCAATCTGTTTGAGGAAAATTCCGATGATACTATGTTCCTCTTGAGCATGAAAACATCTGTCGGAACATTCAGAACAGATGTCATCCGCACCATTGATGCTTGGATGAAATAAGACCCTTATGGCTGACGGCACGGCTCAGGTCGTGCCTGATGCTGTATTTAACTTTGACAATACCGCAGGATAACACCTGCCTCATATACAGAAAGGATACAATCATGAACAAACCATATGCCGTGATATTTACCGATGCCGACGGCTTTTACAAAAAGCATCTGTATGCTTCAACAAAATCCGATGTAGACGATTTTGCCATCAACATGTATCCGGGAGAGCAAGGCCATGTCATGGAATATCATGAGTTCACGATCAAATATCCGCATGTCAACCCGAAAGATGCAATCGATGCTCTCGCCAAGGATATACTCTCCCGCTACGGCACAACGATAATCAAGACTAACAGGGAGATCGAGCACACCACTTTTGGCGGAGTCACAACCCTGTACCGGAGTTATCAGGATGTACTCACAGATTGGGCTGAATATGCACTCATGGTCATTGCTGACGATCCCAGTGCTTATGAAAAGGATGATGTTCCAATCCTTGCATACTTCAACTCTTTCGCCAGCCTTGACCAACGATACCATAAAACAGCATAGAAAGGATAATATACATGACATCTATTTGCACACAGCTTAAAACAGCCGGACAGGCATTTGCGGGTAAGAATTTCCCACCTACAGATCCGCAGGCAAAAATCCTTCTTCTCACACATACAGACATGGATGGTGAAGGATCTGATATCATCCTTGAACATACAATATACAGACATCTCGAAACACGCAGAATCGGGAATCATGACATGGACGCAGAAATCAAAGCCCTTGTCACAGAAAACATAATCGATAACTACGATTTTGTCTTCGTAACAGACATTTCATGCAATGAAGGTACATGCCAGCTGATTGCTGAACATTCCAGTGCCAGCAAACTCATGATTATAGATCATCATCCGAACGCTGACTATCTCAATAACTATCCGTTCGGACTTTGCCACAGTTCGTGCCTTCTCGACAGTGCAACAGCCAAGTGGTATGATGACATGCTCATGACTGATCACAAACTTGGCAAACATATGCTTCGTTCATCCGGCACGAGTTTGTTCTTTGATTATCTGACATATGCTGAATACCCATTTGAGAATCAGCCGGCAAAAACAATCCGCATCCTTAGTCTTCTCTCGCATGTAATCCGCTGTTATGATACATGGGACTGGAGCGATTTCCTCGGAAAATGGGATGTATGCGAAAAACTTGATATCCTGTTCGATATATACGGTCCTATCCAGTTCAAGAACAAGATAAGGAGCAACATTCTGCACTATAAGTACGTTATGCCGATTCATGCATACGATGCTCCCAAAATCTTCCTTGATGAAACAGACCACTTCATGCTTCTTTGCGAAGAAACAAAGATTTCAGAATTCTTGAAAACTGTACCGAATCTTTTCAAGACAGGCTCTCTTACGGTTCCTGATGAGCAGGGTATCGAACGCACATACTCAGTGCTGTATATCCCGACAGGACATTACATGCAGCAGGTTTCCGAATATGCCAAAACCAACTATCCAGATATCGACATTTACCTGTTCAATTCAGGCCGCATCAGTTTCAGAGCCCAGAAGCCGTCTGTAAACCTGACACAGATCTCAAAGTATTTTGGCGGAGGCGGACACCCTCAGGCTGCAGGCATGGACGGACTTGACTATGAGACAATAGAAAAGCTCATCTGCTCCGATGTATTCGACGGGCGTCTGAGTCTTGACAATAACTAAACAGGAGAAACTATGGCACAGAACAGACCCACGTATTTTCCATTAAAACTATTATATGATTTTGACCATGCGTGTGACCCTTATGGAAAACCTATTCCATGGCGTTACGTTGAAACAAAATCTGATCTGGAAAAACACATACACGATCATCTCCCTGATGACAAAACGGAATTGCTACAGGATATAGCCTGTGTTGGCTTGAAAGATACCGAACCGAAATCATATATCAAGAATCTTACAAGATGGACAACTGAAAATCTCCTTGACATCTACGGCGACAAACTTCCAAACATGAATCTGAGTTCCGAGATGAAGGATATGCTCGTCTATCCTATCATCCTGGAGATATGGGAAGCCAACAAACAGGTCTATAAACCGGACGCGATATTCATCAATGCGCTGGCTAAAACAAAAAAGTTCTCGTTGACCAGAACTGACATCGAACATCTGCCTGTCAACACATTCTTTGTCGACCTCACCGATGTAGCGTTTGCATCCCCGTATGAGGGTGTGTTCATGCACATATACCCGCTTCCTGCTGAAGTATATGTAATGCTGTATCTGCTCACACCGGATGGCGTATTTTCCCACTATCTCAGATGTCAGTATGATGACGACGGAGAAAACCTTACAGGATCAATCTCCCAGCTCATGTCCGATGATCACTTCGCCGAAGGGTCAACTGATATGCTGGAGTATGACCTGTCCGATGACGTTTTGACCATACAGAAAAAAGAAATCACATCAGGCATCTCCCGTCTTGACCTCACACGCATGATGTTCCAGCTGATATGCTACATGTCGTCCAAGGAACCTGATATCGATGAATCGACTGTGTCAAAGAATACTTACAGAAAACCAACTGGCAAACCACAGAACCGATACTCAGAAGTCCAGACATTTGATGTGGGTGTCAAATACGGAAACAGTCTCCGTACTCTCTTGCAAACTGTAGATTCAGAGAATCGTCACAAAAAGAAACACAGGAAAAATAAAAATCCTGAATCTCAAACTGAGAGTAAGGTTCGCAAACGGCCAATACCACATTTCCGTTCCGCACACTGGCAAAGATACTGGATCGGAGAAGGCCGTACCACGCCTGTTGTTAAATGGATCGAACCTACCTTTGTAGGATTCAAATCAGACAAGGCTACAAACGTAATCATACACAGAGTAACTTGATCACAAGTGAAAGGATACATATGAAAACTAATGATAAATTGAAAAATTTTGACATTCGCACCTACCGCAGACTGGGCGGCAAGGGTTATAAGGATGCTTTCGTAAAAGCATATAACACAAAAAAGCGGGAACGCAGACGTATGGATCCCTGTGACATTGAGCACATGAAAGATGACCTCGATGCATATTTCATCAGCGACCGTTTCATTTCCGAGACACCTGAAACAGATTACATCAACATCACTATCGGCAGGCTTTTGCTCGAACAGGGAACACCATACCGAGCTGCAAAATTTATCAAAAACGGTCGTATGCATGATCAGTGCAACACAACAGAGCAAAAACTGCTCGCAATTCTTGGTGAATTGCAGGGTCGTGAATTCGCTCTCTACGGTGTTCCTGACAATTTAAAACCATTCATTGATGATGCCATTGCCCGTCTCAGCGCACAGGATGAACATTTTCTTGCCCTGGACTTCACAGGTAACTGCATTCTCGCGCCAAGGTATATCAGAGCCAAAGCATACGTTGCTCAGGTTCTTGAACTTGCACCTGACATCAAGAAAGAATCAGAAGGCTTTGTCAGAGCTATTGTGTCTGTGGCTGTCGATGCCCGCATGGATGTTCCTGTATGGGTAAAACCTAGCATGTCGCATGAAGAGATACGCACAATTGCAAGAGATGCTGCAGCATACACAGACCTGTCAAAAGCTGAACTCACTGATGTGGAATTCGAACCCGTGAATGTCAGCTTTACCGATGAATCCAAAGATTTTGATTTCTAACCACGAAAGGAACACTCTCATGAACGGTTTTGATATCTGGTATGACAATACCTGTATTCACTCAGAAAAAGGTTTCGACATTGACAATACACAGGATTTATATGATGATGTATTGTCATGGTGGAACAACATTGGTGACAATACATATGATGCCAAGGACGTCATTGTGAAGTTATTCTGTGATGATGAAGAGGAAGAACTTACAATGGCCGACCTGTTATAAAGGAGAACAATCATGAACACTGACAATCTGATTATCGACTGCTTCGCCGGAGGTGGCGGAGCTTCCGTCGGTATCGAAATGGCACTTGGACGTCAGGTGGATATTGCGATAAACCACGACCCAAGAGCCATAATCATGCATAAAGCCAATCATCCAGACACGCTTCATCTGACAGAAGATATCTTTGCTGTCGACCTCAAGAAGTACGTTAAGGACAGACATGTGTCGCTTATGTGGGCAAGCCCTGACTGCAGGAGCTTTTCCAAAGCCAAAGGCGGACAGCCAAGAAGTGCCAGCGTAAGGATGCTGCCATGGGCTGTTCATCAGCACGCCTCTGCCATCCTTCCTGACGTAATCATCATGGAGAACGTCGAAGAGATCCAGCAATGGGGACCGCTCGATGAGAACGGCTGCCCAATCAAGGAGAAGGCTGGCGAAGAATATAAGAAATTCATTACCGCAATGTGTGACCTGGGATATGAGTTTGATTCCAGAGAACTCGTGGCAGCTGATTATGGCGCACCGACCACAAGAAAACGCTGGTATGCAATCTTCCGCAGAGACGGCAAACCTATTGTGTGG
>JAEEGL016347601.1_pt1 | contig 10547 bp, 9 predicted proteins | sample 9134231 | NCBI WGS metagenome assembly JAEEGL01 (sample SAMN16246548, study PRJNA631951) | gut metagenome | biome: gut microbiome; feature: rumen; material: fiber-attached | host: Bos | place: Iran: Karaj | collected 2018-10
AGAGAGACCGGCCGCCGTTGTGATCACGCAATGAAGCAGGATGCTTTTATTGTTGTAAACATGCTGTCCGAACGTTACGCGGGAGAATATCCAGTGGAAAACCATCAGCGTCAGATAACCGACCATTGTTGTTGCTGCTGCAATATTATAGCCGTAAATCGGGATAAATACCGCATTAAGGATATAGTTTATCACCGCAGCCATTACAGAGCCAACAGCGATCCAGATCGTTTTTTTTGTGTACAACTCGACATTACTGAAATTGCTGTACAAATATTGATAGAACGTGCCGATCGCCACCGGCGCGACCATCCATTTCGCATCCCAATATGCCGGCGCACCGAGCAGCATAATGATTTCTGGCGCGATACCGATGAATCCGATCGTAAACACCATGACCAGACTGGTCAGCGGAACGCTCGCCCGTTTGATCCTGTCGATGTTCTTCTCCTTCAGATTGTCATACAGCCACGGCTGCCATGCCTGTCCGATCGCATTGATGATTACGGTCCCGATCACTGCATAAGAATAGCCAAAGCCGTAGATTCCCGCCTCAGACTCGCCAACGATCCGGCCGATCATAATGCGGTCGATCTGTGCGAGAACGACCATGGCCAGCGAATGGGGAATCATAGGAAGTGAGATCTTCAGAGCGTATTTCCAATACCGGATGCAGAAAGGCTTCTTCCCCTTTCGAAAGAGAAACGCCCAGCAACCGATGGCCAGCAGCAGGCTTGGAAACACCATGCCGTAGATCCTCCCGGTATAGCGGTTCCACGGTGCAAAGAGAATGAAGAGGATGGAAAAGGCCACTGTGCTCAGGGCACTGTAAGCCGCGATTGCCACATTAATTTTGTATCTATATGCAAATCTATATCTTGACTGAACGTATTCTACAGATGGGAAAAACAGCAGATAAACGAATAGTGTGATTACGAGATTGGGATCCAGATTGAGCAGCTCTGAAAACACGCTTTTTCCGGAAATCATCACGAGGAGGAACAATAACCCAACAATCGTAGACAACCCCTGGATGGAAGAGAGGTATCCATCGAAGTCATCAGGAAAGTCGATTTTCGCTCTGCCGATCGAATAGCTTAATCCCAATCCAATAAAAATCACAAAAATATTCTGCCAAGATGTGAAAATGTTTACGACGCCATAATCCGAGGTCTCCAGCAGTCTGGTAAAGATCGGTGCTGTGATGATGCTAATCGCTCGCAGCGCCACATTGGAAATGGTGTACCACAGCCCGGCGGACAGTGCTTTTTTTGAGTTGTTTTCGGAAATGTTCTTTGACTCAAATGACATCAGTTAGGCTTCCTAATCCGTTATTTAGGTGCTCACTTGCTCTCTCTGCTCCTGATTGCCTTTACCGCAAAAACGACTGTACGCCGAAGGCCTTCCTCAAACGAAACCATCGGTTTCCAATCATACTTATTCAGTGCATGACTGTTGTCGCAACGTGTGTATTTATTCACCTCAGCCTCCAGGAACTTTTCATTGATCGGATAATCTCCCTCATACAGGGCGGGGTATTTTTTCCAGTAATTCGAAGCGTGGACATATTCGGGAACGATGTTTTCCTTTCCCATGATATGGGCAATCGTTTGATACAGCTCGTTGATGGAGTGCGTTGTATTCGTCGATACATTCACAATATCGAAACCCTTGTTGCTACTCGTCCGAATCGCCAGATCGATCAAATCTTCCACATAGACAAAGTCCCGGCGCTGCTCTCCGTTTGAATGGAGGACCGGTGCTCGGTCGTGCAAAAGCTCGCGGATCAGATACCCCGCGACGGGAGGCTGTTTTCTCAGGCAGTCGATATGCGGACCATATACATTAGCGAAGCGAAGAACCGTGACATTCATACCGTACACATCCACAAAGTCCTTGCAAAACTGCTCGGCGGCATACTTTCCACCGGAATAGATCAGGCTGGGAGGAACGGCGTCTTCTTCTTTGGTCGGGAAGACCTTGCAGTTTTCATAGACTGCCGACGTGCTGGAAAACACCACATTCTTGACCCCGTACCTTCGTGCTGCTTCAAGGACGGTCACCGTCCCCGCCACATCTATGGTTATGGCTCTGCCCGGATTTATCTGGCATTCTGGAAGCGGTGTAATAGCTGCGATGTGATAGATCGTGTCAAAGCGGATCTTATTGCAGAGCTCATAAATCTTTTGTGTATTGCACACATCTTCCCTAAGGATTTCCTGCCGGAAATCGTGCTCCTCCAAAATCAGATTGTCTTCCAGACCATAAGAAAAATCGTCCAGCAGCCAAACCTGTTCTCCACGTTTCCACAGTGCATAAGAGAGCTGCGAGCCGATAAAGCCAGCTGCTCCTGTGATCAGTATTTTGCTCATACTGTCTCCTCCCTCAGCTCTCAGCATGGTGCAACACATACATCATCATATGGTCCAGAACCATATGTAGGTCCTCGGAGATCTGCATATCGTCGATATCCACATGGATACTGTAATCTGCCATTTCTTTCATTTTTCCGCCGCGATAACCGACAAGCGCAATCACTGTTCCGCCAATCTCCTTGGCATACGAGAAGGCATTCACAATATTTTGGCTGTTGCCGGAGCCGGATATCCCGATTAGCACATCGCCTGATTTCATCTTGTTTCTCAGCGGAAACCTGAAAACCTCGTCATAGCCGATATCATTCGCTACAGCCATCATGGTTGGAACATTGTCGCTTAAGCATTCAAAATCGAATTTTACCTTCTGCTGCTCGCTGACGCCCTTGTTAAAATCACAGCAAAAATGGCTCGCGGTCGCTGCACTTCCACCGTTTCCGCAGACAAAGACCCGCTTCCCGGAAATACGTGCGTTCTCCAGTACGTTCATCACCGTGTTCACATCTCCCAGATTCAGTCTCTGATAAACCTCGATCTCACGATTTCTGTAGGCTGTCAGATCCTTGATATAATCCATAACCCTCTTTCCTTCCTTTGTTGATGGCGATGAAATCAATCCACAAAAATGATCCTACTGCCTTGCATATCCATCTCAAACGGGATTTCCTTATAGTTGCTGAGCGCCAGTCGGACGTCAGCCTGGTTTTCCTCCGGTACATATAGAAGCATAAAGCCGCCTCCACCGGCACCAAGAATTTTCCCGCCCTGCGCTCCAGCCTGGATTCCTTTATCGTACATTTCATCGATCTCAGGATTTGACACTCCAGATGCGAACTTCTTTTTGATCTGCCATGCGCTATGAAACAGTTCTCCCAATACATCCAAATCGCCGTAGAAAAACGCCTTCTGCGCCGTGATCGTCGCCTCCACCAGCGGATCCAACCGCTCTCTATTGTTGGCAGTCGTCTGCTTTTGCTCCTTAAAAATCTGTCTTGAGTCCCTAGCCTTCCCTGTATAAAACAGCATGAGCCTTGAAACAAATCTTCTTCTTACGTCTTCACTTCTTGTTGCCGGCGAGATCGTCACTGTTCCGTCGGAATTGAATATATAACGATTGAATCCTCCGTGCGCTACAGCATACTGGTCCTGAATTCCAATTTGCTGGCCAAGGCGATTGATTTCAATGTCGCATGCTTCTTCTGCCAGTTTATTTGGTGGTACGTACTCGCCCTTGTAGGCATGCAGTGCATTGAGGACGCCGACAGCGAGCGCGCTCGAAGATGCAAGACCGACGCCAAGATTTGTCATGGGGAGGTCTGCCATGTAGACGATCTCAATCCCGCTCTGAATTCCGGTGATCCTCAGCGCCTCACGAATGATATTGTGCTGGACCTCATCGACCGTATCGACCAGTTCATTGCCCGAATACACGACCCGAATCTTGCCGTCAAATCGCTTGTTGACCGTGATATACACATGCATATTCAGCCCGGTGCTGATCACGCTGCCGTAACCATAGGGGCTGTTCTCAAAATATGCTCTGAAATCTGTTCCGCCGCCGAAAAAGGATGCTCTCAGCGGTGTTTTTGAAATAATCATCCTTCTGTCTCCTTCAAGTAATCCTTCACAGCGTCCAGCAGACTATATTCAGTGGTAATGAGCCTGGACGGGCATCGCGCGGCGTCTGCTGCTTCAATATCGCGCTCGTCGTCTCCAAAGAGCATACAGCGCGTCAAATCCAGAGACAAATCCTTCTGCGCCTGATAGAGCATGCCTGGGCGGGGCTTTCTGCACTCACAGCCCTCGTCCCAGTTGTGCGGACAATAGTAAATGCGATCAATCCATGCGCCATGCGCCTTCAAATCTGCCTGCATTTTTACATGAATCTGGTCCAAGGCTTCGACTGTCAGGTTGCCTCTGGCGATCCCCGGTTGATTGCTAATTAGCACTGTAATAACGCCGTTGTCATTCAGCAACTTTACTGCTTCCTGCGCGCCGGGCAGCCATACGAAATCTTCGGGGCGTTCGATATAGCAGGCTCTCGGCGGTCTGACATTCAGCGTTCCGTCTCTGTCAAGAAAAACCACTCTCTTGTTTCTGAAAAACTCTTCCGTCAGTGACATACGCTGGAATCCCCCTATTGAATAGTATCGGTGTTCCGTCACCGTGGCAAACATTTTTCTCTTGTCCACGGTTTTCGTATATGCTGCCACGGCGAAGTTCCCTGCGGGAAAAGAGAGTGCATCGATGACCTTCTTTTTAATGATGGCATAACCAATGTCGACACCACTCAGTCCCTTGTGCATTCTGGATTTGTCATATACTTCCACACGACCATTTTCTTTATTCACAATCAGATTATCCTTTGTGTAATGGTCCTTGTTCGCATAAACGGTCAGTTGGATATCCGAATCGTGTTCAAACGCTTCCTCCGTCAGTCGTGGGAAATCGACTGGGCAATAGTTGTCACAATACATCAGCAGGAAACGATTTTCCAGCAGTTCTCTTGCATGGCACAGTCTGTCCCCGGTATCGTATTCGACCGGCGTAACATCATAAGAAATCCGGATCCCGAAAGCAGAGCCGTCGCCGATCAGTTCTTCGATCTGTTCATGCATAAAGCCCAGCAGCAGGAGCACTTCTTCGATTCCGAAGGCTTTGATCTGTTCGATGAGGTAGATAATAAAGGGCTTGTCCTGAACCGGATATAACGGCTTTGGATGCTGATCTGTATAGGGTTTGAGGCGTTCTCCTTTTCCTCCGGCCAAAATCACAGCCTGTTTGATTTTTCTATCCACACGTTTTCCTCCTTCTGACAGGTTAGAAACGGGATTTTCCTATTTATCTTTCACCGGAGCTTATTTGAGAGTTCAGTCTCTCATTCACCCAGACGCATATGGACCGTGGCAACGGCAGTTTTTCAATCAAATATTGTATTGCCATGGAAACAGGCCAGCAGACAATAACAACCGCCAGCGAACTGACAGCCAACCGAACGGCAAATGCTCCCGACCGGAAAGAATCTGTGATATGTGCCGTATCAATCCATATATGCTGTGCAACGCTCGGACTGGCATGCAGAATATAAATACCCAGGATTCCTTTTGCCAAAAAGTTGATCGTCTTGTTCTTGATGCTCACATGGTTTTTGAAAAGCACAAAAAAGAAGATCGCGCTCAGACTTTGAAATGGGGAAAAGCGGTTGACGAACGGTCGTACAGAATGCTCTGCCCTTTTCCCAAAAGCAGCGCAAGAAGAGTAACACCGATGCAGCAACTCATAGACAGTATGGTTCCCGGAATGCAGTGTCTTCTGAACCAGTCTTCGAACCGTTTTGCGGTCATGGTAGCAATAATCATGTAAAAGGCATAATCCAGATTCCCAATCGGCGCTGAATATACCACACCCCGGTATATTGGCACTGTCACCAGCGCCGCTGTGAACAGCGTAACCAGTGCTTTGTTTGAAATGATTCGATATAACGCTCGAAAAACGGAAGGAATATAAATGCCAGTAAGTATGCGGTAATATACCAGTATGTATTCAACGCCGGGGAAAGAATCGTTTTTACAACCGTTTTGGCCAACAGCGATTCATGAAATACAATAGCGCCTATCGCAAGCGCAATCATTGAGAGGAGCACCGTTTGTACGACCAGCTTGATCCACCGTTCTATACGGAAAGTATACTTAATTTCCAACATGAACCAGAATGCAAGCAGAAAGAAAACATCGACTCCAAACATTCCCCAGATTCCAAAGGCAGCGACAACAAAATGATTGGGGCTGAATGCTGTTTTGAATATTTCTATTCCGCCACTGATACAGGCATGGTGCATGACGATCAGGATAATTGCAATGAATCTCAGCAACTCAAGTCCGCTGTTTCTCTCAGCCTTTTCGGTGTTCTGCGGCATAGTCCCTCCCTCACTTCTCTTCCGTCTCATCAAATAAACCCGCAGGCATCAGCCGAATAGATGTCCTTACAAACCAAATCAGTGGATGAAACCCCAATCCGGTTAACAGCGCTTTGACTTTATCCTGCTTCCTTGCGCCGGGATATCGAACCACGTCTTTCCAGAGGTTCTTCATCGTCTCATAGGTCGTTTCACAACTGTCGAATGAAAAATAGTCAAAGTGCAGTGCCGCATACACGGCAGCATAGCAGGAACAGAACAGATAATAGGATGCCTCCTGCATCAGATAGCCATGTTTTTTTATATTCTCCACCAGAATGCAGTCCGCTTGCATGGATGATTCCATGACATGCGGTTTCCGGGACCCGCTGTTGCCTCGAATCACATAATGGAACTCAGCAGAGGGAACATAGGTGAACACATCCAGCCTTTCAAAAACCTGATTGCTCCAAAATCTGTCCTCCGCCTGCTCGTCCCCGAAGGCAATATCTTTAATCTTGGAAAAGCGATAGAGCTTGTTCCATACCTCAACGCCAAATGTTTTTCTCGTTAAGAGTTCCCGGTAAAATGACTCTCTGTTAAACACCTTCGGCAATGCCGCAATATGTTTGACGCCGCCTTTCTGATCATCCTCATTTTCATAGATGTCACCGCATATTGCAGCATCTGCCTGGTACTCTTCAATGGAGGAGACGAGCCTCTCGATCATCGTCGGCTCCATCCAGTCATCACCGTCGACGAACAGGATATAGTCGCCTGTGGCGACCCGCATCCCCTCATTCCGGCCCTGTCCTCGGGTCTTTCCCTGTCTGTCCACAATCTTGATTCTTGTATCCCCAGCAGCACACCGCTCGCAGATCTCGAAAGAATGGTCTTCGCCTCTTCGAACCGCCAAAATGATCTCTAGCTCATTGAAGGTCTGATTGCAAACAGACTTGATGCATTTCTCCACATATTCTTCGACCATGTAAATTAGAATTACAACGCTCACTTTTTTGCTCATACTCATAGATGCTTACCACCACAGAATTCCAAACGCGCTATAAAGCAACTATTATTCTGTAATCCTGCATTAATAGCTGTCTTCTCGCGACTACGCATTCTTGCTAACTGACATAGCAGAAAGTGAAAACCAGAAAAGCGACGCAAGTACCGGGAACTCCCAAACATTTGACCCGATCGCCTGAATCAGAAACAGCACCACAATATACAGCGCGAACCAGTTTCTTTCGTTGTGTTTTACCATAAAGAATCGATAGAAGCTCTTCACTAAACACAGCAGGAAAACAAGCAGTCCCACAATTCCCAATTCTGAAATAAGCAAAACATAAGAGCTGTCAAATGCCCCCAGATAACCCATCGCTCCTGCATTGTGTCCCGCCGTTCCCAAACCTTGGCCGAGAATAATCCTGCTCCCCAAGGACTCAAACACTTCGATCCAGTTGGAGTTTCGTTCTGATATGGCCAATGATAACCCTGTCATGCGTTTGATCCAAAAAGACACCACTTCATAGTTGGCAACGATAGAAATAATCAACACAATCACAACAAAGCTAATAACGAATACCTGTTTTATGCCAAATTTCCTGCGCAGATGAAAATAGCGTATTACAATTACAATAATCAACAACAATCCGCCCGCTACAGCGCTTCTTCTGCCGGTGAAAACCAAGGTGAAAAGTGCCAGTCCGAACTTGAGCAAGCTTCTAAGTTGAGGTTTTTCAAGCCACTTTCCAAAGAAATAAATACTGCAAATAGCGGAAAAGCTTGCAAGCATTGTAATGCCATATAATCCCTGCATGGACAATCGTATATAATCCCTTGAAGATCCGGACTGATAGTGGTGGTAGAGTAGATATCTGCCATAGAAATCAGGCGCACAATAATACATAAGAATCGCAATCATAATGCTGGCGAGTATTGCACCCATATACCGTTTATATAGCTCAGCTATATTATGTTTCTTTACACTATACATAATAACTGGAATGGCCATATATGCGACCGCCTGAATAAACAGAATCATCGGAAACCCATAGGCTATTGCGAAAAATCCGGAAACAATCATCCACAGGAAGTATAGAGCGGTTGCATCCAGTAGGATCCTCCCGCGCGAGGCAATCAAGTCGAGAACAAACACCAGAATTATTAAAAGAGAACATACCGCAGAAATCGGAACTCTAAAAACGAACAGATCGACCAAGTAAGCAGCGATCATGATCCAGTAAAAGTTGGCTAACATTATATAACCCGCACTGCGGCGGTTTTGATTATTTACCAGTGCACCTTTACTGTTTTGCAATCTCGCTCAGCTCCTCAAGGTACGCATACTGATTATCCTGATCCGGTTCTAGATATGCCCCTTCCCCCCATTCGTTCCACGCATTGACATAAAGGAAATCCGAATCCTTGTACTTTTCCAATATCCGGTGAATCTGTATGCTGAACGCTGGAGGATCCATCTTCAAAAAGATAGTCCCCTTGTACTGTCTCCTTGGAGTGTTGTCCCATTGTGGAAATACACATGGATATATCTTTGCTCCTTTAACGGGATCATCCCTAAGCATCCGGTTCACGAAAGCGGTTCCGTCGATCTGTCTTTCAATCACTTTATGCTTAAACACTCGGTTATGAGATTCTCTAGTTTTTACTGACATGCCGTATAACAGTCGTTCCAGTTTTGTTGTTTTGTAAATCAACGAATAACTCGGCTCAAAATTATAGTATGCCTGGAATAAATGATTTCTCCGATCGATTCCACCGCCAGTGTTTCCGCTGATGACATACAAGCCGTCAAATCCGTTCTCTCTTGCAAGCGTGTTCCAGCATTGAAGAATCTCAGGCAAATCACTAATCTCATAGGAATGATAGATATGGAGCGTCGGCCTGTTGTTGATTTTAATATACCGTTTATCTCTGAAGAATTGCAACAAATACTCAAAATGTTTTGTCCATTCCTCCAAATCTCCATACTCCTGCTGCATCAATACCTCTTTTTCCAGCCCATACCAAGTTCTGGTCCAGGACTCGTTCGCCCAGCAAATGGAATAATTGATATCAATCTCACTGTGAGCCAACAGAAACTCCATAGGACGCTCCAGCAACTGTTTTCCGGCTTTGAACCAATAGTGATAAAAGACAAAGCCATAGATTCCGTATTCTTTTGCCAACTGCGCCTGCCATTTCAGCGCCTTCGCCGTTGGATCGCCCAGATCATAGTACTCCCCGCTCAGCGGAATCTTTGGCTGCTTATGCGAAGCGAAATAAGGTTTCGCCTTTTTTACGGCGCTCCATTCTGTATATCCCTTTCCCCACCATTCATTGTTCTCTTTAATCTCATGATACTGGGGTAGGTACATCGCAAGTATTTTCATCTGAATTAACTTCTTTCTTTTCAGATTGCTGATAATCTGACTTTGGGAGAATACTCGTCCCGTAGTCATCACAGCATATATATCGATATGGAACGCATAACGGTGATCGATACCTATAGGGCGAGTCAGGTCAGTATTTTTTTCAGGTCCGCGCATATACGTTGTTCTGCCACCTGTGCAGATGCCCGTTTATCACTCTTTATGCTGATATAAGCTTTAATCTTCGGTTCTGTACCCGATGGGCGAATGAAAACGGAGCCAGACGGAACAATGAATCTGAGTACTTCAGAAGGTGGAAGTCCGTTTATCCCCGCACTGTAGTCCTCCATGCGAATCACTTCTTCACCACCGACCGTTTTCAACTCTCCACGCAGGGTTTTCATTATACTTTTCATCTTCGCCATTCCGGAAACTCCGGGAAACTCATAGTCATGGAGTGTGTTCAAACTATAGCCGTATTGCTCATATAATGCGTTCAGTTTATCCAGAAGACTCACTCCTCTGGTTTTGTAGAAAGCTACCATCTCACAGATCATAAGAGCAGCATTTACGCCGTCTTTATCGCGAACATATGGTCCGGTCAGGTATCCGTAGCTCTCCTCAAACCCACAGATGAAATCTCGTTTGTCATCCATGCGTCCAATAGCTTCACCAATGTATTTAAACCCTGTCAGGACATTGATTGTCCTGACTCCATAGGACTTTGCAATCCTTTCCGCCAGTTCTGTGGTAACGATGGTCTTAACAAACGTGGGATTGGTGGGCATCTTGCGATGTCTTGTGCGCTGGGCGCAAATATAGTCAAGAAGCAGTATGCCAACCTCATTCCCGGTTAACAGCCTGTATTCTTCTCGATCACCAACTGCAATTCCGCATCGATCA
>JAEEGL016911303.1_pt1 | contig 10547 bp, 13 predicted proteins | sample 9134231 | NCBI WGS metagenome assembly JAEEGL01 (sample SAMN16246548, study PRJNA631951) | gut metagenome | biome: gut microbiome; feature: rumen; material: fiber-attached | host: Bos | place: Iran: Karaj | collected 2018-10
AATATTAAAATTTTACAATTCCATTCTAAAAATAATCTTAAATTCATATCAAAAAAAAATTAAAACCAATTCTAAAATTTTATTCCATTCTAAAATAATAAAAAAATTAAAAAAATATAAAAAAAGCCAAGATTATATCATCCAAAAAATCAAATCTTATTTCCGATTAAAATTCTTTTTCTTTTCTTCTTTTTTCTCCTTTTCCTTTTTTTCTGTTAATTTTCCTTAAGAATAATTTCCTTAAAAACAATTTTAACGTTTACTTGAGTTATAAAATATCTTTCTTTCCACCATAATTTTTACCATTTTTATCAAAAATATCTTTATTAACTTTAGAATATTTTTCAAATAAAAATATTTCCATTAAAACAAAAATTAAAATAATAATTTTTCCTTATATACAAACATACGAAGAAAAAACATAATCTGAATTAAATTCTCCTCAATTAACAAAACCTTCATTAACAAAAGATAATTTTGGATTAATATATTCATATCTATCTTAAGAAATTTACAGGTTGAAAATTATTATAAAAATATATTCTTAATGGTTATTATACTGGAAAGATATAATAAATGAAGAACTTGCTTTCTACTATCACAGATTAATTTATATATATGCTTAAATTGATCTTTTAATAGTATTATTATTATGATTTGGTTATTATAGATTTTTTATTTTTTTTAGTATTTTTATATTTTATTTTATTTTCATATATATGAATTTTTTTAAAAGATGCGTAAAGGAAATTTGTCTATATTATTTATTTTTAATCTTTTTTTATTTATTTTTTATTTTTATTTTTTTTAATTATTAAAATTAGTTATTTTATCATTTTAAATATTAAAAAAAATAAAAAATAGTAAAAATAAAAAACAGATTATAATGGATACTACAATAGATATACCAAAAAGATGTGAAAAATTAATAAATGAATTAATAACAAATCAAGACAGAGAAGATTTTGGAACAACAATTCCTGAAACATTAACACATGATTACGAAAAAACATTAACCAAAAAATTTAAAGATTTATTAAATGAATTTAAAAGTATTGATGCAAATGGAGATGATATGGTTTCAAAAGATGAACTTGTTGAATTTTTTCAAAATAAGAACCATGCTTTAAATAAAGATGATATTTTAAAAGTTTTTGAATTATTTGATGTAAATAAAGATGAAAGAATAACTATAAATGAATTTATATTTTCTTATATTAAATTAGAAGAAAAATTAAAAATTAAAAAATCTAAATTAATTAATGTAAGAGAAAATTTAATATCAACTCAACAAACTTATTCTCAAAGACAAAAAAATTATATTAATGAAAAAAAAAATGGACATAATATAAGTTTAAATTCAGAAGTATTAATTCAATTATTAAAAATAGAAAAATTACTAAATGAAAATAATATAAATATTATAGTAGAATTTATTCAAAAAGATATTGATGATCATATAATAAAAAAAAGTAATTCAAGAATAATAAAATCATCAAAAGAAAGATTTAATCAAGATTTTATATTTAAAGTAAATAATCCAAAAGAAAAAATAATAATTAATATTTATAATAAAGGTTATGTGGATTCATTATTAGGAACAATAACAATAAATATAAATGAAATAGATTCTCAAACTAAAAAAGATAAAAGTTATGAAATTAAAAATGAAAATAATCCTTCAATTATTAATGGAATTCTTTTTTTAAAAATTAGATTTAGATATGATAATTTCAAATATTATGATGATTTAATTAAAAAAACACAAACTCAAATTCAAAGTTTAAATAAAACTCTTTTAGAATTAGATGATTATTCTCAGAAATTAACTCAACCTTTTGGTTTAATTATTGCACAAAAAGCAAATGAAATTGTTGAAAAGAATATTATGAATAGAAGTGAAGATCCTAAAGATTATATTGAGTCATTTAGATCATCTGTTTATATACGACCGGGGCAATTTCAGTTTTTTAAAAGTAAATTTGGAATAAATAAATAATTGTTTTTTGCATTTTTTTTGTTTGTTTTAAAAAAATGATGCTTTTTTTATATTATTTTTAAATTAAATTGAATTTTTTTTTATACATTTTTTTTCAAATTTTATTTATTACAAATAAAGATTAATAAATTGAAAAAATTCTATTAAACATATTAATTTATGCTTTATTAATAGATAAATATACTAATTTATGATCACTATTATTAGTATTTATATGATTGAAAGCATGATTAGGACATAAATTAATTTTACATATTAAACAAATATAACAACCATCTTCAATTTCATATAAGCAATTATTACATAAAGGAATATTTTCAACTTGAATAATTTCTTTAATATAAGGTTCTAATTCAATTTTTAATCTTTTATAATTATTCATTAATATAAAATAAACATAAATAAAATAATAAAATTCATATTAATCCTTAAAAAAAAATGAATTCAAAAAAACTTTCAATAACAATAATCCCAGATCAAAATCCTTTATCAATAATATCAAAAGAAATATTAAAAGAAGGAGAATCATATTTAAATCCTCAAAGTTCAGAAGAAGACATGCCAATAAAAATAGAAAAAGAAACAAATATAAAATATTATAATTTAGAACAAATTTTTAATACATTTTATTCAGAAAATTCTCTTTCAATAGCAAAAGATAAATCAAGGGAAGAAAGAGAAAATAAAGGAATAACAGATAATTCATTTGTATATGGTGAAATAGTATAATATAAATTTTATTTTAATTTTAGTTTAGACTTTTCGTTCAATTAGTTTTATTTTTGAATATTTAAAAAAAGAATTTAATAATAATTTTTTAAATGGAAATTTTATTGATTTAGGTTCTGGAACTGGAAAATGTGTTCTTGCTTTTTCTTTAATTAAACCTTTTAATAAATGTATTGGAATTGAATATTTAGAAAATTTATTTAAGTTAAGTAATGAAATGAAAAAAAATTATGATAAGAATATTGAAAATATTTTTAATTCTTATAAAAATTTATTTGATAATTTTAATAAAGTTAATAATTTAATTTTTATTCATGGAGATTTTTTAAAAGAAAATTGGAAAGATGCTTCAATTATTTTAGCAAATTCAACTTGTTTTTCTAAAGAATTAATGTTTCAAATTGCTAATAAAGCAAATAATGAATGTAGAATTGGAACTATTATTGTTACTTTTACTAAGAGATTAAGTGCTTTAAGTAATGAATGGGAGTTTAAAAAAGGTTTTAGAAGATTAATGACTTGGGGAATTGCAACCGTTTTTGTTTATAGAAAAAATATTTGAATATAATTTTTTTTTCAATTAAATAAAAAAAAATATTTGTTTTAATTTTTATGAAATTAAATTGAAGAATTAAAAATTCAAAAACTAAATAAATCTCATTTCTAAATAATATTTTGATATTTAAAAAAAATTTTTTTCAATTTATTCTATAATAACAAATAATACAATCTTTGAAATTTAAAGTTAATATCATATTTAACTAATAATAAATCTTTATCAATAAGTAAAAATATAAAATAGTTATATTTTTAAAAAAATAACAATATTATATATCAACACTATATCTTTTTTATTGAATTCGTTTTTTAATATAATCTCAAAATAACAATAATGAATTTTTTACTAGACTTTACTTTAAAAAAATAAAAATTTTTATAATATTTAATATAAAATATTATATAATAAATTTAAAAAAAAATAAAAACAGTTTTATAAAAAAAAATGAAAAACTACAATATATATTCTCCTCAAGGAAACATAAACTTAAGAAATGACTTTATAAATTACGTATTTCAAAACGGTCGTTACAAACCAACATTTTACCCAGCATCGAATTTAAATCCAGATAAAATAACAGGAAAAATAGGACAAGAATACAAAGGAGCAAGAACTCCTCAATCATATTATATAAGAAGATATTATGGAATTCCTCAACCAATTGATACATATTATATTGAACATAGAAATAATTTTAATGATTTTTATTCACTTGGTAGTGATTATAATCCTTTTGATAATTATCAAAATCAATTAAGAACTCCTTTTATCAAAAGAAATAATTATAATAATTATTATTATCTAAATAAATATCCTGTTGGAGAATTAAAATATAATTATAGTAAGGATAATTATAAAGAAAGTTATTCTGTTTCTAAATCAAATGATAATTTAAATTATGATGAATATAAAAGAAGGATTAATCAAAGAGAAAAACAATTAATTGGAAATTATGATAATGATTTAAATAATAAAAAGCATTTAAATATTCAAACTGATAGTAATTTATATCAAATTCAAAATGAAAATCAATTTAGTCAAATTCAAAATAAACCTTCTTTAAATATTCAAACTGAAAATAATTTTAGTAAAAATATTAAATCGAGAAATACTCCTAAAATTGAAAGTACTAATTATTATAATAATTATTCTGAATATCAAAGATATCCTAATGAAATTAAATATTATGAAACTGTTAATTCTCCTTGTAAGATATTTATTTAATTATTTTTTAGATTCTGAAAATTATAATGTTAAAAGTAATAATGTTAACATGAATTCTAATACTTATTCTGGAAATAATTATCATTATATTGAAAAGGAAGTTGTTCAGCAATAAATTGAGTTTTACTTTTTAGTATATTTTTATTTTGTTTTTATTTATTTTTTTAAGAATAAATATTAAAATATTGATTAAGTGTTGTAATCTAATTTGTTTTATTTTATAAATTAATAATTATAATATTTAAAATTCAATAAAACAAATAATAAAAGTTAAAAAATAAAAAAAAAGTAAAAAATTTCTTTCTTAATTAAATATTTAAATTCCCTGATTTTAACAACATTTATACTCTAAAAAATATGTAAAAACAAAATAACATTTATTAAAAAAAAACCAAAATAAAAAATTTTTTAACAAAAACAATTTTTACATCCTTTCTCATTTTCAACTAATTCAATTCCTTGATTACTTAAAAGTCCTTGACTAGAAACTCCTCTAACATGAGTAAATTCATTAGTATTAGAATTAGAAGAACTAACAGTTAAATGACTATTTAACAAAGGAACAACATGTTTAAAATATAATTCTTTAACAGTTTCTTCAAATAATTTTTCAATATTTTCTCCACTTGCAGCACTAGTTTCAAAATATTTATTAATATTATTATTTTTAACAAAATTATTTATTTCATCAATTGAAACAACTCTTTCATTTTCAATATCTTTTTTATTTCCTATTAAAAAAACAATAACTTCTTCTGAAGACATATCTTCAATTTCATTCATCCAAAAATTTAAAGAATTAAAACTTTCTTTATTATTAATTGCAAAAACTAAAAAAATACATAATGCACTTTTATAAAAGTTTTTTATTATTGAATGATAAACTTCTTGTCCACATGTATCCCATAATTGAATACGAATTTTTGAATTGTTTATATTATAATTTTTCCAAGAGTGATCAAAACATAATGTTGCTTTGTAGTCTTTTGAAAATATGTTATTTACTCCTCGAGATATTATACTACTTTTCCCTACTCCTGGTTCACCTATCATTACTGTTTTAAAATTAAATTCACTTGTTGTCTCTGATGGTAATGGCTTTATTTCTATTTTTTCTTCTAATGACATTTTTTTTTTAAAAAAAATTTTTTTTTAAATTTTTTTTTTTTTAATATTTGTTATTTATATTATATTATTTATAAATTTTTAATTTATTTTTTATTCTAATTTAAATTTTGTTTTTCACTTTCAATATTTTTAATAGGTAAATCAGAAGTAAAATCTTTTTTAATAATTTTAAGATAAACATAAAAAAAATCAGCATAAAGTATAACTTGTAAAATTCCACTAAGAACACTAACATAAGAGATATAATTTTCAAAATAATAACTATGAATCCAACTTAATAAATAAAAAAATCTATAAGCACCAAGTGATGCAATATAATGACTAGTGAATTTTTCAACTCCATTATTTTGAATTAAAATATTAATTTGAGGTAAAATTGCAACTGATTCTAACCATAAACTAAAACTCCAAATAATTTCCCAATAATCAAATTTGGTATTAATAATTAAAGACATTATTAAAGCAAAAGGAATTAAATTGACATGTGGAAAAGTATCATCTTTTGTTCTATTATAAGTTGGTGATATTGTTTTATTAAATCTAATAAAATATATTATTATTATTGTTACTGTTATAAATAATATTTTCATTATTGTATTATATAATGATATTGTGTATAATAGTAAATCTAAATAACGAGTTAAAAATACTATTAAATAAATTTCTTGTGTTTTACAACTTATTCCTTTTGCTGATTTATCATGGATTAATTTGTATATTAATATTAAGAATGATAATAAATGAAGGAAATCTGCTATTAATTTAAATAAATTCATTTTTTTAAAAATGATTTTTTTTAGATTTTTTAATTTATTTAATGGAATTATTAAAATATTTAAAATTATATTAGTTTATTTATTTAATAGTTTTATTAATTTTTTTTTTTATTAAATAATTTTTAGCATTGTTAAATCAATATCATCATCAACAACATTTTGTAAAAAAACTAAAATTGTAATTGTTAAAGAAATAATTGATGCAATAATATAATAAATAAATTTAACTTTATAAAAAAAACTAATTCTACTTGTTGCTTGATAATTTTCTTTATAATTAGCAATCATTAATGTAAAAGAATAATTTTTTGTATAATGTGAATAAATATTATATATTATGCTAATTCCTGATAATAAAAGATAAACCCAATTATTTAAAAGAATTGATAAAACCAAAGATGAAATATTAAAATATAATTCATATGAAAAATACTAAAAATTAATATTATATAATTATTATTACCTTTTTCATATGTTTTCTTGTTTTTTCTAAATATTGCTCTCTATTTTGATATTCATCTATTTCTGTAAACTATAATATAATATTTTTTATTTACTATTATTATAGTCATTACAGTCATTCCAAATGTGGCAAGAAAAAATAATATGTCCAATATTAACATTATATTAATATATTTAATTAAAATAATTTAAAATTAATAATTTAATTAAGATTAAATTAAATGGGAAAAAAAATTTTTTTTTTAAAATAATTTATTAATAAAAAATTTTCCATTAAGTAAATATTAAATTAAAAAAATTAAAAACTAAAAACTTATTCTAAACAATAATAATATAATTTAAATAAAATTCATCAAAATAAAATATCTCAAAAATTAAATAAAAAATAAAAATAATGAAATTAAAAGTAATTTTAGTAGGGAATAGTGAAGTAGGAAAAACATCAATAATAACACAATATACTAATCAATCATTCTCGGAAGATTATATTACAACAATATCATCTGATAAATCATTTAAAATAATAGAAATAAATAATAAACAAATACAATTAGAAATTTGGGATACAGCAGGACAAGAACAATTTAGAAGTATAAATAAAATATTTATGAAAAACACAAATATTGCAATTTTGGTTTATGATGTTACAAACAGTAAATCTTTTGAAGAATTAATTAATTGGTATAATCAAGTAAATGATTGTAATCAAAATTCATCTGATTTAATTTTTGCTGTTGTTGGAAATAAAAGTGATTTATATGAAAATCAAATTGTTAATAAAGAAGAAGGTGAAAGTTTTTGTAATAAATATAAAATTGATTTATTTCAAGAAACTTCTGCTAAGGATTTTGAATGTATTAATAAATTATTTAATGATATTTTATTAATTTATATAAATAAAAATATTAATCCAAAAAAAGAAATAGAAAATAATAATAAAAATAATGAGAATGAAGGAATTGATAAAAAAAATGAGAAAAATGTAAATGAAAATGATAATAATGATAGGACTCAATCCATTTCAATTGATAAAAAATCATTTTTAAAAGAAAATACAAATTCCTGTGCTTGTTAGTTATATAATAAAATATTACTAAATTTTTTTTATTGTTTAAAATAATTATTATCTACATTTTTAAATTATTATAATAAATAAAATGATAATTCAAATATAAACATTATTTAAAGATTATATTAAAATCAATTTCTCAAAAATATGATATAATTATAAAAAATTTATAATATAAATTTTTTTATTTTATCAGACAAATTATCATATATAAAAGAATCATTTGGAGAAAAATTTCCTGATTTAATTATATTTCTAAAATATGATATAACTATATTTTCATATTTATTTTTCTTAATAGACATTAAAATCTCTTTTTCTTCTTCGTTATTTAAATCAATTTTTTTTAAAAACTCTAAACTACGTATTTGTCCTTCATTTAATAATAATTTTTTCAAAAATTCGAATTGTTTATATAGTTCTAAATAACGATCAGTTTGCATTAAATGAATATAATACCAATGAATAATATTCGAATTTTTATTTTTAAAAATTTTATTATATAACTTTTTATTATAGCAGAAAAAAAAAATATACATTTTTAATTTTTCACTTCTCATTCTTGAATTATTAATTTCATAAGAAGAAGATTTTACATTTTCATTTTGTTGATTCATTATTTTATGTAAAAAATAATTTTTAGATTGTTCGTTTGATATTTTTTCAAAATTTTTAATAACACAATTTTTAGTAGAAAGAATAATATTACTATTTTTTTTATCATTTAAGATATAATTTGTATTATCATTATTATCATTTTTTTTTTTTTTTAAAATTTGAATAACATTTTCATTTGCATTAGTAAAATTAAAAATATTATCTTTATGATTCAAAACATTATTTTGAAAATTGGTTGGATTTTTATTATTTTTACAAGTATCAAATTTAAAATTAATAAAATTAGATTCTATATTATCAAAAACATTTATAGTATTACTTTTTTTAAATAAACTACTATTAGATATATTTTTATCATCTAAATCAAAAGAATTTTGAATAATTTCCAACTTTAAAATTTTATCTCCAATAAAAGAAGAAAGTATTTGAAAAAAATATAAAATTAAATTAATTAAGCTTCCAACAACAGCAATAACATTTTGAATTTTCATATAATATCTTGTATAATAGTTTTTTTCAAGAGTAGAATAAAGATTTAATTCATAAATTTTAGTAGAAGCACCTTCATGAGTTAAATCATTATCTGAATAATACGCATATGTTGTTCTAAATGAATCAATTCCCCAATCTGAAAAATTTTTATATGAATTAAATAACCATCCTTTATCATCAGCTAATATTGTTTTTTTTAAAAATACATCATCATTTCTTTGTAATCTATGACTAAGAATATAATAATAATTTTTATATCTTTTTAATATTGGATTTGAATAAGATAAAGGGTTAAATTCTATTAAAGGATAATAAAAAGCAAAAAATTTAGGATTATCTTGATTTAAAAATGATTTTAATTTCTCTAATGATGTACATTTAGTATTATTTGATGAAAATTGAGTACCATTTTCACAAAAAAAAACTTGAATTTCGAAATAATATAAATTTGGACTATCCCAATAACCACCAAATTTTTTTCCTCCTAATTCAGGACAATATAAAACTCCTAAATTTTTTCCTAAACCAAAATCTTCATCATCACTCTAATTACAAATATCATATGATAAATATTCATCATGAATTTTTTTTCTATATACACCGTCTCTTTCTTCTGTAGTATAATAATATATTTTAAAAAATAATATATCTGATTCATTGATGTAATTCCCATCATAATCTTCTATTCTAAATGCAAAAAAAATTTTTTCTTCTTTTAAATCTATAAATTCATATTTTAAATCATTTTCTATTGATAATGTTACTGAAGGATTTTTTCTTGTGAAAAAATTGTTACCGAATGTTATTATTAGGATTATTATTGAGATTATTAAAATTATTGTTAATAATCCGCCAAAAATTGTTTTTCTTTTTGGAGTTTTTCCTTGGTAAAAGTGAAATTTTGAACCTATGATATCGATTTCTCCTAATATTTTTAAAAACATTTTTGATTATTTTATATTATTTTTTGTTTGATATATGTTTTATTTATATATATTTTATTTTTTATATTGAAATTAATTTATATAAATATCATAATTTAAATTAATAATAAAATAATCATATAAGTAATATCATTATTTAATATATTATAAATTTATATATTTAGTTAAAAAGTTAATAAATGAACAAATTAAATTTCATTAATTTAATTAAAAATTGTTGAATTTGTTCCAACAGTTTCAATTTTAATTCCTAAATTTTTTTGTTTAATATAACAAAAAGCATTATTAATCCTAATACTTCCTTTTCCAATTAATTTGGAATTATAACTAATATGTTTTAATATTCCAAACATAACAACAATTGCAACAAGAATACAATAAATAATAGCAATTAAATTAAATAAATTAACTTGAGATTGAAATACTTTTTTGATATTATTTTCATCATTAAAAAAACCATAATAAACTAAATCTTGAACAATATTAATAATAAAAGATAAAGTAGATTCCATTAATTGAAATTCTTTATCAATTAATTTTTTAATTA
>JAEEGL017302754.1_pt1 | contig 10547 bp, 3 predicted proteins | sample 9134231 | NCBI WGS metagenome assembly JAEEGL01 (sample SAMN16246548, study PRJNA631951) | gut metagenome | biome: gut microbiome; feature: rumen; material: fiber-attached | host: Bos | place: Iran: Karaj | collected 2018-10
AACTATGAATATAGTAATAACGAAGTTAGAGAGCTAATGCCTGCTAACGGTTTAATTAGAGTAAATTTATAGCCGGATGTGATTATTTAGACATCTGAAATTTACAGTGATTTAGATAAGACGTTTTTCATCAAGAAGGTTTGAATTATCTACGATGGTTCTATGACGGCACTGTAACTAGTGATCCTCGAGTGAAGACCCATAGAATTCGCGGCGAACCATTGACCTGGGGTAACCAATCCCCGTATAACAGAGTGGCCAATGCCGTGCTTACACTGAGGAAAATGTCTTACCTAAATTTCTGTTTGACAAAGGTCGTTTCATAACAGAACCAATTAAAAGGCCGAACTCCCTGTGAAGTAGGAAATTCAGCCTTAAAACAAGCATAAGTTTGATTTGTTCAACTTATGGGGATCCCTCCAGCAAATGGAGGGATTTTATCACAGTATGTTCATCACATAAAAATGTGATTTAATACAGCTTAATCCAGGAAGAGTTGGATACTACTTTCGAATTAAATGGAAGGTCTACTTGCTCCTTCTGTGCGTCTTTATCCGCAGAATCCAGAGGGTATGCGACATGTCTCTTACCATCTTTACCCATGAACACCCTACCCTCACTCAACAGTCCATTGTATACTTCCGGACTAGATAATTTGGTTAAGCTTCTAAGGGTCCAATCACCGGTTACCAGATAAGATGTACCGCCACCATTACAGGTATCGCTTACATTTGGCATATTTACAGGAACAGAGAAATTAAACGAATCAACAATATTTGGAGCCCTGTAAATACGTGCACCATCCTTAAAACTCTGTCCATCTGCATCAGCTAAATCCAAGAACCAGCCAAAAATCTTTGAACCGACCTTTGGTGTTGTACTTGGAGAAACCACTATACTGGTACGATCATCCGAAGCAAACACATACTGAACCAAACAGCCTTCTTTTGCATCTGATGAATAAGAACTATAACACTTATGCACCAGTGTACTTCCAACTCTGCTTGAAACATTAACATCAGGATCTGAACTTCTGTCTCTTAACATGTATAAAGACTGAGCAGTATTATACTTAAGAGACACAGTGCCCTGATCGGCGGCTGTCCACAGACCACCAGTTCCAAAAATCAGACCGACACCACCATAAGGATGTGAATCAACTGCGATGGCAGAAGTTATCGGCTGAGCCACTCCGTTGCTGTCTAAAGCCTTAAAGATAATCTGAGGTTTAGAATAACTGTCAGAGCCCCATTTGGTAACATCGAAGTTCAGAGCGTCATTCCCTGATGCAGTGAAAGAATCAAGATCCATCTTCCAAATATTACCGAACAGATCGCCAACATACATTGCATCATACTTCTGACCAATTGCATATTTATCTGATAAGGTATACATGTTTACAGGTCCGAGAGCATTCTTTCTGTTGTATCCCCAAGGATCTTCGGCATTAAACTCAACTTCATTTGCTACGCAAGGAGCATATAACTTGTTAGAGCAATGTTCTCCAAGATTAAACATATCAACAAACAGCAGACCACTCTTCTGAGCATCGTACCCGCTACCATAAACTAAATAATGGATAGCTTCATCAGATTCTCTGGCTTTCTTAACTCTGATGTATGTAGGAGCCACACGCTGCTTACCAACTAAATCGCTATCGTTATCCCTAAGTTCCCAAACAACTAAAGGATCAGTTGAAGAATCATTAAGCGCTTGGAATCGGTCTTCAGGAGATCCTACGTTAACAATTGTAGGCATAGCTGTCACGTTAAGCAGATAGCCACCTCTAAGCCCCATACCATAAGTGCCATAGAGGTATACCTTATCGTCAATCGTAATAACTTCAGGGGTACTGTCAACAAATGACATATGATCACTTGCATAAGTTTCCTTAACAAGTCTGCCTATTGACGAAAGTGCAACTGATGGCAGGTAAGAAACTATAGGCTTACCATTGCGTTCATTTATGATATGAAGCATACCATCATTCGCACCCACAGCTATGTACTTCTGTATCCATTTGTTACCGTTGGCATCTACCTGTACACTTTCAGCACCAGGAACTGAAAATACAACAGCATCAGAGTTAATTATATCTCCTAAAACAAACCTCTGAAGATTATATTCACGATATCTTAATGGCTTATTCTCATTTTTTGCCAGACGGAGAGAGTAATTATCTGACGTATTCAGACCTTCGTAGATATGATCGCCAAGAACCCATCTCACGACTTTATCAGCGTATACGAGATTATCCGCATTTTCCACCTCAGCCTCAGAAAGGCCGGTGTCATTGAGAAGCTGGCTTACTACATAATGACCCAGGTATTTGTCATTTACAGCGCCATCTTTTTTGGATAAGGTAACATAAGTATCTTGAACAGATGGGGTATTGTTCCAAGTTGTGTAGTCGTACGCATTCTCCTTCGCATAAAAACGTCTTATCTTAAAGCTGGAAGCACTAGGATTAGTGTCTAAAGTTAGAACTAATCTGTTATCCGGCTTTTCTTCAGCAAAAGTTTCAGAGGCATGCCACGCTACCTCACCAATGTATGTTTCAACCGTGGTGCCATCTTGACTGGAAGTTGAATACACCCTCTTCACCAATTCACCGAACCAGGTTGATGCTTCATATGCAGTAGAGTACTGATCAAGTGAATCTCCATTTTTTGCTAAAACCAGACTAGAGCTGGAGCTCACATTCTCAACAATCTTATTGAGCATTTGCGCTATACCGTCACGAAGCTTAATAGGATTCGTTACAAGATAGTAATTTGACGGTTCTATAGAAGGATCTTTACGCTGCAGGCGGTTTTCGCTAGGAGCCTTAGGATCCTGAGATAAACCGTACTTTGCTGCGTACCACAGAGGACTCTTCAGCCAACCAGTATTGTCATTCGTAGCCTTAACCTTAAACGTGCGGCTGGTAGTTACGGTTGACTTGTTATCCGCTGCCTTATACCCCATTGATGAATAGTGATCTCCATGCAAACGATAGTTATGCTTATCATTACCATTCTTGAAATCCTTACCCTGGTCAAATCTTGCATACTGCCAGTATCCCTGTGATACTAGAGAGCTTCTGTTCCCATAGTAAATATTTGCATGAGGCTTAATGAATTTCTCATAGTAATCATCAATGTTTCCACTATTCCAGAAAGAATAGCTGCTCTCTATATAGTTATAAGCAGGGAACAAGCATACGTCATAAGGAAGATCCCCACCATTTTTACCTTCATTGGCAACCTGAGTCAGACCGGTTGTACCATCTGCTGATATTCGATTCCAAGCTTTACAGGAATCAATTGAAGCATCATTAATAACTGTATCCAACTCATACAAATTGTACACGCATCCATTGTTGTTCTTTGCAGATACCTTTCCGAGATCAACATACACACCCTCATTTTCAACGCCTGTAATTACGTATCCTGCATGCTGAGGTGCATATGGGTCACCGTCTTCATGAGTTAACATGACTCTGATGTATGTACCATTTTTGCCCTGCAATACCTGATATTTATAGGCAACCACCCAGTCCATATCATAGTCAGAACCATACTCAAAGTCTTCATAACTGATTCTGAATACACCTTCATTATCACTCAGTTTTTCAACATAGAAATCAGCAACCTGATTTGTTGACTGCTTAACACGAATGTCTTTTGTAATCTTGCTAAAATCTTCAACATGGTACCATTTATTGCCGTGCGGATCCCAGCTAGCAGAGGTTTCGCAAGAACTATCTTCTGACGGAGTTTTGGCGAAAGGCAGTATTTCTACATAAGCAGTTCCCGCTCCGGTATTAATCGGAACATTTATCTGAGGAACATTAGGCTTCATTGCAACCACATAGGTAGACATATACAAATCACTTTGCTTATTATTTGGTCCGTGTGATGTTCTGTTTAAACCTTTACTGTACAAAGAGGCAACGCCTGCAACATTATATGAACCAGCACTGAAAGCAGCGGCAGGAGCTAAACCAACGACCTCATTAAGATTTGAGATTTCCTTCCTTGAAGGAATAAATTCATACATACCTGAATCTTTATTTTCGCCTCTTATCGCTCCCATATAATAGGAACCTTTTGCAAGGCCGTATTCATTTGAAACAGTCCCGGTTTCATTTACAATGGCTGATGTATCAGAATCATATGCGTCATTTTTCACGTTAGTACTGTCAAAACTTATATTTTCGTCAGCAATCAGCAAAGCAACAGGTTTAGCACAGTACGTAGAACTCCCATCTGGATATGGATCCGTAGGCTTAACATGTCCCATTTTTAACTGAGCTTCTTCAAAACCAGAATTATCCTTGTACATTGAACGCCCCTGGAAATATCTGGCCGTCTCGTAGAGGATTTCACCTACAGGATTCCCCCAATCATGACACATACCAGTACTTTCAGTATTCATCTTAACCAACGGACCATTGTCAGTCTTATCACGAGAACACTTATTATATACACCACCACCATTAGGACTGGAATTATCACTACCTGAATGCTTTGCAGATATATTCATTCTGTCAAATGTTGCAATGAGACCGCATATAGACCCCTTACCATTTGATGTTACACCTGCACAAGATATCTTGCTGAAATCAAAGTCACCGGCTGAATGATTAGAATCAGAAGTCATACGTATTTCTGACGTAAAATCACCGATATTCGCTCTGAGAATACCGCCTTCGATATTGCTCGACCAGCCACCGGTGATAAGACCGAACCTCATTCTTGGAGAAGCACCCTGACCATACTGCTGAAGCAGACCGGTAGGCTGCCAAATAGGATTAGTTTCAGTACCATAATTCATGCAGTTGTCATTGTCATGGAATTCCTCTGTACAAGCTACCACTGCTATGTTCTTTGTAAATACCTCATCAAACAGATTTGTGTTAGATACGGAACTACCTGAAGCTTTATTCTTTCTGTCAATTCTTTTCTGATGATCGGAACCTATGGCATCCAGATCATCCTGATTAAACGTCTGACGGCTTGCCCAGTCCCATATGTATGCAGCGTCCTCACTGCTGGCAGTGCGCCCAGGCATACCTGCATTCTTAACAAGTGCATATCGCATGTAGGTAGAAGTCCAACGGAATGAATTACCGGCATTGTCATCATCATTGTCCTTGCGAACACTGTCGTCCGGTGAAGCAACAATAAAGAACCAGGCATTCTCAGCATTACCGGTATTATCCAGATCGGTGAATTGATTTACTGTAAACTGTCCTTCATACATCAGATCTGAGAGAACCTTACCCCAAGCATGAGAGTCTCGAAGCACTCGCGAATGAGCCAGCAACGAAGATTCCAGAGTTTTCTTTTTCCCTGCAATTTCTGTCGAATACACATACTTCGTTGTTCTGGTTTTACCAGCCTTAAAACCCGCACCTGTGGTATTATTATATACTCTCGCACCGCCATAAAGAACTTTTCTGATAACGTCAATTCTGCTTGAAGTTACATAATTCAGGAAATTTCCGCTCCAGGAGCTTCCGTTACATACATCCACCGTCCTGGTAGGCCTGTCGGATTCACTCCACATGGACAAACTGGCCGGAACGGATTTTCCGCCAAACTTCTCATCGCCTGCCCTTCCCACAGGATACCAATATCCCGGGAACTGGTTGTAAGTTGTACTCCATTTACCCCGTTTACCACTATTAAATTGTATAGTTACGTTTGAGTGCAATGGTTGAGTTTTATCTTTAAGATCGATAATACCTTCTTTATACTTATAACAGAATTTATTATCAAACAAACCGAAATAAGAAATGGACGGGTCGAACATGATATCAAGTTTGCCGTCACCATCAATATCGGTATAGTCTGAATACGCTTCAGAGAAAAGATTATGATCACGACCTACAGTCAGCATAACCAACGGAGCAACACCTAGCCCCGCTATACCGAACGGAGCAGTAACCGTGGCATTACTCTCAACCATCTGTAATTCTTCATTTGTGGCATCCTTTAAATTTACATTCTCGGCATAAGCCACACCTGAGATCGATATACCCGCGGCAGCCAGCACTACGCAGGCATTAATGACTCTGGATAAATTTTTTAACTTAACCATGAGTTTACCTCACTTATAATGTATATAAAAATTTTTTCTTTTTTCAAAAATGAAAACTACTCAATTTACTATTAAATACCAAATAACAAATATTTTCAAAAAACTATTAACATTTAATAATGGAATTTCTGCTCAATTCACAAAAACAGTAAAATTTTACGTTAAAATTTATGAAATTATTTTTATAAAAAAGTGTTAAAAATCAACAGTTTTTAATATTTTGTTAATATAAATCATTGATTTTTAATATCTGAATTAAAGTTTTTTCCATGTATATATATTCATAAATAAATATGAATTATATATATTTGCAATATATATATTCTTCTGTTTTATGTTTTTAGCATAATCCTGACTAGAAACATGGAAAAGAAAAATGCATTCTTACCATGTTTTAATTATTCCGGAAACTGACTAACAAACATATATTTTACAATTGATAAAACGTAAAAGTCATACAACCGGTTATTAACAAATGTAAACACGCATTATTACAAAACGGATATAGAACGTTTAAGAATAAAGTCACGTGATTACAGAAGAATCAAGTGACTTTATAAAGGTTATAAAAACATCACAGTCCTTCCGGCAGTCTGAAGTTCTGTTTTTCCTTTGAAACACCGATGTTTTCAATGTCGTACTCATCATTTACATTAAGATGTTTCACTATCTCCTCAATGAGATATTCCGGAGCAGAAGCACCGCTCGTAATGGCAACAACCTCTTTTCCGGCAATCATTTCCTGCTTCACGTCAGTATAATCGTCAATGAGGTAGGAAATACAGCCTGACTGTCTTGCAACCTCACTTAACCTGTTGGAGTTTGATGAATTTTTTGACCCCACCACCAGAACCACGTCTGCGAGATGAGCCACATCCTTTACGGCCTGCTGTCTGTTCTGAGTGGCATAACAGATATCGTTTGTGGCCGGACCGGAAATAAGAGGGAAGGTTTTTCTGAGTGCGTCAATACAGCTCTGAGCCTCATCAACACTCAGCGTTGTCTGTGTAACAAAATGAAGTTTTTCAGGGTTATTGATATGCACCCTGCCTATTTCTTCAATGTCATTCACCACATGCATTGCCCCCACGGAACTCGTGTACTGACCGACAGTCCCTTCTACTTCCTGATGCTTTGCATGACCAATCATGATGATTTCCTCATCCTTGTCACTTATGCGCCTCACCTTACGATGTACCTTGTCCACAATCGGGCATGTGGCATCATATACCCTGAGATTCTTTCTGATCGCCTTCTGCTCAACAGCCTTGGAAACACCATGAGCTGAAAATACTGTTATGGCCCCATCCGGAATCTCGTCAAGGCTGTCCACAAATATGGCTCCGTGACGGTTAAGCTCTTCAACCACATGCTTGTTGTGAACAACCTCATGCAGCACATAGACATTTTCGTTCTCGTATTTGGCAAGTACCAGCTCGACAATCTGAATTGCCCTGCTTACTCCGGCACAGAAACCGCGAGGACTGACCAGTAGGATTTTTTTTCTTAACTTATTCTCCTGCATTCCCGGCTCCCTCTTCCTTTTCATCCTCCTTTTTGACAAAAAGTTCATAAACAACAAAAAGGAATACACCGACACACACTCCGCAATCAGCAATGTTAAATGCCGGATAGTGATGAATTTTTCCGCCCCATTCCAGATAAAAATCCAGGAAATCTATTACGTATGAATACACAATACGGTCATACAGGTTACCCAGAGCTCCGCCGATAATCAGGGCAAAAGAAATATTCGGAAGAAAATCCGACACTCTGTTTCTGTACATGCAGACCAAAAGGTATATGCTGACGCCTAAAGCAACAGCTCCGAAGAAAATCTTCTGCCAACCTCCCTTATCTGCCAGAAAGCTGAATGCCGCACCCTGATTATGCACATGAATAATGCTGAAAAAATCATGGATAACCTCAATAAAGCCATTGGGGTCATACGCAGGAATATTGTTAATTATCCACAGCTTACTAAAATAATCCAATAGGATTACCACAACCGAAACAGGCAGAAACACCAACCCTGACCTTAAGATTTTTCCACTCATTCACTTGTCCCTAAATAATTAAATTAAAGCCCTGCTGTAAACAGGGCTTATATGTTTTCAGAAAGTATGCTGTATGCCGAATTTATGCAAACTTACGGATTTCACCGTCGCCGTCAATGTTTTCGGCACAGCGCTTACAAATTCCAGGATGTCCCTCAACAGAACCGATTCCCGGAACACGATGCCAGCATCTTTCACACTTTTCCTCAGCAGTTGCGGTAACGGTAACTGAGAGCCCCTCGATATCAGTCTTTTCAGCATCGGCACCGTCGGCAAGAGGTAACACCTCACACTTCGATACCAGAAGAACAAAACGGAGTTCATCTTCGAGAACGGCGAGGGTTGAGGCAATGTCGTCACTTGCATAAATTCTGACTTCAGCCTCAAGTGAACTGCCGATTACCTTGTCCTTACGGGCAATTTCAAGCTTCTTGTTAACCTCATCGCGAACTGTCTTAACCTTCTGCCAGAAATCGTCATTTAAAGAATCATCTTCAGGAAGCTCTCTCAGACCTTCAAACCATTCAGAGGTAAATACGTACTTATCCCTGCTGCCAGGTAACTGCTGCCAGATTTCCTGAGCGGTGAAACTCAGGATTGGAGAGAACCATCTAACCATCGCTTCGGCAATGAGATACTGTGCAGTCTGACTTGATCTGCGGGCCACGCCGTTGGTCTTTGAGGTATACAGTCTGTCCTTAATGATATCAAGGTAGAAAGATCCCATGTCAACAGAGCAGAACTGCATTATTTTCTGCACTACGGTATGGAAATCAAAGCTGTCATAAGCACTGATGATTTCCTTCTGAGCCTTTGCGGCACATGAAACGGCCCAGCGGTCCAGAGCCACCATATCCTTGAAATCAACCATATCAGTTGCAGGATTGAAATCATTAATGTTGGCCAGCAGGAATCTTGAGGTATTACGGATACGACGATAGGATTCCGCACTGCGCTTTAATATTTCATCAGACACGGTCATTTCACCACTGTAATCGGTAGAAGCAACCCACAGTCTTAAAATATCGGCGCCGAGCTTTCCGATTACGTCCTGAGGGCTTACTACATTGCCGATGGATTTACTCATCTTACGTCCCTGTCCGTCCACGGTAAAGCCATGGGTAAGAACGGTCTTGTAAGGAGCTTTTCCGGAAATGGCTGTACTGATCATAAGTGATGACATGAACCAGCCACGGTGCTGATCCGAACCTTCAAGGTACATGTCAGCACTGTTACCGTTGTATTCACTGCGCTTGTTAACAACCGTATAACTGGTTGAACCTGAGTCAAACCATACGTCAAGAGTATCCTTAACCTTTACGTATCTTTCCTGTTCTTCAGGAGTCAGAACTTCCTTAGGATCAAGATCCCACCAGGCCTGAATTCCCTTCTTCTCAACGCGCTTGGCAATTTCCTCAATCAGTTCCTGAGTACGAGGATGAAGCTCATTGGTGTCCTTATCAACGAAGAGGGCAATCGGCACACCCCATGTACGCTGACGGCTGATACACCAGTCAGGACGGTTTGCAACCATGGCCTCAATTCTGTTCTGTCCCCATGAAGGAACCCACTGAACCTTCTTTATTTCATCAAGAGCCTTGGTTCTCAATCCCTTTTCTTCCATGCTGATAAACCACTGCGGTGTGGCACGGAAAATAATAGGTGACTTATGTCTCCAACAGCAAGGATATGAGTGGGTAATTTTGTTTACGGCTGCAAGAGCATCCTTTTCCTTCAGCAGTTCAACAACCTTTGGATTGGCTTCAAACACATTCTGTCCGGCGAAGAAAGGAGTGCCTTCAAGGAAACGGCCGTCAGCGCCGACAGGACAGGCCACTTCAAGATTATACTTTGAACCTACAACATAGTCGTCCATACCGTGTCCCGGAGCAGTATGAACCGCACCGGTACCTGAATCATCGGTAACGTGTGCACCGAGAATTACAGGAACCTGCATATCCAGGAAAGGATGACAGAACTTCAAGCCTTCGAGACTGCTGCCCTTTGTTACGGCAAGAACTGTAAATTCTTCAACACCGTATCTCTTTAATGCGTCGGCAGCAAGAACTTCAGCAAGAATGTAGCACTTGCCGTTATCAGCCTTAATGAGCTGATAATTGAAATCAGCATTCAGACAGACAGCCCTGTTTGCAGGCAGTGTCCAAGGAGTTGTTGTCCAGATTACAATGTTTGGAACCGCATCACACTGAACATTACCGAAAGCTTTCAGTACGGCATCTGCATCTGCCGCCTTAAAGCATACATCGATTGCGTATGACTGCTTGTCATAATATTCAACTTCTGCTTCAGCCAGCGCACTGCCGCAGTCGATACACCAGTGAACAGGCTTAAAGCCCTTAACCAGATGTCCGTTTTCGGCAACTTTACCCAAAGCACGGATGA
>JAEEGL010972870.1_pt1 | contig 10546 bp, 8 predicted proteins | sample 9134231 | NCBI WGS metagenome assembly JAEEGL01 (sample SAMN16246548, study PRJNA631951) | gut metagenome | biome: gut microbiome; feature: rumen; material: fiber-attached | host: Bos | place: Iran: Karaj | collected 2018-10
ACGTTACATCCTTGACCGGAGAATATCCTGTAAGCCAGTCGGTGATCGTGTAGTCATGCGCGAATTCCTCCGTGTAATCACGCGGGAAATACGCCTGCGATGTCGTCACGCCCCACTTATATGTTCCCTCATCGGGCTCAAGTTCGCCCATGAGGATCTTAAACAGAGTCGTCTTGGCAAGTTCGTTCGTTCCGACAAAAGCAACCTTGTCGTCGTGTCCGAGAATGAACGAAATGTTGTCGAGAACCTTAACGCCGTCGATCGTCTTGCTGATCCCCTCCACGGTCAGGACCTCGTTTCCTATCTCCCTGTCAGGGCGAAAATCAATGTACGGATACTTACGGCTTGAAGGTTTGATCGTGTCAAGTTCGATCTTTTCGAGTGCTCTCTTACGGCTCGTAGCCTGCTTTGATTTGGAGGCATTCGCCGAAAATCGTGAGATGAATTCCTGCAGTTCCTTGATCTTCTCTTCCTTCTTCTTGTTTGCTTCCTTCATCTGCTGAATGAGCAGCTGACTCGACTCGTACCAGAAATCGTAGTTACCGGCATAAAGCTGGATCTTGCCGTAGTCGATATCCGCGGTATGTGTGCATACCTTGTTCAGGAAATATCTGTCATGGCTGACAACGATGACGGTATTGTCAAAATTTATGAGGAACTCCTCGAGCCACTCTATCGCATCAAGATCAAGGTGGTTGGTAGGCTCCTCGAGAAGGAGTATATCGGGATTGCCGAACAATGCTCTTGCAAGCAGGACCTTGACCTTCTGCGGTCCCGCAAGGTCACCTACAAGACTGTAGTGAACGTCTGTCTCTATACCGAGTCCGTTAAGGAGTGTTGCCGCGTTTGATTCGGCCTCCCATCCGTCCATCTCCGCAAACTCGGCTTCAAGTTCGCTCGCACGGATACCGTCTTCATCGGAGAAATCCTCCTTGGCGTAGATAGCGTCCTTCTCCTTCATAACGTCATACAGGCGCTGATTGCCCATGATGACCGTATCTATTACAGTGTATGCGTCGTATTTGAAATGATCCTGTTCGAGTACCGACAGACGCTGTCCCGGCGTTATCGCGATATCACCGTTCGTCGTGTCGAGTTCTCCCGACAATATCTTCAAAAAAGTTGACTTACCTGCGCCGTTGGCGCCGATAAGTCCGTAGCAGTTACCTTCGGTGAACTTAATGTTCACATCTTCAAACAGGGCCTTCTTACCGACCCTGTACGTCACGTTGTTAGCACTTATCATAATATTGTTCTCCTACTATTGGTTGAGGCTCAGGCATTTACCACAAGGAAACGTCCGTCCGGAAGTGTGAACACCTCCGCCTGCTGCTCGATCTCCTCATCGGTCATTCCGTCCGTATCAACACCCATTTCATCAAAGTACTCGATGACCTCCTCGATCGTCTCCACGACCTCGGCCATTGAATCTTCGAGGAAATCCTGTGCTTCATCGGGTGTCGACGCCACTTCGTCGTCAAACAGCTGATTCTGGTTTTCCAGGAAATAATTGATGACTTCCTTATCAAACATATTCCGTCCTCCCTAAATCCCTTATCTCTTCTACTGGTTCGTACCTTCTATCGGAATGAACACCCTGCTGTTCTCCACCGGATCTTTCGTATCGACAAGACTTGCCGCCCATTCACAGAATGATTTCTGAGCACTCACAAGATCCCTGCCCCTTCGGTCGAGTCTCTCGTATGTTCCGTCCGAAAGTTCTATCCTCGCCTTCTCGGTGTCCGAAAGAAGTGTTCCGAGTATATAAATTACCCTTTCCTTGAGTGATTCGTCAAGTATCGGGAACATTATCTCTACACGCTTTAAGAGATTTCTCGGCATCCAGTCGGATGAACCGCAGTAAACTTCACTGTTTCCGGCATTCTCAAAATAGAATATCCTGCTGTGTTCCAGAAAATCACCCACGATGCTTCGCACCGTGATATTCTCCGAAACGCCTTTGATGCCCGGTTTGAGACAGCATATTCCGCGAACGATCAGTTCTATCTTAACCCCCGCACACGATGCATCATAGAGTGCGCGTATAACTTCACGATCACAGATCGAATTGACTTTGGCCACTATGTGCGAACGTTTTCCGTCACGCGCGTTTGCCGCTTCCCTGCCTATAAGATGAATGAACCTGTCCTTGAGCCACAACGGTGCGAGTACAAGACGGTTCCAGTACAGAGGCTCCGAATAACCGCTCAGCATGTTGAATACGGCGGTCGCATCCTCACCTATCTGCTCCGAACACGTCAGAAGACCGACATCCGTGTACAGCTTGGCCGTGCTGTCATTGTAGTTACCCGTTCCGAGATGAACGTATCTCCTGATACCGTCCTCCTCACGGCGTACGACAAGCGTGATCTTACAGTGAGTCTTCAGGCCGACAAGACCGTATATTACATGACATCCGGCCTGCTCAAGCTTGCGCGCCCAGACAATGTTGTGCTCCTCGTCAAAACGTGCCTTAAGTTCAACGAGAACCGTAACCTGTTTGCCGTTCTCGGCGGCCTCCGCAAGGGCAGCGATTATGGGTGAATTACCGCTGACACGGTAGAGTGTCTGTTTGATGGCAAGCACGTCCGGATCCTTGGCCGCGCTCTTTACGAAATCAATGACCGGATCGAATGTCTGGTACGGATGATGCATCAGAATATCATGAAGCCTTATCGATGCGAATATGTCCTCACCGTCCCCTATCTCGGGTACGGGCTTGGGAATATACGGAGCGGTCTTCAGATGATCGAACCCGTCAAGGCCGTACAGTTTCATTAAAAATGTCAGGTCTATAGGTCCCGCGATCCTGTATATACTGTCACGGCGAACCGACAGTTCCTTAGCAAGCACGTTCATCAGATCGGGATCGATGTCGTCGGCAACTTCGAGCCTGATGACTTCACCCCACTGTCTCTTCTTGATCTGCTTCTCTATCTCTTTAAGAAGATCCGCCGCTTCCTCCTCGTCAATCGTAAGGTCGGCGTTTCTCATTATCCTGTACGGATATGCACATACAACATCATAGTTGAGGAAGAGCTTTGACATGTTACGCTCGATGACTTCCTCGAGAAGTATGAATGTGCGCCCGTCAAATGTAGGGATCTCGACTATACGGCTGAGTCCTCCGGGAACCTGAACCGTTGCGAAATCGTGCGCTTCTTCTCCCTTCTTGCTGATCAGAGCACCGATATTGAGTGTCTGGTTACGCACGAGCGGGAACGGTCTTGAAGAGTCCACTGCCATCGGGGTCAGTACCGGATATACCTCTTCTTCAAAATACCTGTCGACATACTCTCCCTGTTCCGCCGTAAGATCCTCATGCTTCGTGATGAAACGGATCCCGTTTGCTTCCATGAGCGGCAGGAGTGTGTGCATCAGCACAAAATACTGTGTCTCAACAAGTTCATGCGTCTTGTGTGCGACCGCGTCAAGCTGCTCATCGATCGTCATGCCGGCGATGTCACGCTTTGAATAACCCGCATGTTTCATGTCGATAAGAGAAGCCACCCTGACCATGAAAAATTCATCCAGATTGGATGCCGTTATCGACAAAAACTTCAGTCTCTCCATGAGCGGGTTGGTCGTATCGGTCGCCTCGCCGAGCACTCTCTCGTCGAACATCAGCCACGACAGTTCCCTGTTCACATAGTAATCTCTGTTGTCGAATTCTTTCATACTCTTTACCTTCGTTTATATTTGAGCACGGGTCTTATCGAGAATACCTCTTCGAACAGTGACGCTTTCCTGAAGAAAAATCCCTGCTCAAGATCGATATCATCCACCGTATATACATTCACAACAAGTTCATCGCCCTTCACCGAAAACCTGACATCATTGACCTTGGTCCTGTAACTTCTGCAGACCCCGTCGGCTATCCTGAAGAGTGCCGACAGCTTTGCTATCTTCAGATAACTTCCTTTGTCAAGGAGCGACTTTGCCGCAAGTTCATTGTAATACTCAAACTGTACCTTATTAAACCGTACGATGTTCGCGACTATCTCACGTTCCGTATGCGACAGCCCGATCATCTCGGTTGCCATGATGATGTCGTATCCGCACTCCGCACCGGCTTCTATGCTCACGTACCTTCCGCAGTCGTTAAGCAGCGATGCGATACGAAGAAGCAGCTTGTCACGTTTTCCCATTCCGTGAATCTTACGAGTCGAATCAAACAGATCGCATGCGACACGTTCGATCAGCGCGTTCCTGTCCTCATTTCCCTGATAACGCTTGGACATTGCTTTTGCACAGGCTATTATATCGTTTTCAAAATCGTGCCCGTAATGTATGAGCTTTTCCTTCTCGGCGTATTCGTATGCCATACCGTCGCAAAGCGATATTCCCGGCGACCATACGGTCTCCGCTTTTGTGATCTTGATGACACGCGCCACCAAGGTTATCGCCGGAAGAAGGAGCGGGACGGTCTCCTCGTTAATGCCGTATTCCTTGGCGATCTCTCCCTTTGTCATTGTCTTGAGATCGGAATACATTTCTTTGAGTCCCGCAGCTGTAAACGATCTTTCCTTTGAGCCTTTGTGATAAAGCATCGCCGAAACGTAATCATCTATTAGGATCAGATTCCTGATCGTCCTGCCTTTAAGGTATAATTTCCTGAATGCCTGAAGCTGATTGTCTATGAGTTCCTTCAGGATACCCTCCATGTCACGGGTCTTTGGCTGAAGAGCCGCAAGCATATCCATCGCACGCAGCACGCCGAGACGTATGTTCTGAGTCGTAACAAGCGCCTCGTTGTCAAACAGCGATATCTGTATACTGCCGCCGCCGATATCGACTATCGCACATCCTTCGCGGATGAACTCATCGAAGCGTGATCCTTTGATCGCAGCTGCTTTATAGTGAAGGAATCTCTGCTCCGAATTGGACAAAACATCCAGCTTGATGCCTGTGCGGAGCTTGATCTGTTCCGTAATTATGGCGGTGTTCTTCGTCTCCCTGATCGCGCTCGTTCCGTAGGCCTTGTAATCATCGACTTTGTAGGATCTCATTATCGATGAAAAATCAGCGAGCACATCACACAACTCATCCATATGATCCGTCGTTATGATACCGTTCTGATACGTGTCGGTACCGAGTTCTATTGAATGGCGGATATGATCGATCTCTTTGACGTTTCCTTTGCCGGAAAACTCGAATATCTTCATACCGAGTTCGTAGCTTCCGACATCAATTGCGGCAAATGTGCGAACTGCCATCTTATCCTCCCTGTTTCATTCCCCTTAAATGATCTATGAACTGTTGCGCCGTTCTTCCCGAAAGACCGCCGTGGGACAGTTCCCACTTATTGGCTTCAAGAAGCAGTTCCTCTTCATCCATTGTTATGCCGTATCTGTCGGCAAGTGCGGTTACTATAGCATCGAACTGTTTCTTGTCGGGACGGGCAAAGAATATCGTCTCCCCGAATCTGTATGCGAGTGACAGTTTCTCCTGAACCGTGTCGTTCGTATGAAGATCATCATCACGATCATCTTTGTCGGAATACTTCTCACGCACTATGTGGCGTCTGTTACTCGTCGCATATATGAGAATATTGTCGGGCTTCTTCTCGAGACCGCCTTCGATGACCGCTTTGAGGTATTTGTAATCGGTCTCAAAATCTTCAAACGACAGATCGTCCATGTAGATTATGAAACGGTAATTACGGTTCTTGATCTGCGCGATGATATCATTCAGATATCTGAATTGATGCTTATAGACTTCGATAACCCTGAGTCCCCTGTCGTAATATCTGTTCAAAATTCCTTTGATACTGCTGGATTTACCGGTTCCGGCATCACCGAACAGAAGACAGTTGTTGCACGGTCTTCCCTCAATGAACGCCTCGGTGTTGTCCGTCAGTTTCTTCTTGGCGCTCTCATATCCGACAAGATCCTCGAGATATACATGGGTAATATTTGTGATCGGTTCTATGACCGCGCAGTTTCCCGATGTGTCCACACGAAAAGCTTTGTGAAGGCCGAACTTTCCGACACCGAACGTGCCGTAGAAATCTGATACGAGATCGGAAAACTCTCCGTCGGTTTGCGCCTTCGCTAGATTATCGCGAAGTTCGATGATCCTGTCGCGAATACGGCTGTTGAACATCTTCGATCTTCCGTCGGGCTTAACGTATTCCGAAATGAGCGGAGCAAAATGCGTACCGCACTTTTCATCAAGTTTATTCAGGTCAAGAGCAAAGAGCCTGCGGAAAATACCAAGGTCGCAAAGTGCGACTTCGCCGACCGTCCCTTCAACTTTTCCCTTCATCTCGCATGAAGTCGAAAACGCATTCTCATTGTTGGCGATCAGATACGTCAGATAAGCCTGCCAGATATTTCCGGCATAACCGTGACTGACTGCAAGCTCGGTAAGAGAACCCGCAAAAGTGTTGATAAGAGCGGACGCTTCATGATCATCTTCAAAGCCGCCCTCATCTATACGAAGGGCCGCTTCAAGTATGTCACCGTGTTTGAAGTTGCGATATAAAACAAGATCACTGATTCGCATCTGTATCTCCGAAATTTCCCAGAACCTCAAGATCTATTCCGACCGGCTCACCGTCCCAGTTAAAATCATCAAACCCGTCATCGGACAGTCCCATCATCTCCTCCTGCAGTTCCCTGCTTGCCTGCATGAGTGTTATGAACAGCTGTGCCGCTCCGTCGGCGTACTTCTTGTTGGAAACGGAAGCAAACACTTCATCAAGCTTGGCATCCTCTCTTGCCGCATCGTATACGGGAAGATTGTTTTCCATCTTGTATTCGCCGATGGATCTGACCACATCCATACGTTCTTCATAAAGCTTAAGTATCTTCGAGTCGATCTCATCGATCCGGGAACGAAGTTTCTTCATATCTGCTGCCATATCTCACCTCCGACCCGTATAGTATAACATATATAGACGTTGTTTTCTTTCATCAAAAATGATAAAATAACAATTGGTTTTACAGTATTTTTACTAAAGGAGGTTTTATCATGGCTTTTTGTTCAAATTGCGGTAAAGAGGTACCTGAAGGAACGACCGTATGTCCTTCGTGCGGTGCTGCTTTTATGCCTTTGGTCGCTCCGCCGGAGCCCTGGGATCACACTGCTGAGTTTGAAGCTGCCGATATATCCGAAAACAAGGTATATGCCCTTTCCGCTTATGTGTTCAGTTTCATCGGCATCTTCCTGTGCCACTTACTCGCAAAGGAATCACCTTATGCACAGTTCCATGCACGCGAGGCGTTAAAGCTCGATCTTGTTACGGTAGTGGTTTATATCATAGGACTGTTCCTGTGCTGGACATGCATAGCTCCGATCGCAGGTATCGTAATCATTCTGATACTCTTTGTCGTAAGGATCATATCGTTTGTTCAGGTATGTAACGGCAAGGCAAAAGAGCCCTGGCTCATCCGTTCCATCGGAGCACTGCACTGATACCGTTTATAAAATCGCAAGAAAAAAGCACCTCTTTGAGGTGCTTTTCTTTTTATTCATCATCTTCATCCGAGTCATCATCCGACTCATCTTCATGCTGTTCTTCTTCTGCGTGCTGCTCTTCGGAAGGCGCCTCTTCCTGCGACTCTTCTTCCTCATCCTCGCTTGAGCTTGAAGTGCTCTGTTTCGCTTTCGTCACCCATTTATAGAAGAAAGCGTGATTTCCGATCATCGTATAATCGCTTATCCCGTAATAATCGGCGTAGTACTTGGTCATAAAGAACAGGTAGTCACCGACACGCGCACCGCCGAGCACTTCCTGTGCCGCACTTATACACGTGGAATTGGGCCCGTTCGCTATAATCAGTTCAACCTTACCTGATCTGTACGACGCAAACTGCATCTTCTGGGTTATTACACTCTTGATATCATTCGGGAATGCCGAACTCTTAACCCTGTTCATTATAACGGATCCGACGGCCAGCTTGCCGGTATACGATTCTCCTCCGGCCTCGGCCTGTATCGTGGCGGCCAGCCATTCAAGCTCCGACCCGCTCGCCGAATACGAACCCGATGTGTCCTCTTTCTTCATTGCAAGACGCTTGGCGACCTGCTGAGCCAACTGTGCCTGTGCGGCAGCCGTCTGCGACTCGAGGGACTTCATCGTCTTGTCAAGTTCGACAAGCTTCACATCAAAATCCCTGAGCTTACCTTTCTCCGCGGAAATGCTGCTGTTCGTGACATCCAGTTTACCCTGTATCTCATCGGTCAGACTCTCGAGCTGCGTATACTTATCGTCAAGGTCTTCCTGATACGAATTGAGCTCGGCCTCTTTTTCCTCAACCTCCGCAACCTTGGCTTCCAGTTCCTTCTCGAGTTCCCTGCACTCCGCTATCCGCTGCCTGTCGTATCTGATCATGGCATTGGCATATTCGTATCTTGTCAGTATATCCCTGAACGAATTGGCTTCGAGGATGGTCCGGAGCATTCCTTTGGATCCGCCCTTTTCGTATACGTTCTTGATGCGCTTTGCAAGGAGAGTCCTCTTTTCTTCAAGAAGCTTCCTTGTCTCGTTCAGCTCATCGTTAAGGCTGACTATCTGAGCCGATACACGGGACATCTCGTCCTCGGCCTTATCGATCTCCTCGTCAAGAGCATCCAGCTTGCCTGAGTATCCCGCGATCTCGTTTTTGAGTTCGTCACTCTGTCCCTTAAGCTCATTGACATTGCTCTCCGTCGCCTTTTTCTGTTCCTGCAGAAGAGCTATCGAGTCCTTCGTGGCCTTCGCCTGCTTCTCGAGATTGGAGATCATCTCCTGAGTCTGCTGCTCCTCGTTCTGCATATTCGCTATCTGATCTTCGAAATCATCGGCCCGGCATGTGTCCGAAAACGCACCTGCGACCATGATCGCGCAAAGAAGCCACGATATGTATTTGATCATCCTGTATTTATACTGTTCCCTCATTTATCATTAATTCCCCTGTGTATCATTTATGAAGTATGAAGTACTCCTTCAGATTCTCAAGAAGCTCCTCCTTCTTGATGTTCTTGAGAAAATATCCCTCGGGTCGGAGGGCCAAAACCGCCATTACACTTTCCTTGTCACCCTTACCGGTAAGGAACATGACCGGAATATTCTTGGTTTCATCATCACTTCTTAGCATCTCAAGCACCTGCGGTCCCGAAGTAACCGGCATCTCGTTATCCAGAAGTATCAGGTCGACCTTGTTCTTGCCGAGCATCTTGATCGCCTGAAGGCCCGAGTTGGCCATCGATACTTTGTATGTTCCCTTGAGCCATTCACGCACAAGACTGAGGTAATTCGGATCGTCGTCAACGATCATGATACTCTTTTTGAATTCTCCCGAATCAACTCTTGCGAACAATTCTTTAACGGTCTCGACAAATTCATCGTTGTTAACCGGGCGCTGGAATATCTTGTATATGATCTCACCCGGTACATTGTCGCTTATGTGTTTCGTCTCGTAATATCCGCCTATCGCGATCATTTGAACCGCATCATCGGTCATCTTGTCGACAAGAAATTGCAGAACGTCATCCCCCGGTCTCTTGTCTTCATCCATATAAAGGCAAACAAGAGCAACATCGTTCCACGCAGCGTTTATTTTGTCGATACTCCAGTACACGAAGCTGCAATCCATGCCCGCTGCCTTTGTCTTCTGCATCATGGCACGTACGAGGAACGTTTCTTTTTCACTTATCATCAGGATATGTTTGCTGTTCATTTCCTCTCCTTTTCTTCAGTCACATCAAAGACCGAGCACCTGTGCCATTCCGTCCCAGTCAAGTGTCTTGAGCATTTTACCTAATTCGGCCATCTTCTTTGCATCTTCTTCGGGAAGCGAATACTCGTTAAGATTGGCCAATATCATCTCAACGGAATCGTAATCCATCTGCGGAATGAGTTCACGCAGCGCCTCGTAAGCGTCACCCAGTTCATCCTCCGGTATCGGCTCCTTATCCTCCGCTCCGGCATCTTCATGAAGCTTTTTGAGCCTGTCCTTGAACGCCCTGTATTCTTCAAGAAGTTTTCCGGCATTTCCGTGTATGAAATCCATATCGCCGTCGTTACCGGCTTTTTCAAGTTTCTCCGCCAGAGAGGATAATCCGAGTGCTCCGACTATCCTTGCGGAACTCTTTAACGCATGTACTTTTATCGTAAACAGTTTGATGTCGTTCTCATCATATGCCGCCTTGATAACTCTTGCGTTATCCTCAAGCGTCTCTTCAAACAGATGCAGTGAATTGATGTACGCACCGATACCTCCGGAATTGCGAACACCTTCGTCCATCGATATCCCTTCTATATCTTTCGCCCAGTTCATGTTCTCCGGCAGTTCCTCGATCTGTTCGGCGAAGTCCGCTCCGTCCGGTTTCATCATCATCTCCGGCGGCAGATGTTTCATGATCGCTCTTTCCACGGCACGGCTGTCTATGGGCTTTGCAAGATATCCGGTAAATCCCTTTGATATATAGAATTCCTCGCCGAGCGTCGAATTGGCGGTAAGTGCGTATACAGGAAGGTCAGGATGATCCTCACGGATCCTGGCGACAGTCTCGACACCGTCCATGCCCGGCATCATATGATCGAGAAGAACAGCATTGA
>JAEEGL011051761.1_pt1 | contig 10546 bp, 6 predicted proteins | sample 9134231 | NCBI WGS metagenome assembly JAEEGL01 (sample SAMN16246548, study PRJNA631951) | gut metagenome | biome: gut microbiome; feature: rumen; material: fiber-attached | host: Bos | place: Iran: Karaj | collected 2018-10
GCTCAACGGCTGGCAAATCTGCGGACTGACCATCGAGCAAGTCGCCCCCCGACTGCTGTGCGTGAACCAAGAAAGATACGTGCAGGAATAGTCATCCCTCCAAGTCCAGTTTTGGGATTGGACACGTCCAATCTCGAAATTGGACACGTCCAGTTAAAAATCGACCGTGACGAAAAACCATCGGCTTATGCCAATTTCGTAATCGGCATAAGCCAATCTTCAAATCGGCACATGCCGATAGAAAAACATCAGCCCTCAAACATCAGCCCTCAGCCATCAGCGAAAGCCGATGTCCGTGTGTCTGTTACCAAAAGCCGTAACTTTGTGCTAACAAAAACAAGAATTAGACTATGGCAGAAGAAAGAGGCTACGGACGAGAAGGCAAGGCATTGCTGCCACTCCGATACATTGCCAACACCTTTAAGGAACAGACGCTGGGCCAGTTGAAGGCGAACATGCAGACGCAGAGGGTATTTCCATACGAGATATACCCTGGCTTCCATACCGTCAACGAGTACCGCAAGCAGCGTGCTGGCGGCAACCACGACAAGGGCTGGTTTGCCGATGGCAACGGCGTCAATTCGTTTGAAGGCATCGTATATCAGGCCGACGAGAATACGGGTATGGTGACGATGGGCTTCAAGTTCAACGACTACATGCAGTACGTCGATATCGGTGTTGGCGCTGGACGTAAGGCAGAGGACGTAAACCGCTCGAAGAACGTGAAGTTCAAACAGCGTTACGTCAGCAAGTGGAACCCCGCTGGTGGTGCTACCCACCGTCCAGGCATACGTCCTGAGTTGAACCACTTATTGACCCGTCTGGAGGGCTACGTGCAACGCTACTACGACGCCAAGATTGACTTCAAGATACTGGAAACCTTCGAGGGGCAGCCTTGGAGCTTCCTTTAACACAACGACCAACGCAAAAACAACATAAACTATGGCAACAAGAAAATCTGAACTTGTCCTGACCTGTAATGCCACCGCCTTGAAGGACGTGATGAAGTTCCTGAACAAGGAGATGGACGAACTCATCAAGAAGCGTGATGCGCTGTTGACAAAGGGTGAGCAGAACTGGAGCGACAGAGAGCGCAATCAATTCAAGAGATGGGGCGACGATATTGCCGCCATTACCTCGATGATTCAGAAGAACCGTCAGGAAATGGTGAAGTATGCCGACGTGATGAAAGACCTGTCGCAAGCCAAACTCCGCGACCTGAAGAGAGCGCTGAACGAAGGCAAGCGTGCTCTGGATAAGATGTCGGAGAGCAGCCACGGACGCAAGCAACTGATTGAGGGTTTGCAGAAGATACAGCGCCAGATGGATATCATCGGCGAGAAGTCGCAGTCGCTGGCCAAGGTCACTAAGCAACTGGAGAACCTTGTCAACGTGCCAACCGAGAAACTGCGTGTAGGGCTGGAAGCCATCCGCAAGGAGATGGAGAAAGAACCAGAGGGTACACAGTGGAGTAACTATCTTAAAAATGCCGAGAAGCGATATGCCGCTCAGATTTCCGTCAATGAACTGGGTCGTGCTGGCAACGTGCCCCTCACTTCGCTGACCGACGAGCAACTGCGTGCCGAGCAGTCGCGCCTTCGTAGTCTTTATATGTCAACACAGGGCGCCGCAGGCTTTGAGGGTATCAGCAACGATGCACTGACACGTCTGCAGCAGGCTAACAAACTGATAAAAGACCGTGCCGATGCTGAACGTGAGGCTGCCAAAGCCGCCAGGGAGTCTGAACTTGCCGAGCAGCGCCGACTGGAGTTTGCCCAGCAGGGTCAGCAGACACATAGAACGCTGGCCAACATGGAGAAAGCCAGCTATGAGGACTTGGAGAATGCCTTGAAGCACTTGGAAGAGCAGCGCAAGAAGTATATCCAGTCTGGCGACACGAAGCACATACAGCGCAATCTCCAGATGCAGGACAAGTTGAAGCAGAAGCAGGCTGAGTTGCAGAAGATGATGCTCTCCGACCAGCAAATCAGCGACCGCGTAAACAATAGCAAGAAATACAACATCATCCAACTGCAGCAGGCTTACGATCAGTTGAAGTATAAGTTGTCAACGCTTAACACTGAAGAGGTGAAAGCCATCAAGGAAACCCGCAAGCAGATGCAGTCGCTGGAAAAGACCATTAAGGGTGTGCAGGGCGAGGTGACGGGCTTGCAGAAGATTTGGCAGACTGCCGTGCGCAACATCGCTACCTATATGGGTGTGTTCGCCATTGCAGGCTTTGCCAAGAACAAGATACAAAGTCTGGTGAAGGACAACCTTGCACTCTCTGACTCAATGGCACAGGTACAGAAGGTGACAGGGCTGACATCGGAAGAGGTGAAGAAACTGAATGTCAACCTTGGAAAGATGGACACCCGTACAGGCATTGAGCAACTGAACGAGTTGGCATTCACAGCCGGAAAAATGGGAATAGGCAAGTATGGGTTGGAAGGTATTCAAGGTTTCGTAAAGGCTGCCAACGAGTTACAGGTAGCCCTTGGTGATGACCTCGGTTCAAGCGTCGAGGAGTCCATTCTACCACTTGCTAAACTGGGTGAAAACCTCGGACTGTTCGAGAAGTTGGGTACAGAAAAGGCGATGAAGGCCATCGGCTCGTCTATCAACGAACTGTCGCAGACCACTACTGCTGCTGGTCGTAACATCGTTGACTTTGCCCGTCGCATACAGCCAGCGGCTCAGATGATAGGACTGACAACCGACGAGATACTGGCTCTTGGTTCTGCATCAGACTCCTTTGGTGTGTCGTCGGAAATATCGGCAACAGCATTCACCAAGTTCCTTGCTGCCTATCGTACTAATACCGCAGAGATTGAGAAGATACTGAACATACTGCCTGGTACGCTCGACAAGTTCTTTGACGAGGGTAAGACGATGGAGGGCTTGCTCACCATCTTCCAACGGATGCACGAAATAGGCGACCTGCGCTATTTGAAGGATGCCTTCGACGCACTTGGCTCCGAGGGCAGTCGTATGTTCACCACCTTTGGCGCATTCTCTAAGAACATTGATATGTTCCGCGAGCACCTTGCCACATCTACCAAGGCTTTCGACGAAGCTACCAGCGTAACTCGTGAGTACAACCTGGTTCAGGAGACTGCTCAGGGTATCATCGAACGTAGCAATAACATCTGGAAGAATGCCTTTGTCAATCCCGACGGCGTGGATATGGTCAAGCAGTTGGCCGACGAGTGGTATCGCCTGTCAAAGGAACTGACAGAAAGCAAAACGTGGATGACATCGGCAAAGGTGTCGTTGGGAATGTTGCTCGAAGCCGTCAAACTGCTTATCGAGGCACTGCCCACACTGATACGCCTTGCAGGTGCATACGGCCTTGGTCTTGTATTGCAGGGTCTTGTTCAAAACTTTAATGCTATCTATCGTGCCGTAACCCTTGCCAATACTGGCGTTGCGAGGTTCAACCTTCTGCTAAAGACCAATGCTATTGCAATGGGTATGACTTTAATAGCCTACGTGGTATCAAAGTTTATCGACATGTCTGCCGCTGCCGACAAAGCCACAGAGTCCGTAGAGGAAAACACCGCAGCGATGGAGCGCAGTCAGCGAGCCACACAGACCTACACCAGCACAATGGCATCGAACTACGCTACGCTGATGGAGAAGTACGACCAGTTGAAGCGTCAGTGGAAGGCACTGAAAACCGAACACGAGAAGAACGAATGGATTAAGAAGAATAAGTCTGCCTTTGAGGAATTGGGACTGAGCGTCACCAATGCCGCCAGTGCCGAGGAAGTGTTTGAGAAGAACACTGCCCGTGTGGTAGAAGGTTTCAAGCGCCGTGCCGAAGCCGCTGCACTCGCCGCACAGATGACGGAGTATTACCGTCAGAAGATGGATATCGAGAACGAGGCACAACAGGTAATCAACGAAAAAGGCAAGGAGGCAGGCGATAGGGTTTATAAGCAACCTGCCGTGATGCAGCGCGACAAGAATGCCAATACCTTTAATAATGGTCAGTTTATTCTTGGACGTGACGGCAACTATTACTATACATCACAGGGTGCCGAGCAGTACAACCGCGAACTGCTGAAACAAAAGCAGTCGGAGTACGACAGCGTTGACAAGCAGATTGACGATGCCGCCAAGCGTATGGAAAATCTTGGCAAAACTCCTGCGACTACGAATGTTACGCCGAAGGGGGGCGACAATGGTGGCACTGATGATAAGAGCAAAAAACTGAAAGACGACTTCGACAAGACCAAGAAGCAGGTCGAGGGTCTGATTGCCAAGATTGATGAGTGGTACAACTTGCAGGAAGCTGCCGTAAAGGATGCCGAGGCAACGGGTGAAATGACCAAGAAGGAGGCCGACGACCTGGTGCAGGCAATGGAGATAGCCCGCAATGACTCATTGATGCGAGCCCGCAAGGCAGTTGGCAGTGGTGAGCAGCAGGCTATCGACGATTGGACGAGGTGGGCCAAGACCGTACTCCCCTCGATGCTGGCCGACTCGTCAGAATGGAGCAGAAATCTAATGAATAGCATTCAGGAGGTTGACGCTAAAGCATTGCACGACTTCCTTGCTACACTAAAAGAGCAGACCGACGACCCGAAGGTGATGGCCATGCTGGATGCTTCGTCGTTCTTCGACACGATGATGAAAAAGGGTGCCGAGAGCAAGAAGAAAGCCGAGGTGCTTAGGGCAAAGTTCAAGGAAACGCTCGACAGCTATGTCAAGCAATACGACGTGATTATCAGGGCGCAGGACAAGATGCGCGACGACCTGCAATCGCTGGGCATTATGACCGAGACACCCGAACAGATGGCTGCCCGTCTGGCGAATGGCGAGGCCGCACCTGACGACCGCCAGCAGTATGCACAGATGGGTGGAAAGTTCATCGGCATGAACACTATCCCATATACCATAGATGTCACTAATAAGGACGATGCACTCTACTTCATCGAGCAACTTACTCACGACAGCGAGGGCGCTATGGAACAGTGGGCGCAAGCGTTCCCAAAACTCATGGAGTGGGTCAACCTCTACCAGCAGAATGCCGTGGAGGGTGAACACTTGGGCGATGCTGAAAAGAAAGCTATCGAAGAAGCAATGCCACAGATTCAGGCGCTGTACTATCAACTGATGAACTTCTCTGACGGTGTATCTGTCAATATCAAGAAGCAGGTGGAGCAGATGACCAACCGTAACCCCATCGGCATCGACGAAATGAAGTCGCAGCATGAACAGCGTGTCAGCCTAACCACGTCGCTCTATGACCAGAAAATCAATGAGGCCAACGAAAATGGTGATGTGGCGCAAGCTGTAGAATTGGAGGAACAGAAGAAGCAGGCACTCATCGACTTGGAGTATCAGTTCCAGAATGAGATGTACCAGATTCGTGAGCAGATGGGCACCACTTGGTATGAACAATACGAGAAGGAGGTGGCCATGTATAAGAATATGCTGGACAAGAAGCTCATCAGCGAGAGGGAGTTCCAGAAGAAGAAGAAGGAGCTGGACATCAACCTGGGCCTGAAGAACGCTCAGTATTTCAATGGTTTGATGTCGAACATGGTCAACGCCTTGCAGGAGGCCGAGATTGCCTCGGTGGAAGCAAAGTACGACGCTGAGATTAATGCTGCCAAGGCCGCAGGTCAGGACACTACGGCACTGGAAGAGCAGAAGGAGGCCGAAATCTTTGAAATCCGCAAGAAGTATGCTGGCATGCAGTTGGCCGTGAAGATATCTGAAATCATTGCCAACACCGCCGTCGCTATCATGATGGCCTATGCACAGCTGGGTCCAATTGCGGGTAACGTAGCCGCCGCCATGCTGGGTGTGACGGGTGCTGCACAGTTGGCACTGGCCATTGCCGAGTACAACAAGGTGATGTCGGCATCGGCAGGCGGGTCGAGTAAGGCATCGTCAACAGGCAACGCCACCAAGACCAAGTTGGTGAGCGGTATGCTTACCTACGACAAGGGAAATGTGCAGCGGTTCATCGGGCAGGACGGCAAGGTATATACCGCCACTGCCGAGCCTGCACCGAAGGACGGACTGGTGACGCACCCCATCGCCACCACCGTGCAGGGTCAGCCCGCACTGGTAGCAGAGAACGGCCCCGAAATCGTGATTGGCCGCGAGACCACCAAGGCCATTATGATGAACGAGCCCGAACTGATCCGCTACCTCGCCAACTACCAGCAGCAAGGCGCACGCCGCCTGTTCGACAGCGGCAACGTGGATTCCGTGCAGTCCGCTGGCGTTCTCGCCAGCGATACCGCCGCCACCGAGCGCCAAGCCCTCATCAACCGACTGGACCGTAGCGACGCGCTGATGGAGCAGGTGCTCTACTTCCTGCAGAACCCCGTGGCACCCGAAATCGCCATGTATGACACGGGCGGCAAACCTGGGCTTCACACCAAGATAAAGCAAGCAGACAAGTTCATGGCCCGCTACGGCGGATAGCATCACTGTGCGGCGCGGTTTTCCCGCGTCGTGCTTTTGTTATGTCTGCTTACCCTCAGCCACTTTTTCTAAATTTGTAACCAGAAATAATAAAGGAATAATAATATGACTCCAGCAGAAAAACAGGAAATCGTTCAAATCATCTACGAGGTGCTGAACGAGATAGGCGCATCGGTGGAGAACCAGGAGGAGGTGCCCACCGTCGAGACCATTACCGACGACGACACCACCATGCCGTTCATCCTCCGTTCGGGCGGTGCCGCACAGGGTTATGTGCAGATCAAGATATCGGACCTGGCCAACGTGGTGGCCTCGAAGATTGACCCCGCCGAGGCATTCCCCGACAAGCTCGACGCCATCGAGGAATCGGAGCTGGCCCTCATTTTCCCCCTCGACGACGACAGCAGCGACGACAGCAGTGAGTAACCAGTGTGTCTAGCGGTTCCGTCGCTGGATTTAATGAAATAACGCAAAAACTAAACGAGATATGGCAACACAGCAACAAGACAACGAGAAAATCATCTGGGTGATGGGCAACCGCCAGAGCGTCATCATCCCGATGGAGCAGGAGATAATCCCAGCAGAGGGCGACCCCTACACCGAGGACTTCTACCCTGCCGAGGACGACGTGGTGAAGGTGACGCTGACGGGCGCCTACCGACCCTACATCTATACACCCGAGATAGACGGCCACCTGCTCATCCTGACCGACAAAGGCACACTGCCGAAGGGTCTGTATGGTGTGCAGATAACGGTGGTGGGTGCTAACGGCGAGACGCGACTGCGCTCCTTCTGGGACCAGCAGATTGTGGTGACGGAGAAGAACAACAGCGTGCTGAAAGAGTGGGACGAGTTCAAAGACCAGCCCGTGACAGCCCGCGCCGCCGTCTTCTTCTTTGCCAAGGGCGACAAGGGTGACAAGGGCGACCAAGGCGAGCCAGGCTCTGACGCCACCGTGACTGCCGAGAACATCGAGCGGGCACTGGACGGCACGCCGCTGCTCAGCATCGACGAGGAGCAACTTAACGCGATTTTTAACTAAACAGACAATAAGACTATGGCAAAAGCAACAACCACTCAAATCCTGACGACCATCAAGGAATGGGTATTGGGGAAGTTAGCCGACGTATGGGCCCTCATCCCCTCGCAGGCTTCCAGCAGCAATCAGCTGGCAGACAAAGCCTTTGTGAACAGCTCGATTGCCACGGCAACGGCGACGTTCCGTGGCACGTACAACCTCGTCAGCGACCTCTCGCTGACCACCTCGGCCACGCAGCAGCAGATAGCGGCGGCACTGGCCACGAAGATGACGGCGCTCTCTATCACGCCCGATGCCAACGACTACGCCTTTGTGCAGATTCCTGCTGCCGACGCCACGCCGACGGTCATTGCCAGTGTGGACCGCTACAAGTTCAACGGCTCGGCGTGGGCCTACGAGTACAGCCTGAACAACTCGGGCTTCACGGCGGCGCAGTGGGCGGCTATCAACAGTGGCATCACGGCTGAAACGTGGGCCGACACGCCCGAGGCGGTGGTAGATAGCGAGAGTCAGCAGGAGTTCATCGACGTGTATCAGTCGGCGCTGCAGCAACTCTATCAGGGTATCACCGACGCACAGAACGCGAAGGCCGACTATGTGGGCGACGACAACTATGTGTATCGCTGGAACGCCACGGCGGGTCAGTATCAGCGCACCAACCTCTACGTGAAGGGCGACCCTGGCGTGACGGACTACACGCAGTTGCTCAACAAGCCGACGAATCTCTCGCAGTTTGCCGACGACCTGGGCACCAACCCTGTGCATAGCCATAACCAGTACGCTTTGGCTTCTTCACTGGCTTCGCTGGTGGATAGTGGTTCGTACAACTCCACGACGAAGAAGATTGAGCTGAAGCACGGCTCGACGGTGCTGAGCGAGATCGACGCTACGGCATTCATCAAGGATGGCATGGTCTCAGATGTGGCTATCACCGGCGGCAACCTCGTCATCACCTTCAACACCGACAGCGGCAAGCAGCCTATCTCTATCCCTTTGACAGACATCTTCAACCCCGCCAACTACTATGACAAGACGGCTACCGACCAGCTGCTCGCAGCGAAGGCCAACGTGACTGACCTGCCCGACTGCGACACGGTAGTAGTGCCCGAAGGTGGCACATGGCCGTTCTAATGTTTCATGTTTAATGTTTAATATTTTATACGATTATGACACAAATTGTAGAAGAGGTTTATCTGAAAAACCGAACCAACAACAATCCGCAAGCGCCTCGCACGTTTGCCAAACTGGTGGTCGATAGCGCCCGAAACCAGACGCTCGACCAGTCGTTACTCAATCTCGTCGAGAATCCTTCTTTGGGATTTCCTGAGTTCTCGACCGTTACGGCCTATGCTGTGAACGATAAGGTGTTCTACGACCGCAAGCTGTGGAAATTCACGACGGCTAAGACGGCGGGAGCATGGGATAGCACGAAGGCCACCGAGTTTAGCATCAAGGAATATTGCGACGCGATAGCCAACGCTCTCCAGGAGAACTTGGAGAATGGCGACGTGGTTCCCGCCCTCGCCGGCAATCTGGAATCATGGGCAGAGGATGTATCGGAGGTCTCTAACTCATGGGATGAAACTATTCGCTCTACGGCTGGCGACGATCCTATTGACACAGCGTATGGCGGCGTGCTGACAGACATCGTGGCGAAGAGCGACTTCAAGTGCGATGCGCTTGTGACCAGCGGCTACAACCTACTGCGCCTTGCAAGTGCTGGCGGTGTGGCAGTGGCTGTGGGTAATGGCTGGTACTTCCCCGTACCTCGCCTGGAGCTGGGTGCCTTTGGAGATGCTACGAAGAACAACGGCGTGCTGCTGACAGACAAGGACGGCAACAACATCAAGACGGCTACCGTGCGCTTCAAGGCTCTGGCCGACGGTGTGCCTACCAGCGAGAACGATGGTGTGGCTGCAAGTTATCAGGACGTGACCTATAATGACGAGACATTCCGCACCTATCTGACCAGCGGCGCAGGTTATCTCATTGTGAGCGGTATCACTTATGCCGACACTTGTGCTCACCTGGCGTGGGAGGATTGGTACGATAAGTACGTCAGCCCTACCGCCGAAGACGATGCAGGCGACAGCATCAGTCTGACTGCCCTCTTTGCGGCTGCACCCAACGGTACGGGCAAGTTCCTTGCGCTGGGTTCGGGCGGCAATACGGTTGCCACCCGTGCCACCCGCACCAGCAGCACACAGATGACTATTACCGATCCTATCGGTCGTGTCACCTCTCCATCGTGGACCAACGAGTTGCAGGAGGACGAAGAGACCTACAAACACTCGCTCGCCATCAGCGGCATGAAGGCCGACGGATTGGCGCAGATTGAGGGCAGCGACCAGGTGCTGACGGTGGTTGGAACGACCGTTAGTTACATCGACACCAACGCAACGGCCATCAGTGGTGCTGTGCGCTACGAGAAGGCGACGGCTGCAACGGCTAACGTGACGCTCGCTAAGACACAGTACGCACTGAACGACTGTGGTATCGAAATGAAGAGCGGTGCCACGGGTGAGGCGTACTTCGGTTGCACATACTCACAGAACGTGGCCGACGCGCTCTCGCAGATTGCCAAGGTGAAACTTGACATCAGTCTGAGCGTAGTGGCCGAAGCCCTGCTCTATCTCTACAACGAGAACAAGGCTTTGCGAGAGTTGCTTGCTGGCAAGGATAATGCCGTGCTGCCATACATCAAGGCGCAGACCATCGAGTGTGTTGACAAGATGACAATGGGTGTTCCTGACGTCCTGGAGAGCAGTGTCGCCGGTGCTCCGAGTACGGAGAACGCGCCTGACAACTGGAACGAGGAGACCATGACCGTGTGGAACGGTTGTCCCCGCAAGATTGGTCAGCAGTACGTTGACAAGGTGAACAAAAAGGTCTATTATGCTGTTGCGGTCACAGGCAGCACAAGCGACTGGGTGGCACTTAATTAAGGTTTAAAAGTTTAATGGTTTAAGAGTTTAAGATTATGAAACAGATTGAACAATACAATGACGCTGCCAGCTACAATTCCGCTGGCAAGCCTACCACCGAGAGTCGTGTGGCTAA
>JAEEGL011746444.1_pt1 | contig 10546 bp, 8 predicted proteins | sample 9134231 | NCBI WGS metagenome assembly JAEEGL01 (sample SAMN16246548, study PRJNA631951) | gut metagenome | biome: gut microbiome; feature: rumen; material: fiber-attached | host: Bos | place: Iran: Karaj | collected 2018-10
GTTTCATCCCGTTCTGATAAAGGATGATTACGGTTGCGGTATAAAAGCACTTGAAAACAGAAAAACTCCTTGCATATCAAGGAGTTTGAAAGCGGAGCGGGTGGGATTCGAACCCACGGACGGTTGCCCGTCACCTGATTTCGAGTCAGGGCCGTTATGACCACTTCGATACCGCTCCACGGCAACGGGCGAATTATATCATACTGCCCGCTGTTTGACAAGTTAACCGTCGAAGGTAAAACGATTGAACTCCGCTTTCGCGTTTCCGGTCCGGAACACAAAATAGACCGCATGTTTTCCTGTCACATCGTCCTTCAGGGGGGCTGTGTTTTCCGTCTGTCCTTGATCGAGGCGCAGGCAGGCGATTTCCCTGCCGTCCGCCTTGTCCAGCCGTACGCTGACGGTGATTCCTGTCTCTGCCTTCGCGACCGCAGTCACCGTCTTCGGCGGGTTTTTGCCGAACTGAAGATACCGGAACCCGGCAACGGTCCCGTCTGTGATGTTCGTCACCGGAGCGGATACATCGTCCCGCTGCTCGTATACCGGCGCAATATAGGCCTGTTCCCGCCCGCCGTGCAGATGGCAGGCATAGCCGGCAGAGATCCATTCCCGGGCATCCAGCCCGTTCACCTGCGGCCCCTGGGAAGTCATCTCCACCGGTCCGCTGGAAACCGGCTCCCCGTCCCGGTACTCGATCTTCCCGAGGAAAACCTTCCCGTCCTTTCCCTGCGCGGCATCGATCGGCTCGAGCATCGCCTGGCGGGAATACTCATCCGTCCCCGTCTGGCGATGATAAAAGACATACCACTGCCCGTTGACTTCCATTACAGAGCCGTGGTTGTTCCCCCAGCGGTAGGTCATGGTGCCGTTCCCGTCCGCGTCTTTCAGGATCTCCCCTCCGTTGAAGCTGATATCGCCCCCGTCGCGGAAACCTTCCAGCGGCTTGTCGCTCCAGCGGTAACTCAGGAACCCGTTGCAGTGCTCATGGATCCCCAGTTCCGGCACCGGATCCGACACACGCTTTGAATAGATATAGATATATTTACCGAATATTTTTCGCGGACTGGACGCTTCAAAGAACGCTTCCTTCGTATCCGTATGCCCGTCGTCCTTCGCCCATGGAGCGATGCAATGTCCGATCGGATGCTCATGCAGGGTCCCGGGGCGGATCGTCGCCATATCCTCGTTCAGCTCCGCGCAATAGCTGGCACAGAATCCCCAGTAGGCATAAACTCTCCCGTCGTCGTCCACCAGGATGCCGGGATCGAACCCCAGTTCCGTCTTCACCGGATCTGTGAAAGGCCCCCAGGGCGTTCGGGACCGGGCCACCATGATCACGGATCCCTTCTGTTCCGCGGCATACATGTAAAACAGATCGCCCTTCTGCACCACGTCCGGCGCGTACAGAATGCTCCGGTCCTCTGCCCGGTAGCAGACTCCGTGGCATTTCCAGTCCGTCAGGTCCGTTACAGGTGCTGACCAGACCACATAGTCGTCCCCGCAGTATTCGGTTCTTCGGGTGTCGTGCGACCCATAGACATAGACCCGCGTCTCTCCCTTATAGGTAAAGACCCTCGGTTCTCCGTCCGGTACATGCTCCCACAGCGGCATATAAGGGTTTGCTCCCCGCACATATCTCTTCCCGTTCATCCTGATCTCGCCTCCCTGTCCACAGGATAGCGGGCCCGCGAGCAGGTTGTCAATACAATTCTTGTCTTCATCGTCCCTCTTTGTTATAATAAGTAGACTTTTGTCCGGAGGTCCATGATGAGAAAGACTGTCGGTATCCTTTTCGCCCTGCTCCTGCTGGTGTTCCTGTCCGCTTCCGCCTCAGCGGAAGTGGAGATCACCTTTTCCCCGGAGGCTCCCCGCGTCGGGGATTATGTGGACGTGACCGTTACGCCCGGCCGGGAAGGCGCGCTGGGAGTCCGCTATACCCTCACTGCCGGCGGGGAGACCGTCTCTGCCAAAAAGAATACGTCGGAGCATTATACCGCCTCTTTCCGTCCGCGTTCCGAAGCGGAGTACACCCTGACCGCGACCGTCGTCTACGGGAAAAAGGATGAAGAGTCCGCCAGCGTCACGATCCCTGTTTCGGGAACCGCGCCGACTCAGGAAGGTGCGGACGTGGTCTACAGCCAGAAGGACGGCTGGTGGCACAGCGTGATCTACCGGCCCAAGAAACCCGTTGAGACGCTGGAAAAAGGCGGTTGCGCCATCTTCAGCCTCAGCCATATCCTGCAGCGTCTGGGTTTCTCCGGCGAGGATACGCTGCCGGAAACGCTGTGCGTCAAGAATTCCCGTTTTTATATCCCGGGCCGCGGCACCGACAATCCCGGGTTGATTACCCAGGCTTCAAAGGATTACTCCTTCACCACCCAGGAAGACCTGATCGAAACCGAGAAAGGCGTCGCAGACTGCCTGAAGCGCGGCGACCTGCTGACCTTCATGATTGTCACCGGTCATATCGCCATGGCAGACGGGATCAGTGACGACGGACAGTATGTCCATATCGTTGACAGTGCCACCGGCGCCACCTTCGAGCGGAAGGACCGCTGGAAGACCAAGGGCCACATCTTTGTGCAGGAAGAAGATGGATCCTTCACGGAAGTGACCTCCGCTGATCAGCTGCCCGGCATCCGCTGGTTTTTCGAAACCGAGGACTACGGCGGCATGGCCTACTGGATGGACCTGCATTACTGCGCGCACCAGGGTATGCGGCTGGTCCGCAAGGACTGGCTGCAGCTGGAAACGGACAGCGGAGCGGAATCCGTCGGACTCGATTATTCCGGCGCAATGATCACGAAGGTGATCCGCGGCGAGGAAGCAGTCCGCGTTCCCACGAAGGATCTCAGGTGGACCACCGTCGGGGCGGACAGCCCGCAGGTCGCGGTCGTCTCCAACAAAAAAGGCGCCAACCTGCTCGACGGGGACGGCAAAACCCTCGAGCGTTACTCCAAGAAAATAAGCCCCGGCTCCGTTCTGACAGTCCTGGGCACAGACGATGAACTTTGTTATGTTTTCTGGAAGGATACCTTCTGCTATATCGCAGTGAAGAATGTGGAACTGCTGCCGGCGGAAAAAGGTTCCTTCAATGAAGGGATCGTCTCCATGAACGGCAAAACTGCCGGCACCGCCAAGGTCACCGTCCGGGCCGGCACGAAGAAGAATTCGGCCAGGGTCGCGGAGCTGACCATCGGCACCCCGGTCGCCGTCGCGGAAAAGAACGGGGATTATTACCTTGTGGAAGGCAAAGGCCATCGCGGCTGGATCCACAAACAATATCTGACACTGGAAGGAGCGGATACAGATGGGCAGACGGTCGATCAAGGAGAATAAATCCATTTGGCAGAAGACCCGGGAAGACCTGGGCCTCACGCGGGAAAAGGCGGGCGATCTGATTCCCGGTTTCTCCCCCGAGCGCATTGAGAAGATTGAAAACGGGCGCACCCAGATCCAGCCTGAGGACGCCCTTCTGCTGGCTGAGTATTACCGCACGCCTTCCCTGCGCAACTACTACTGCGTCAATGAGTGCCCGATCGGCCAGGTACACGCCCTGCGGACCGAATCCAAGGAACTGGCCCAGATCGCCGTGGAAACCCTGAACGCGGTAAACAAGCTTTCCCGCAGCCGGGACCGTCTCCTGGAGATCGTCGAGGACGGTGAAGTGCAGGCTGACGAATACGCCGACTTCGCCGAGATCAAGGCGACCCTGGACCGCATCGCCCTGAGCGTATCCAATCTCCAGCTCTGGGTGGATGAGCAGATCGCTACCGGAAAGCTTGAACATCCCAAACTGTAACAGACGTGAAACCAGGCCCTTCCGATCGGCAGGGCCTGGTCTTTTATCCGATGCGGACTGCCTCGGAGATCGCTTCGCTGAACGTGGGATGCGGACGGATCACCCGGGCCAGGTCCTGTACCGTCTGCCCGGCTGAAAGCGCCTGTGTGAATTCGCTGATCAGGTCCGTCGCCCGTTCGCACATCATCTGAGCTCCGAGCAGCTTCCCCGTTTTCTTTTCATACACCACGCGGATAAAACCGCGCTCACCGCCGGTGATCACCGTCCTGCCATTGGCGCCCATCAGCACCTTCCGGCTTTCGGCCTCGATCCCTGCCGCTTTCGCCTCATCCGCGGTCATTCCGACGCTGGCGATCTCCGGTTCCGTATAGATGCAGGATGGGATCCATCTCATGTCTTCCTTGTCCGGCCGGGCATTCATCTCACGGACGGCGTTCCGTCCCTCCGCAGCAGCCGCATGGGCCAGCATCACCCCGCCGGTCACATCCCCGATGGCATAGATCCCGGGCAGGCTGGTCTCATACCGTTCGTTCACCCGGATGCAGCCCCGCTCCATCTCCGGCCGGAACCCTTCGGCAAAGAGACCTTCCGTATACGGCCGCCGGCCCACGCAGACCAGCACAACGTCCGCTTCCGCCGTTTCCGGTTTCTCTGCGGTATACTCGCAAAGCAGTCCGCCGCCTTTACGCTGCCGGATGGCTTCCACCCGGGCCCCGGTGCATACGGTGACCCCGCGTTTTTTCATGAGCATTTTCAGGCTCTGAGCCAGCTCACGGTCCAGGTTCGGCAGCAGCTGCGGCATCGCCTCGATCACGGTCACCTTTGTGCCCAGCGCTTCATACAGGGAAGCAAATTCCATGCCGATCACGCCGCCGCCGATGATCACCAGGCTGCCGATCGGTTCCTCGTTTTCCAGCAGCTCATCGCTGGTGACCACACCGGGCATGTCGATGCCATCGATTGGCGGTTTCACTGGCCGGGAACCTGTGGCGATCAGAATCCTGCCCGCCGTAAGGGTTTGCTCTTCCGCCCCGGTGCGCACCAGTACCCTGCCTTCCCCGCAGACCGCAGCTGTTCCCCGGATCAGGTCGACCTTCTTCCTTTTTGCGGAATCCTCGATTCCTTTGCGCAGCCGGAGGACCGCATCCTGTTTCCGTTCCTGCATCTTCCGCAGGTCGTACAGGACCTCCCCGGTGCTGATACCCAGCGCTTCCGCGTCCTTCATCTTCCGGAACAGCCCGGCACCGTGCAGCAGGGCTTTGGTCGGGATACACCCGTGGTTCAGACAGGTTCCGCCCGGCTCCTCTTTCTCAATCAGTGCCGTCTTCATGCCCAGGTCCGCCGCCTCAAAAGCCGCTTCGTATCCTCCGGGCCCTGCCCCGATCACGATCAGATCATACTCCATCGTCATATCCCTCCGGTTTGTCGTTTTCCTCATCGGGAAATTCCTTCGCGTTGCTCAGGATGCCATTGAACGTGTTTATTGACCGGCTGAACTACGGGATCTGCGCACGGAGCAGCTCCGCAATATCCCTTCCGATCCGGATCCGCATCTCTGTTCCTGTGACGGCGTCTTCGTCCGCGCCGGCTGCGGCTGTCACCCTCGCTGCCAGTTCCTTCCCGCAGTATGGGCAGCCTGGCAGCGCCTCCCGGATCCGGCAGATCAGGCCTTCATCCATCGCGTCGGACACACACTCTGCCCGTTCGACCCGTTCTCCGCTCACACACAGTTCCAGCCGGATGCCGCCCCATTCGCAGCGGTTCTCCAGAACGGCGTTGAAGGGGATCCGCGGCGGAAACAGCCAGTCAACCGAGGAGAAGGCTTCGGTTTCCCGCAGGATATCCGTTTCACTCAACCGCCCCGCTTCCAGCGGCTGTACCCGCAGCCCGTAGATCTCTCCGAAAGCCCCGATGATCGCGTCCTTCAGCCGGTTAATCGTAATGTCCGGACAGATTTCCTTCAGGTTGATCACCCGGGAGCGAACCGAAGAAACCCCTTTTGACTGCAGCTTGCCTCCGGATACGGTGAGGTATCTGATCAGGGCCTCCGTATCCACGTCGATCATGACCGTTCCGTGGTGACAGCAGCGGCCCCGGGTTTCATAATAGGCGTTGCCGGAAAACTTGCGTCCCCCGGCCTCAAGATCGTTTCTTCCTGTTCTCCGGGCCGCGATTCCAAGCTTCTCTGCCGCGCGCCGGATCACATCGCTTTGTTTTTCCGGATCGTAATCCGCCTTCCGGACCAGAAAGCTGAAGTTCAGGTTGCCTAGGTCGTGATATACGGCACCGCCGCCGGAGAGGCGGCGGGCAAGGTACCCGCCGTCTGCTTCCAGCTGCCGTACGCTGCACTCTTCCCAGGCGTTCTGGTTCCGGCCGATCACGACCGTATGCCGGTTCTGCCACAGGAAGAGAATGCATTCCCCTTCCCGGACGTCCAGGGTAAGCAGTTTTTCAGCCGCCAGGTTCCGGTAGGGATCCGTACAGTTCGTCTCAATCCGCTTAAGCGTCGAAATCATAGCGTACCACCGGTTTCCTTGCGGCCTTCACTTCATCCGGCCGGCGCACCCGGGTCGTGCGGGGCCGCTCATGCATGTGCTCCGGATCCGCCTTCGCTTCATCCATGATCCTGCGGAAAACTTCAACAGCCTCATCCAGCGTCTCCCTGCTTTCCGTCTCGGTGGGCTCCACCATCAGCGCCTCATGAACGATCAGCGGGAAATACATGGTCGGCGGATGCATCCCGTAATCCAGCAGCGCCTTGGCCATATCCAGGGCGGATACGCCGGTGTCGTGCTTCATCTGCTCCAGGGTGATCACGAACTCATGCATGCACGTCGCGTCATACGCCATGGGATACAGGTCCTTCAGGCAGTTCATCATATAGTTCGCGTTCAGCACCGCGTTGGAGGCGGTCTCCGCCACCCCTTCCCGTCCGATGAACATCAGGTATGCCAGTGCCTTCACGATCACCAGGAAATTGCCGCCGAAACTGCGGACGTCGCCGATCCGCTTCTCCGCTGCCGTTCCGCACAGCATACCGTCTTTCTCGCTTACCCGGATTCCGGGCAGGAATTCTTTCAGGAAATCCTTGCAGCCGGACGGGCCGCTGCCCGGTCCTCCGCCGCCGTGGGGCGTCGCGAAGGTCTTGTGCAGGTTGATATGCACCACGTCAAAGCCCATGTCTCCCGGGCGTACGATCCCCATAATCGCGTTCAGGTTCGCGCCGTCGTAATAATTCAGGCCGCCGGCTTCATGCACGATCTTCGTGATCTCCGCAATATTCGGGTCGAACAGGCCCACCGTATTGGGATTGGTGAGCATGAGGCCGGCGGTATCCGGCCCGACCGCCGCTCGCAGGGCTTCCAGATCCACATAGCCGTGGCTGTCCGATGGGATATTCACCACTTCGAAACCGGCCATCGCCGCACTGGCAGGGTTGGTTCCGTGAGCCGAGTCCGGAACGATCACCTTGGTTCGGGCCAGGTCACCCCGGGAACGGTGCCATGCCTTGATCAGCAGCAGCCCGGTAAACTCTCCGTGGGCGCCTGCCGCCGGCTGCAGCGTCATGGCGTCCATACCGGTAATCTCACAAAGATACCGCTCCGCCAGCTGCATAACCTCCAGGCAGCCCTGTACGCTCTCATCCGGCTGCAGCGGATGCACGTCCGTGAACCCGGGCTGGTTCGCTGCCGTTTCCAGCACAGCCGGGTTATACTTCATGGTACAGGAACCGAGTGGATAGAATCCGCCGTTCACGCCCCTTGTTTCCTTCGCCAGTTCTGTATAGTGCCTGTCCACCTGACTCTCGGACAGTTCCGGCAGGCGCGGCGGCTTTTCCCGCAGGGGAAAGCCCAGGTCCGTCCGGGGAGCTTCCGGAAGATAGGCTGTGCTTCTTCCGGGCACGCTTCTTTCAAAGATCAGCTTCATGCCTCCAGCACCTCCTTCACGATGGACGCTGCCCGGTCGATTTCTTCCTGAGTATTCATCTCCGTGGCACACCAGAGCATCTTCCCTTCGCCCAGCGGCAGTCCGCCGAGGATATCCGCCCGGTCCAGCGCCGCGAGGATCTGCTCCGCCTGTGCCTCGTCCGCTGCCTGCATCACAAACTCATGGAAGAACGGACAGTCGTGCACCGGCTTCAGGCCGCTTTCCGTCAGCTTTGCCTTCAGCGCTGCGGCGTTGGCGTGGCAGGTCAGGGCCGCCCGCCTCATGTTCTCCGGCCCCATGGCAGCCAGATAGACCGCCGCGGTCAGGGCGCAGAGCGCCTCGTTGGAACAGATGTTGGAGCCGGCCTTTTCGCGGCGTATATGCTGTTCCCGGGCCTGCAGCGTCAGCACATAGCAGCGCGTCCCGTTGATGTCCGTGGTTTCACCTACGATCCGGCCGGGCAGTTTGCGCATCATCTTCTCGTCTGCGGCCATAAAACCCAGATAAGGTCCGCCGTAAGCCAGCGGCAGTCCCAGGGGCTGCCCCTCTCCCACGGCGATGTCTGCCCCGATCTCGCCCGGGGTCTTCATCACGGCCAGAGCGATCGGATTGCAGCTCATGATCAGCTTTGCTTTTGCTCCGTGCACGACAGCCGCCGCCTGATCAGCGTCTTCCATACAGCCATACCGGTTTGGCTGCTGCAGGAGGAAGCAGGCCGTCTCGTCGTCCAGAAGCTGCTCCAGGGCGTCCGGATCCGTAACCCCGTCCTTTTCCGGGACCACGGTCACTTCCCCGTCCCTGCCGAAACTGTACGTACGGACGACGGACAGGATCTTCGGATCCACCGTCGCCGAGACCAGCACCCTGCGGCGCGTTTTTTCCCGGCACATCTCGCAGGCTTCCGCGGCCGCCGTGGCGCCGTCGTATACGCTGGCATTGGCCGCTGCCATACCGGTCAGTTCACAGATGCCTGTCTGGAATTCGAAGATCGACTGCAGCACACCCTGGCTGATCTCTGCCTGGTAGGGCGTATAGGCCGTGCGGAATTCCTCCTTGCCGGTTACTTCCTTCACGATGGATGGAATGAAATGCCGGTATGCGCCGGCGCCCCGGAAAACGGTAGGGTAAACGCGGTTTTTTCGTGCAGCCGCTTCCGCTGCACGCACGACTTCCAGTTCCGTCTTCCCTTCCGGCAGCTGCAGCGGCTTTTTCAGGCGCAGCTTCTCCGGAATGCAGGAATACATGTCTTCAAAACTCGTAAAGCCGCAGGCTTCAAGCATTTGCTGCTGTTCAGCCCTTGTATTCGGAACATAAGTGCCCATAAGCAGCTCTCCTTTCAGGCGGATCAGCCTTCTTCTGCGATAAAGGCTTCGTACTCCTCCGCTGTCATCAGCGCGTCGGTATCCGTGATTCCCTCCGCCAGTACAAACCATGCGTCGTAAGGCGCCTCGTTCATTTTTTCCGGCGCGTCGGCCAGCGCTTCATTTACTTCCTTCACCGTGCCGGATACCGGTGCGTTCACATCGGAAACCGCCTTCACGGATTCAACATCAGCGAAGGATTCGCCCGCCTGCAGGGCGTCACCCGCTGCCGGCAGGTTCACAAACACCAGGTCCCCCAGCTGGTCCTGGGCATAATCGGTAATACCGATGTACGCGGTCCCGTCCTCCTGGAAACGGACCCACTCATGCGTTTTGGAATACTTCAGTTCTTTCGGGAAATTCATGGTCAACCTTCCTTTCTTTCGTTTGCGCAACAGCGCGTGACATGTATTGCAGTATATTGTTCACTTCTTATAGAACGGCAGCTTCACGACTTCCGCGTCCACCATCCGACCGCGCACATCCACCTGCACCGCCGTACCGATGGCGCTGTGTTCCCTGTCGATAATCGCCATTGCGGCGGGATAACCGATATAGGGGCAATGGGTACCGGAAGTGGTCCGGCCGATCTTTATGCCGTTGACATAGATGTCCTGGTGCTCGCGCATGATTCCCCTGCCGACTGCCTTCAGGCCTACACGGCATTGTGCCGGGGTTCCGGCGGCTTCGATCGCTGCTTTCCCGATGAAATCTTCCTTGTCCATCTTCACAAAGTATCCCAGGCCCGCCGTCAGCGGAGAGATCGTGTCGCTTAGCTCATGGCCGTACAGCGGCATGCCGGCTTCCAGGCGCAGGGTGTCCCGGGCGCCGAGGCCGCAGGGGATCAGTTCCTCCTCTTTCCCCGCCTCCAGCAGCAGGTCCCACAGCTTTTCCGTGTCCTCCGCCGGCGTATACAGCTCAAATCCATCGGAACCGGTGTATCCGGTGCGGGAAACGATGCAGTTCACTCCGCCCACGCTCCGGTCCCACAAGGCCGTATAATTCCCTTTCGGAATGTTCTCCGCTGCGGTCAGCTTCAGCAGGATGCGCTCCGCGAGCGGTCCCTGGATCGCGATCTGACCAAAGGAATCCGATACGTCCTCCACCGTGGTCTCGCCTGACACATGAGCCTTGATCCAGTTCACATCCTTTTCCCGGTTGCTCGCGTTCACGACCACGAAGTACCGGTCTCCCGTGATCCTGTAAACGATCAGATCGTCCACTGTTCCGCCCTGCTCGTTGCACATCGGACTGTAGCGTGCCTGCCCGTCCTTCATGACAGTATAGTCGTTGGTGAGCAGCCGGTTCAGGTTGCTGACTGTATCCGGTCCCTGCATGATCACTTCACCCATATGGGATACGTCAAACAGGCCGCAGGCTGTACGAACAGCCATGTGTTCACGGATGACACCGGTCTTGTACTGCACCGGCATTTCAAAACCGCCGAACTCCACCA
>JAEEGL013170960.1_pt1 | contig 10546 bp, 9 predicted proteins | sample 9134231 | NCBI WGS metagenome assembly JAEEGL01 (sample SAMN16246548, study PRJNA631951) | gut metagenome | biome: gut microbiome; feature: rumen; material: fiber-attached | host: Bos | place: Iran: Karaj | collected 2018-10
ACGAATATACCGAATATCTTTGCTATAGGCGATATCACCGGTAAGATCCAGCTTGCTCATGTTGCTTCTGCACAGGGCCTTGTTGCAGCGCATAACGCCTCCGGAGAGAGCAAAGTAATGAGATACAACATTGTACCCGCTTGCATCTATACAAATCCGGAGATCGCAAGTGTGGGCCTTACAGAGGCACAGGCAAAGGATAAGGGATTCGAACTCAAGATAGGCAGGTTCAATGTTGCCGGTAACGGAAGAAGCATGGTAATGCAGGCTTCTGACGGGTTTGTAAAGATCATTACCGATGCCAAAACAGGAGAGATCTTAGGAGCTCATATCATGTCGCCCAGAGCAACCGATATGATCGCTGAGATCGCTGTTGCAATGAAATCCGAAGCTACGATCGAGGAAGTAGCTGATACCATACATCCTCATCCGACTGTCAGCGAGATCATTATGGAAGCTGCACATGACGTTGAAGGATTATGCTGTCATAAGGCATAAAAGTATCGGAACAATCTGATTTGATTTAATTTGATCATAAACAGCCATATATTTTATATGGCTGCTTATGATATTAAAGAGGTTTATTAATATGGATATTAGTGTTGCATATGCAAAAGGCACCCAGACGGTTCAGATCGATGATGCTAATATTATCGACATCCTTACTCCCAACGATATTGAGATAGATCTGAAAAACGGGGAAGAAGTCCAGAGAGCGCTTAATAATCCGATAGGAAGCCCTGCATTATCCGAGATAGTAAAGCCCGGCGAAAAGGTCGTTATCGTTACAAGCGACATCACAAGGCCGATGCCATCTAAGATAGTGCTTCCTTATGTGATAAAGGAGCTTTCTGATGCAGGATGCAATTATGAAGATATTACAGTCGTTTTTGCTCTGGGTTCTCACAGAAAGCATACAGAAGACGAAAAGATCTATCTTGCAGGCGAGCAGGTTTATAATACCGTAAAATGTATCGATTCAGATCCTGAGAATTGCATTCATCTCGGAACGACGCCCGGAGGGACTCCGGTTGATCTGTTCGAGCCGGTCGCAAAAGCAGACAGACTGATTTGTCTGGGCAATATAGAGTACCATTATTTTGCCGGTTATTCAGGCGGTGCAAAGGCAATTATGCCCGGTGTTTCCACTAAAAATGCTATTCAGGCTAATCATTCAAAAATGGTAAATCCTGATGCTCACGCTGGTAAGATAGACGGTAATCCCATAAGAGAGGATATCGATTCGATAGTTCAGTTCAGGCCTATCGATTTTATCCTTAACGTCGTTTTAAATGAAAAGAAAGAGATCATAAAGGCATTTGCAGGGCATTATATTGATGCGCACAGGGCTGGCTGCAGATTTCTGGATACGCTATACAAGAAGAAAATCACCGAAAAGGCTGATATAGTTATAGTATCACCGGGTGGTTATCCAAAAGATATTAATCTTTATCAGGCTCAAAAAGGTCTTGATAATGCAAAACATGCAGTCAAAGACGGTGGGGTAGTGATACTTGTGGCTTCCTGTAAAGAAGGATTGGGCAATTCGACATTTGAGCGTTGGATGACAGGATATGACAGGATCGACGATATTGTAGAAGGCATAGGAAAGCATTTTGAACTCGGCGGACATAAGGCTGCAGCCATAGCAATGGTAATGAAAAATGCTGATGTTTATCTTGTATCTGACCTTGAGGATGATTTTGTAAGAAGCATTTTCTTTAAACCTTTTGCAGACCTGTCGGATGCTTATAAAGCAGCACAGGAAAAGCTTGGAGAAAAAGCATCTGTGATAGTTATGCCTTACGGCGGATCGACTTTACCTTATCTGGCTTGATCGATCAGACAGTGTTTTACATATAGTTAAATTCAACACTATGTAAAATACTGTCTTTTTATTATAATATAATAATAGTATTGATTAGAGAAGGCTGATTTATTGATGAAAGATGTTGTGATCTATACAGACGGTGCGTGTTCAGGCAATCCGGGTCCCGGAGGATACGGATCAGTTCTTATATACAAAAATGTAAATAAGGAGCTGTCCGGATACGAAGAACTGACGACTAATAACAGGATGGAAATAAAGGCTGTTATAGAGGCCCTTAAAGCATTAAAGGAGCCCTGTAATATAAAACTGTATACTGACAGCAAATATGTCTCCGATGCTTTCAATAAAAACTGGTTAAAGAATTGGTTAAAGAATAATTGGAAAAAGAGCAATAAGCAGCCTGTCGAGAACAAAGAACTTTGGGAAGAACTCGTCAGTCTTACAGAAGATCATAATATTGAATGGATATGGGTAAAAGGCCATAATGATAACAAATACAATGAAAGATGTGATGAGTTGGCCAGACAGCAGATTTCAGCCCATAAATAGCATATTGACATATTTTTAAAAAGATACTATACTAACACTATGTAAAACTTGTGTTTTACATAGTGTTAGATTTTTGTTTATATCACTCTATTCTTTTGTGAGGATCTGTAAATCTATGGAAAAAGGCACTGATACATATTTCAATAAAAGGAACCATGATCTGCTGATCAAGACAAGAGCCATAGTCAATGAGCTCCCCGTCTGGTTTTCTGATTTTATAAGATCTATTGACTCTACGACTTCCGCTTTGACACGATACAATTATTCATGTGACACAAGGATATTTCTTTCGTATCTTTCAAAGGAGAATGCTGCAATCGCGGGTACCCCTCTTCATGAGATCACTATCAAGATGATAGACGATCTTACTTTACGTGACCTTGAGATCTATGTGGAATATGTCGGATACTATATAACTTCAAATAAAAAGGATACAGAGATCGAATTATCCAATTCGGAATATGGTAAGGCAAGGAAAATAGCAAGCCTGCGTTCTCTGTTCAAATACCTGTATAAGAGACAGCTGATCTCAGATAATCCTGCTGCCCTACTCGATACTCCCAAAATACATGATAAAGCCATCATAAGGCTCGATTACGAAGAATCACGCAGACTGATCAATGTGATAAGATCCGGAGAAGGTCTTACACCTGCCCAGCTGAAATTCCATCCCAAGACGTTCAGACGTGATATTGCTATAGCAATGATGTTTTTAACTACCGGAATAAGAGTCAGCGAGCTGGTAGGTCTTAATATAAACGATGTGAATTTTGAAAACATGAGTTTCATTATTACCAGAAAAGGTGGAAATCAGGCTATTCTGTATTTTGACTATGAAACTCAGGACGCTCTTGATGAATATCTTGAAGAAAGAAGAAATACTCCCTATTTTACGCAGGACTCCCCTCTTTTCCTTTCTCTGCAGAATAAGAGGATGACTGTTCTGTCTGTTGAGAACATGATAAAGAAATATGCCAGGATCGCTGCTCCTTTAAAGAAAATTACACCGCATAAACTCAGAAGCACATACGGTACGATGCTCTATAATGAAACCGGCGATATTTATCTGGTTGCAGATGTTTTAGGACATAAAGACGTAAATACTACAAGAAAACACTACGCTCACATGCTGGAGGATAACAGAAAACTTGCGGCTAAATCAGTAAAGATCTTCAAGGAAGACGATGAATGAATAAAGAATAGATAATAATGGAAAAAGGCCTGTAAACAGGCCTTTTTTGCGTTTAAAAGTGTGTTTTAGAGTTTATTACTCGGTCTTCTCTTCGGATACCGCTTCTTCTTCCTGAGGCTGATCTTTCTTGATACTGAACAGCAGGTTGAGAATGATTCCGACGATAGCAGCGATTGCTATGCAGGGCAGATTGTAGCACTTTCCGCCTATAATGACCGGTACACCGCCGAATGCATAATTTCCGCCAATACCGAGCACCATCTCAACAGCGATGATCGCTATGTTCTTAGCATCGAACATATCGGTCTTCTTGTCTATCATGATGGCGATACCCTGAGCAGCGATAGCACCGAACAGATAAACTTCAAGTCCGCCGATAACTGCTGTCGGGATAGCATATATAGCGTTTACGAGAGGTGTGAAGCATGAAATGATCATTGCGATCACTGCGGCGGCGATAAGTACAGGAACGGAGAATACTTTGGTAATAGCCATACAGCTGATGTTCTCACCATAGTTTGTTCCTGCAGGACCGCCAACGAAACCGGCGATCATGTCGCCGATACCGTCACCGATAAGGTTAAGGCCAAGCAGATCAGCAAGCTTGTATTCCTTCTTTGAACCCTTCTTCTTAGCAAGGTCATTGATGTAGATATCAAGCTGGAAGATATGAGCTGTTGACTCAGGTATCGTAGCTATAGCTATAGGCATGATAGCAACTACAGCTGCCAGAGAAGGCTTCGGAAGCGTAAAGTGAGGAATTGCAAAGAATCCCGAAGTATTTGCTGCAGTCGAGCTTAAATCTCTGAAGAGGTTCGGACCGCCGCAAAGAATGATGATACCGGCTACTGCACATCCGCAGAGAGGGCCTAAAAGAAGAGGTATCTGTGCCCATAATCCTTTGCAGTATACTGAGAATACTATCGTTGAGATAAGTGTCACAGCTGCTACTAAAAGATGCAGGTTTGTTCCACCCTCGGCAAATGCGAAGGATCCGTCTTCTGTGGCTGCCATTGCAGGAAGGAAATCTGTAAGAGCATTGCTTGCAAGAGTAAGACCGATGATCATAGCGATAGGTCCGGTCACAGTTGAAGGAAGAACCTTCTCAATACTCTGCCTTCCGAATCTCTTGATAATGAGTCCTGCTACGATGGAAACAAGGCCGCTTAAGATGATACCGAACTGAGCCTCTGAAAGAGCTGCGTCAGGTAACACTTCTCCATACTGGACTGCGCCTGCAAATCCTATTATCGCTGACAGATAAGAAAAACTCGACCCGTAATACAATGGGATCTGTCTACCGGTAATAAGTATGAATACCAATGTAGCGAATCCGCTTGCAAATATCGTGGTCGAGATATGGAATCCAGATATCAGTGCAACTACTATCGTCGCCGGGAACATTACGATTACTTGCTGTAAAGCATAAAGTAAAAGTTTCCATATCGGCGGACATTCATCAGGCAAGTACCCAATGACTTTCTTCTCCTTCTCCATAAGAAGCCTCCCTAATTAAAATCTAATATATGAACCTAGCAGTCCATACACATTATTGAAATAATAGCAAAATGTAAAATTCTTGTCAATTAATTATGAAGGAATCGTTACAAAAAAAGATGAGATATCATTCTATTTTTTAAAGAACTGATAGAAGTAGCATTTTGTATTTCCGTTATACAGCTTCCTCTTTTTGTCGGCTCTTTTTCCGAACTTGATCTCAAACTCCTCATCGGCAGTAATTATGTAGTATTTGAAATCGTCCAGAGATCTGAAACGTTCTCCGATCTTTTTATAAAGCTCGTTTACCTCTCTCTCCTCCCCCATCCTGTTAGCATAAGGCGGGTTGGTGATTATCGTTCCCGATGAAGTATCAGGAGTGAATTTTCCGGCATCACGAACATCAAAGCGTATCAGATCAAGAACATGGGCGTTTTTTGCGTTAAGCTTTGCAGCTTCAATTGAATCCGGATCGATATCATATGCAAAGAACGGTATGTCTACTCTTTTCTTAAGTTCTGCTCTTGCGCTCTTTCTTTCATCCGTGAATGATCCGGTAAACCCGCTGTCCCATGTTTCTGCAGAATAGCGTCTTAGCAGGCCAGGATAAAGATGTCTTGCCTTCATAGCTGCTTCGATGACGATCGTACCTGATCCGCACATCACGTCATAGAAAGGTCTGTCACGCCAACGGGACAGATCTATCATACCAGAGGCAAGATTCTCTCTTAACGGAGCTATATTCTCTTTTTTTCGGTAACCTCTTCTGTTCAGACCCGGTCCGCTCGTATTCAGACAGACTGTGAACGTGTTTTTCAGGTTTATAAGATAAACAGGATACAGCTCCCCGTTTTCATAAAACACTTCACCCGGGTATCGTCTTTTCATCGACTCTATGATCGCTTTTTTTGATACTGACTGTATGTCGCTGACGCTCATAAGCTCTGACCTTACAGCATCGCCTGTAACGTAGATATCGGCATTTTTCGGAAGTATATCGGACCAGTCGATCGATTTGACATTCTCAAAGAGCTCATCAAATGTTGTCGCTGTAAATTCACTGATGACGATATAGACCCTGTCGGCACATCTTAAACGTATATTTGCTCTGGCTATTATGGTCTTATCCGCAATGAAATATACTCTGCCGTCGACTGCTTTAATATCAGCTGCACCGACAGCTGTAAGCTCTGCTGCAACAACAGACTCAAGACCAAAAGAACATGAAGCGTAGCATCTGAATTTATTATTCATCGTCACTTATGAGCATTTCATAATACTCATCTCCGGAAAAGTCACGGTCATCATAGTACTCCTCCCCTGTCAGAGATTCGATCAGATCGGCAAGAGTCCTGTAGGTATAGTAATCGATATCTTTTCTCTTTATTGAGTTGCTCAGGTATTCCAAGGCCTTGTCATCATTGGCCTTGATCATAAGACTGCCGTAAAAAGGGATATCATCTTTCTCAGCAGAGGAAAACAGATCTCTTATCAGTTCTTTGATCTTATCATCATCCTCTGAATAATGTGATAAAAGCTCAAGAAGACACATTTTCCCATAGTCTTCGGTACAGAGCTTATAGGCGTTTAGGATCGACTCTTTTAGTCCCGGAACAGATATGTTGTTTTCGAGCGTTTCAAAGATCTCATCATTGAAATCGTTGAATTCTCTGGCCTCGGAAAGCTTTTGCACATAAAGAGTGAGAGGATGTTTCAGATCCATCTCATTGATAAGGCTAACTACAGCCGCGAGAAGATCGGAGAACGTTTCTTGATCCATGTCATCAGGACATTTCGAATAAAGTATATTAAGAAAAGTCGGATATGCCTCCTCTTTCCTTTCGATGATACAGTCAAGCAAGGGCTCGGGAACACTAATCCCGTTTTTTATATATTCTATGAATAAGGTCAGATAGTGCTGTATATCATCTATGTTTTTAAAGTATTCAACAGGTGATACTCCATCAAGCCACTTTTTAGGCGTATTCATCCATTGCTTGTGCATATGAGGAATCATAAGCTCAAGCTTATCGGGATCATTTTCAGGATGATCGGTGCACCATCTTAGGTAATCTTTTGTGAATCTGTTGTCAAAATCAAATAGTTTAATCTCTTTCATGATACGCTCAGTGGTCAGCAGCTTCAAAAAGCAGCTTTTCAAGCTTGTTTTTGTCGAAGAGGTATTTCTTATTGCAGAATTTACATACTATCTCTGCCTGTCCATCCTCTTTTATGATATCCATTATCTCTTTTTTACCAAGAGAAATTATCCCTCTTTCAAACCTTTCTTCGGAACAGTCACAGTGGTAGACAGGTATTTTTTCACTTCCGGGCATGGCTTCAACGTCCAGACCTACGAATATGAGTTTGACTATCTCGTCGATAGACATAGTCGCTATCAGCGACGTGAATTCGTTTATAAGCGGCGCACACTTCTCTACTTCCGCCAGCAGCACATCGTCGGCATCCTGCATGGGAGTGACAAACATTCCGCCTGCATTAAGTACTGATCCGTCAGGATTGACAAGTACCCCTAAATAAACTATTGAAGGGGTCTGTTCGCTCTTAAGAAGATAATTGGCAAAGTCTTCAGCTATTTCGCCGGAAATCAGTTCAGTATTCCCTACATAGTAATCCTTCATGCCGATATCTTTAATGACCGTTATGAAACCGTCCTTGCCGACAGCTGAGCCGACGTCGAGCTTCCCTCTGCTGTTAAGAGGTACAAATACATTAGGATCCGAAACACACCCTTTTATCTCTTCCCTGCCGTTTGCGACCACGGTTATCTGGCCTATGGGTCCATTACCGTTGATAGTCACGGACATGTTGTGCTCATTTTCCTTGAAGCTTGAAGCCATTATGGCGGATGCTGTCATAGTCCTCCCCAGGGCTGCTGTTGCGACATGAGAAGTATTGTGTATCTTCTGTGCTTCGGACACCAGACCGGTAGTTATTGCAGCAGCAACACTCACTTTTCCATTGATCAAATATCTTTTAATAATATCCGGCATGATCTACTCCATTTATTTTACGGCGACGTACTGGACTCTATCACAGTTTTTGCCGTCAGATTCGTTTTTGGTCAAAAATTCATAGCAGTACACATTGGAAAATCCCGCATCCTTTAGATATTGAAGTATCGCTTCAGATGGGTATGCATACTGTTCCTGTCGTTCATCTTCCCTTATATATTTGCCGTCATCGGTCTTTATAAAGAACGAAAGCTCGATCACACATTTATTCTGAGCCGGGTCATACTGGTTCGTCCAGAACATAAACATGTCATCCCTGTCTACGTAAAACACGTTGTTTCCAAGTATATCTCTGATCTTATGCTCGGAACTCATGTCAAAAAGGAGCACACCGCCCTTTTTCAGAGCTTTAAGTGAACTGTGTATGAATGATTTCAGCTGACCTGATTCAAGGTAATTTGTGCCGTCACAGGCACATACTACAGCGTCGCTTTCAGGCATTTCCATTTCCGACATATCCTGACAAATGAACATGACGTCGAGGCCTCGTTCCACAGCTTTGTTTTTGGCAACGGAAAGCATATCTATCGATATATCGAATGGAATTACGGAAAAACCGTTTTCTATGAGCTCAAAGGTAATATTTCCTGTCCCGCATCCTGCTTCTATCAAAGAACTGCATGAATAATCATTAAGAAGAGAGGAGATATATTTTCCCCATGACCTGTAATCTATATCATCGGTCAGAAGATCGTATTTATCAGCAAGAAAAGTATACTGGTTATTCATGATTCGGCGATTCTTAAAAACAGCTCTACTCCGTCCGGAAGAACATCTTCATTCAGAAGATATGTGTCGGAATGGAGCATATGGCAGCAGGTCTCATTTTTGCTGCCAAGCAGGAAGAACATCGTTTTTGTCTTTCTCTGATAACATGCAAAGTCTTCAGACGGCATAACACAGGCAGAAGTGATTATATGTTCCTTTTCTTTTTTATCAAACATGTCCATAGCTTTTAATGCCAGTTCACGATCATTTACGACAGGTATGCTGTCGGCAAGGGTCTCGATAAGAACTTCAACGTCAAATGCCCTGCCGGAGGAATAGGCATGCTCATATAGCATCTTTCTGGCGAAAGACAAAGACTTTTCGGTAAATGACCTCAGAGTGCATTCGATCCTGACTGATTCAGCTACAACATTTGCAGCAGAACCTCCGTGGATGGAACCGACTGTGAAGACCACGGGCTCAAAAGGACTTGAATTTCTTGAAACAACTGTCTGCGAGGACATGATGAAAGACGCAGCCGCGACAATGGGATCTCTTCCCATATGAGGAAGAGTTCCGTGAACGCTTTTACCTGTGAAAGTAACGGAGAAATTATGCATTCCTGACATTAATGCCCCCGATGAAAGGACGATATCATGTTCATTAAACTCAGGCCAGATATGTAGGCCGTAAAGCTCATCGATATGAGGTTCCTCCAGGAAGCCCAGTCTGATAAGCTCGTCGGCTCCCAGCCCTTCTTCTTCATTGGGCTGGAAGATAATGACGATGGTGTTCTTAAGCTGATCCCGCACCCCTGCGATCATCCTGGCGAACAGGAGAAGTATCGCGGTATGACCGTCGTGCCCGCAGGCATGCATGAACCCTTCGTTTAGAGATGTGAATTCAAGCCCGGTACGCTCATTTAAAGGAAGAGCGTCGATATCGGCTCTGAAACCTATCGCTTTCTCTCCCCTGCCGTTGAAAACGGCTTTTATCCCTTTATTTATCAAAAGCACGTCAGGAGACAGCGCTTCAAGATAATCATAGATATACTTAAGGGTCCTGTATTCCTTGAATCCAGGCTCGGGTATCCTGTGCAGGTCCCTTCTTATTTTTATCAATTCATCTTTTAGCGCTAAAACAGATTCTCTGATTTTCATGATCTATATCCAGTCCGGTATGACATCATTTTCGATAAGCTGATCGATCGTCTGCCTTTTAACTATTATGGAATCTTTCCCTTTGTTTATAAGAACGACAGCAGGCTGAGGCACTTTGTTGTAATTGCTCGACATGGAATAGGTATAAGCTCCTGTTGAGAAGACAGCAATATAATCGCCGACTTTGGGATCCTTTAATTGAGCGTCCCATACTATCCTGTCTCCTGATTCGCAGCATCTGCCAGCTATGGAAGCGACCGTATCCGGTTTTATGTCTGCCCTGCTTGCGTTTACGGCTGAGAATTCCGCCTGATATAAAGCGGTTCTCGGATTATCGGTCATACCGCCGTCGATACTGACATATTTCCTGATCCCGGGGATATCTTTGATAGAGATTGTCTTATAGATCGTGGTGCCCGCTTCCCCTATTATCGATCTTCCCGGTTCAAGAGTGAAGGAAACTTCTCCAAGTCCTTTTCTGCTGATGCATTCATTTAATGTATCGGCAATGACTGAAACATACGACTCATATGACAACGGTGTGTCACTGTCTATATAGTGTATGCCGAAACCG
>JAEEGL013195033.1_pt1 | contig 10546 bp, 8 predicted proteins | sample 9134231 | NCBI WGS metagenome assembly JAEEGL01 (sample SAMN16246548, study PRJNA631951) | gut metagenome | biome: gut microbiome; feature: rumen; material: fiber-attached | host: Bos | place: Iran: Karaj | collected 2018-10
ACTTTATCTTCATCTTTTGCTGTTATTCCAGGTATTAATGTTATCATTGCTATCAAGGTTGCCCCTATTGGAGCTAGTATTCTAACTATTTTAATTAATCCGTTGACTAAATTATATCCACTATCACCCAATAATTTTTTGCAGTTAGCGCTTTTTCCAAAACCATCTCCGCCACCTATATCAGGTATCTTAAAACTATTATTTGATGAACTAGGATATTTACTATTATAAGCACTATGATATGAAGAAACAGGTTGCCCAGGTTGCTCAGTTTCTGGATCTCCGCCCAAATCTTCATCACATTTAGTTCCAATATATACTCCGCTGCCACGTGAGGCATCAAATAAGCAAGAAATAACATCACCTACTTTGTCACAATCACCAAATGTTTCCACTCTAACTATTGAACCACCATAGTTCTTCACAAAATAATCAATATCAGTAAAGTTACCAGTTGGTTCATTTAATTGAAATGCATGGGCTGTTCCTTGCCAATCGCCTCTTATTAAAGATATTTCTATAAATTTTTTGTTACCATTTTTAGGTTCAGTATAATATTGTACTAATAGTGAGTCTGCCCATGTGTCAGAGGCTAATCCTCTTCCATGTATTTGAATTACAACAGGAGAACCACATAATTTCCTATTACTTGAATTACTACTAGAACTAGATTTAGATGATGTTCCAGTATTATAACTAGATCCATTACTAGTAGAAGACCCAGTACCATAACTGCTTCCACTTCGGCTTGAAGATGATTGGGGTTTTGAAACACATCCGGTATGTTCAGAATTAGCATATGGTGTGTTACTTGGACATTGATTACAAGCTAGTGTATATCCTTCTGGAACTCTCGTTTGATACTCATTATATGTATTCCCAGTACATGGAACACATCCCTCATTAGCTTTTGCAACATGATATCCAGGTTGACATGTTATCTTACATACAGTATCTTCTCCTTCAGTTACTGGCTCATATCCATCATGTTCGCAAGCGCCAACAATACGCTCACTAACAAATTTTAAATTTCTTTCATGTTCTTGACCAGCAGCAAAATATTCAGGATAATAATTAGGATTGCCTAAAATGAAATCATAATATTCTTGTGTTCCATTCCAAAAAGCATGTGATAGTTTAATATCAGTAAGAGCTGAAGGGCAAGCCCTTGTAGTATCTTTGTCAAAAACCATATCAAAAACAGCTGGATCAAGAAGATGAATTTTTAAACCATTATTACCCAGTTTTGCTGGTTTAGCACCTTCATATGCGTTTCTAGTCATTTCACCAATTGAACCATTACCCATTTTATATCTTCTGGATAGGCCATCTGTATATGTAAAATAAAATGTTATTGTATCATCAGCTACTATTCTACTAGAATTACTAGGATCAACTGCTACTATACTATATGTACATTCTAGCACAGTATCTCTTGCAGCATTAACTGAATATATTCCTGCTGCAAATAACAATATAACTATTAGTATTTTAGAGACTCTTTTCACTTTTCACTCCTATCCTATACAAGTTAAATCATATCCAAGTATTGCTCCAATTAATCTAACAATATAAGGTATAACTTCTATTGCTAATAAAACTATTCCTATTGTGACACACTTATTTGTAGCTTCTTTTACCTTTTTCTCATCTTTTGCTGTTATTGCCGGTATTAAAGTAATCATAGCCATCAAAGTCGCAACTATTGGAGCTAATATCCTAACTATTTTAATTAATCCATTTACTATATTATATCCAGTATTTTCTCCAAGTATTTTTTTACAATTAGCACTTTTTCCAAAACCTGTTCCTCCACCAAGATCAGGTATTTTAAATTTTCCATATGTTGAAGATGATGATGGATGCTCCACATCATATGGTTGACCATGACCATTACATTTATCTTCACTTGTATTAGTAATATTACATTTTTGATTTGGATATTTTTCTATGTTTGCAGGATCAGTACATGGGCTTTCTTCTTGATAATATAATGTTCCTCCTTCTGATCTAGAACCATTTTCTAAGTGTAACCAACATTTTTTGGAAAGATCACAACAATTTGTTTCTTCATTCCACTTTCCATTTTCTAAAGCAGCACAAGCTTCTTTATTATAATTATATTTACAATTACTATCAGGTGGTGGAGTACTAGTGCCATCATCATAATAACAATCCTTTTTAGTTTCATCTGTTACAGGGTCGCAATCCGGGCAGCTTACTTCTACTCCTTTTTTGTTATACCAATATGAGTTGCTATTATTTGAGCAAATATAATCACATACACCATCATAACCAAAATCAATAATTTCCTGTGGAGTGTTAACACCAGTATAAGGATTATCTTCACAATTAATTCTTAAAGTTGAACCTGCTGTATAATTCCAACAATAGCAAGTACCAATATATCTACCTTTCCCATAAACACTTGGCAAAAAAACCGAACATATTAACAATGCAAATAATATTTTATAAATCTTTTTCATTTCTACTCCTATCCTATACATGAAAAATCATATCCAATAATAACTCCAATTAATCTAACTATATATGGAATTACTTCTATAACTAATAGAACTATTCCTATTGTAACACATTTTTTAGTTGCTGCTTTAACTTTATCTTCATCTTTTGCTGTTATTGCCGGTATTAATGTTATCATTGCTATCAAAGTTGCCACTATTGGAGCTAGTATTCTAACTATTTTAATTAATCCGTTGACTAAATTATATCCGCTATCACCCAATACTTTTTTGCAGTTAGCACTTTTTCCAAAACCATCTCCGCCACCTATATCAGGTATCTTAAAACTATTATTTGATGAGCTTGGAAAATTACTTTTATATGCACTTTTATAAGATTCAACTGGTTGAGCTTCAGTAGCAGAAGATGGATCTCCTCCTATTTCCCCACTACAATCACCAATTATAATAATTTTGCCATTACCAGCATCACCGGGGCAAATGTTTGGCATGCCAACTTTATCACAATCTTCAAATGTAACGACCCTTAGTATAAGTCCACCATATATATCTTTATAATAATCTATATCTGTTACATTACCAACATCAGGATGTAAGGGACGTGTAATAGTAGTGCCAACTTCATTTCCTTGCACTGGAGTTATAGCTATTTGTTTTTTACCATTTTGCATAAAAAATTGAACTTTTAAACTAACCCCTTTAAAGTCAGATGGTAATGAAGTGTTATTTAAAGATATTACACCTTCTTGGCCACATGCACCTGGAATTTGACTCGAAGGCTTTGAACTACTAGAACTTTTTCGAGATGATGCACCAGTTCCTTGAGCACTGCTAGAGCCTCTGCTTCCTTGTCCTTCGCTACCAGTGCCTCCGCCTCCTTGTCCACCACTACCAGTGCCTCCGCTTCCTTGTCCACCACTGCCAGAGCCTCCACCTTGTGAACCGTCTCCACCAGCACTACTCTTTTTAGATGACTTAGTAGATGGTGTTGACATTTGAGTTACTAATCTTAAATTATCTTCATGTTGATATTGGTATGAAATTAATTCTGGATAAAGAGATGAGGAAGTTAAAACATTTTCAATATTTCCAGTTCCTTGAGCAAACACAATATAATCTAATCCATATGGACAAGTTGTCGTATCTTTAGTAAATGAATAATCAAATACAGCTTTAGGATATACTAACAATTTAGATCCTTTTTTACCAAATGAAGCTTGTGTTGAACCTAAGGTGGCTGCAAATTGATAAGATCTACCAGATACTCCCATTCTAAACGAATTTACTAGTCCCTGACGAGGAAAAAAATAAAATGTAATGGTATCTTCATCAACTATATCGTTTTGATGAGTATAATTGTTATATTGGGTTTGTATCAATCGATAAGTACATGGTGTTGCTTCTTCTTCCGCATTTACGTAACACATTCCCATTACAAATATTATTAAAATAAATAACATCCTTTTAAAGTTATTCATATAATCACCTATTCTCAAATATCATTCTACTACAATTTAATTATTTTGAAAATAGTTTTACATTATAAATATATTAATATAGAAAAATATAAATATTTATTGTATAATTATTATGGTGATTTATGTGGGAGAAATTTCATATAAAAATAGAGGTATGTTTCTAGAAAATATTATTAATGAGTCTAATACATACTACAATAGTATAGATAGATCATTAATATATAAGAAGCCTACTCCTATTAAAGTATTAAATGTTACATATCCAAATAATAGATCACATCTAATTGATAAAGCTGTATATTCTTCAATATCAACATTAGATTATAATGGAATATATAGAGAAAAGTATATTGAATTTGATGCTAAAGAATGTCGTAGTAAAACATCTTTTCCATTATCAAATTTAAAAGAACATCAATTTGATCATATTAAAAAAGTAATTAAACAAAAAGGAATTGCATTCCTGATTATAATGATTAATAATGAATTTTATTTACTAAAAGGAGAAAATATAATTGAGTTTGTTAATTCTAATAGTAAAAAATCTATTGACTATGAATATATAAAAAATAATGGATATAAAATTATTGAAAGTTATACCCCAAGACTTAAATATTTAGATGCAGTAGATGATGCTTATTTTAAGGAGAACATATGAGAGGAAATATAAAAAGATATAAAAAGGAAAAAAATGTTACTGAAACTAAGGACAAGAAAATTAAAAGTAAGAAAAGAAAGAAAACTAAATTTAGATTTTTCTATTGGTTACTAGTATTGATAGTATTCTTTTCTTTATGTATTTTTTTAGCAGGAATTGGATTTGGATACTATATTATTAAGAGCGCTCCAGAATTTAATGCTGAAAAAATGTTTGAAAAAGAAGCTACAAGAGTATTTGATGCTAAAGGTAATTTAATTGCTACACTTGGAAGTGAAGTACGTGAAAAAATTACTTATGATCAAATACCACAAGTATTAGTAGATGCAATTATAGCAACTGAAGATTCAAGATTCTTTCAACATAATGGTTTTGATGCTCCAAGATTTATTAAAGCATCAATAACTCAAGTATTAGGTCGTGGTGGTGGTGGTGCCTCTACTCTAACAATGCAATTATCTAAATTAGCATTTACATCTACAGAAGCAAGTGGTTTTGCTGGTATAGTACGTAAATTTACTGATATATATATGTCAGTATTCAAAATGGAAAAATATTTCACAAAATATGAGATATTAGAATACTATGTAAATACTCCTTGTATGGGTGGAAATATATATGGAGTTCAACAAGCAAGTAAATATTATTTTGGAAAAGAAGCTAAAGATTTAAATTTAGTAGAAGCAGCTATGATAGCAGGTATGTTCCAATCTCCAAATGGATATAATCCTTATGTTAATCCAAATGATGCTAATGGAAGAAAAAATACAGTTCTTTCATTAATGAAAAGACATGGATATATTACTGAAGAACAATACAAAGCTGGTACAGCTGTTGAAATAAAAGATTTATTAAATGGTGGATCTACTTCTACAAATGAATATCAAGGATTTATCGATACAGTTGTTCAAGAAATAATGGATAAAACTGGAAATAATCCATATGATGTTCCAATGCTAGTTTATACAACTATGGATAAAGATAAACAAGATGTAATTAATAATTTCTATAAAACACATGGCTTTAGAGATGATAAAATTCAAGTTGGTGTAGCTGTTGTCGATGCTAAAAATGGTGCTTTAGTTGCCATTGGTGCTGGTAGAAATAAAACAGGTGCCATGACACTTAATGTTGCGACATTTGCTAATCAAATAAAAAGACAACCAGGTTCAACAATTAAACCAATTATGGATTATGGTCCTGCATTTGAATATGCTAACCTAAGTACATATGGTCCATTTATAGATGATAAAACTCCTTATGGAAGCAGTTATATGCGTAACTTCGGAGGCTCATTCTCAAATTCAGTTATGTCTACAAGAGATTGCTTAAAGAATTCTATTAACTCTTGTGCATTACAAGCATTTGGTTTAACTTCACATGAACAAAAAATAGATTTTGTATCAAAATTAGGAATTGATCTTGGAGAAAATACTACTGCAATTCCTCAATCATATTCTATCGGAGCATTTAATGGTACTACACCAGTTGAAATAGCTGCTGCATATGCTGCATTTGGAAATGGTGGATATTATACTGAACCATATACAGTAACAAAAATAGTATATATTGAAAATGATGAAGTATGGGAACCAACAATAGTAAGAGAAAGAGTTATGAAAGCAACTACTGCTTACATGATTGCAAACATTTTAACTGGTGCAACTCCTGGAACAGTTAGTGTATCAGGAACAACTATTGCTACTAAAACAGGTACTACATCTTATGATACTAAAGAACTTAAAAAATATGGATTAAATAGTTCAGTTATACCCGATTCATGGATATCTAGTTTCTCTCCTGATTATGGACTTTCAATATGGATTGGATATACTGATTGGTTAAGTGATGAAACTGTTAAAAATAAATGGTACTTGCCAAATAGTTATGCATCAAATGAAAGACGTAAAGTTTTAGGTGAAATAGCTAATAAGATATTCCCTAGAAATTCTAAATTTAAAAATCCAGGTGGTATCGTATCTGCTACAGTTGAGTTAGAAACAATACCAGCACAAAAACCTAGTGAATTTACACCAAGTGATTTAATAGGCACATTCCTATTTATTGCGGGTACAGAGCCAAGTGAAGTATCTAACAGATATGCTAAATTAACTAATCCATCAAATGGTACATATAACATTAATGGAAAGAATTTAACATTATCATGGACTTCTCCTGGTATACCAGCAGCTATAGATAATCAATATTTAACTTCATACTTTAATGAAGGATATACAATATGGGCTGAAGATTATTTAAATAAGAGATTAGAATATAATAGAATTGTTATTGGTGATTTTGGGTTTGATGTATATTTAACAAGTGGTGCCACTTCAATATATCTTGGATGGTCAGAAACACCAAACTTTACTGTTGATCTTAGTACATACACTGGTGTATATGATGGATTTATTGTTAAGAGCGCATATAAATTATTTAAAGCTAATGCATCAGATGGTATAAAAATACTATTTGAAAAACCTATCAATGAAGAAGTATATGAAATTAATATGACAGGCCTATCTCAAACAATTACCGTTGGAGATAAATGGAAACCACTTAATAAGTCAAATGTTACTTCAATTACTCTTAATGGAGAAGATATAACTGAGGATATAGAAGATTTAGAAGTTACACTTTCATCAATTACTTCTAATGGATCAGAAGTTGAACAAAGCGATGTATCTTCTACTGAAGGAACTTATACTGTAAAATATAGAGTAACATTTAAAAATGATTCAAAAGAAATAGATAAAACAATTACTCAAACAGTAACCGTAAATAAAAAAGTTGTAGAACATTCTTCTCAGAATTAACTACAACTTTTTATTTTGTTTACAAATATCTTTCAAATTACATTTATCACAAGAAGGTTTCTTACTAGTACATATATATCTACCAAATAATACTAATTGAGAATTTACTCTATTCCAATCTTCTTTATTAAAATACTTTTTTAATTTCATTTCAGTTTTTAAAACATCATCTTTTTTAGTAGTAATACCTAATCTTTTAGATACTCTAAATACATGAGTATCTACTGCAAAAGAAGGAACATCAAACAAATGAGATAACACTACACTAGCTGTTTTTCTTCCCACACCAGGTAATGATTCTAAATACTTTCTATCATTAGGGACATACCCTATTTCTTTTATTCTAGAAACTATTTCTTTAAAATTTTTAGATTTAGTTCTATGAAAACCAATTCTTTTAATATAATTAGATATTTCATCTATAGATAAAGTATCTAATTTTTCTAATGTATTATATTTTTCATATAAGTCTTTTGTTACTAAATTAACACTTTTATCCGTTGTTTGAGCAGATAACATTACTGATAATAATAATTCATAATCTTTACTATAATTAAGTTCACATTTAGCATCAGGAAATAATCTATTTAGTTCATCTATAATTAACTTACTATTATTCATTTTCATCTAGCCAATCATAGTCAAACATTTCTTCTTGATTTTTTTCCTCTTTTAAGTGCTTTTTAATGCCATTTTTAGACCATTCATATACAATTTTATCAATATACTTAAAATTCCTTACATCGTTTAAAATAGCCTCTTTTAGTGCTCCTTTTATAATATCTTCTGATATACCATTTTCTATCCATTTATTTATCATTTCATATTCAAATGAAGATAATGTTCTTCCTAATTCTTTTTCAAATAAAGCATATATATCTACATCATTACTTTCAGTCTTTTTATTTAAAGCTAAACGATCATATAAAGGATCTAAACTTACCTTTTCAATAACTTCTCCATTTTTATTAATTACATTCATTTCAATATATTTTTTATTTAATAAACTACTAAAAGTATCAACCGCTTTCTTTTCATCAAATCCTAATACTTTACTAATACTATTAACATCAAGATATTCAGATACATTTATAAAATATAATATTAATAAAAATTCATCTAATGTTATATCTATATTACTAATACATTTAATTATATTGTTATTTACTACAAAATCTTTACTAGTAAACATATTTCTTAAATCACTCATAATATCCTCCTTTAATAGCATTACATATTTTAATTTCTTTATTAGAAAGTGGTAATGTTGTATCTAATTGAGCCCACACTTCCATTTTATCACAGTTAGGTTTAATATTACTATAATTAATATTTAAATATGGTTTTAGATTATATTTATCCACCATTTCAAAGAATTTAAGATAGTTCTTATTTGAAAATATTTTATCTAATTCTTTCTTAATATATTCTTTAGGTACTTCTTTTAATAAAGATGCATTTTTATTTAAAAAATCATCTATATATTTATCTAATTTAAAATCTAATACAGTAGAAAATCTTAATGCTCTAATTATTCTTGTTTTATCTTCATTAAATTTATTATATGTATCCCCTACTACTTTAATAATTTTATTGTTTAAATCTTCTTTTGCATCTAATAAATCTATTATATTACCATCTATATCCATAGCAAGTGTATTAATAGTAAAATCTCTTCTTAATAAATCTTCTTCTAAACTACTTGCATATTCTAGTTTTATTGGTTTATTTTTATAATATTCTAATTCTTTTCTATATGAAGTTATAGCATATGTAATATTATCTTTTTCAATATGATAAGAATAATATTCTTTATTAACTTTACCAATACCATTAAATATATTAATAATATCTTCTATTTTAGCATTTGTACATATATCTATATCATAAGACTTTAAAGAAAGAAGATAATCTCTAACATATCCTCCTACTACAAAAGCTTCAAATCCATTATTAATTAATTTATTTAGTATTTCTCTCATAAGAATATTTTATCATATATTTAACCAATAAAAAAAGCCTTTCGGCCTTTTTTATTAATTTAAAGCATCTTTTAATTTGCTTCCAGCTTTGAATGATGCAACTACTTTAGCAGGAATCTTAATTGCAGTCTTAGTTAAAGGATTGATTCCTTGTCTTGCAGCTCTTTTTTTAGCAGCAAAAGTTCCAAATCCTACTAATGCAACTTTTCCTTCTTTCTTAAGTCCAGTAGTAACACCTTCTAGAACAGCATCTAATGCTCTTCCAGCATCAGCTTTAGTTAATCCGGCTTTAGCAGCAACGAATTCTACTAATTCAGTTTTACTCATCGTAAATTACCTCCCATATAATTTATCAAGCACAGTATTCACATACGATGCTTACATATTAATTGTAGCATAACTACCCAAAATTGCAAGAGATTTATATATTTTTTATAAAAAAAATAAGCATTTTTGCTTATTTTTCACAATTTGGGCAATATTTTTGTCCATCTTTTTCTACAATTAAGCCGCCACAATTTGGACATATCTCTCCAGTTGGCTTATCCCATAATGCATAATCACACTTAGGATAATTATTACAACCATAAAAAGTTTTACCTCTTTTAGTTTTCTTTTCTATTATTTTATGACCACATTTAGGACAATCGCATATTTCCACTATTTGTTTTTCTTCTTTTTGAATATATTTACATTCTGGATAATTAGAACAAGCTACAAAAGAACCATACTTTCCTTTTCTTATTACCAAACTATTACCACATTGTGGACATATATCTCCAGTTTTCTCTGGTCCTTCTTTTTCCATATCTTTAAATGCTGTTTTTAATAATGGATCAAAATCTTTATAAAACTTATCCAATACTTCATACCAAACTAATTTATCATCTGCTATATCATCAAGTTCTTTTTCCATATTAGCAGTATAATTAACATTTATAATTGATGAAAAGAATTCTTGTAACTTATCAGTTACTTTAACACCAGTACTAGTTGGATAGAACTTTTTATCCTTAATAGTTACATATTTTCTTTCTTTTAAAACACTAATTATTTTAGCATATGTACTAGGTCTACCTATTCCAAGTTTTTCAAGCTCTGCTATTAATTTTGCTTCTGTAAATCTTGG
>JAEEGL013427968.1_pt1 | contig 10546 bp, 10 predicted proteins | sample 9134231 | NCBI WGS metagenome assembly JAEEGL01 (sample SAMN16246548, study PRJNA631951) | gut metagenome | biome: gut microbiome; feature: rumen; material: fiber-attached | host: Bos | place: Iran: Karaj | collected 2018-10
CAAAGGCAAGCCATTCATGTTTGATAAAGCGGAATGCCAGGTAGAAGAACAGATAAAAGAAGGGCATGATGATCACATACCAGCCATTCGGGTTGGCCAGCTGCATACCGCTGAGATAATAAACCATTTTGTTTCCGCCCATATTCTCGTGCAGTACAACGATACGCACCAGCAAAAACAGAATATGCACCACATAGCCTGTTACGATCAGCGGCACGATACGACGCCGGATAAAATGATTCTTCAGATAATCCGTTTTGGTGTGAACACTCTTATACAATCCGTAGCCGGAAGAAAAGATAAAGAACGATGTTAAGACATAACCGATGGGAACGAAAAATTCCAGTCCCGGAACAAAGTACTTCTTATCGATCCAGGATGCACTCCATTTCTGGCTGATATGATGAAACATGATCATCAGCGCCACAAAGCCCTGCCAGTATTTCATCTGTTTCAGTGAAAATGCATCCTCATTCCATTCATCTTCTATGGACACCCTGCTGCCCAAAAACAATACGACCAGTAAGATCGGATAAACCAGATAGATCCAGTAGTTGATCTGATTCATATTATGCATAACCTTTGATTCCCCCTAATACTTATTTACAGATTTTTATTACAGATATTTAATTTCGCATTCGATACTGCCTTCTCCGGTGATGGTGATCACGCCGTAGCTCGGCCTTCGGTCCCGTTGTCTCGGATAGGAAAGGGATCCCGGATTCATCACATAGATTCCCTGCTGCGTATGCACTTCCGGAACATGGGTATGTCCGTACAGCGCTATATCCGCACCTTCCGAAGCCGCCTCCGATACCAGGGTCTCGGTATCAAAATTCACTCCCAGCCGGTGGCCATGGGCCATAAAGATCTTTTTGCCTCCGGCTTCCACCAGACGCTCCCGCGGAAACAGCCCGGTAAAATCCATATTCCCCGCTACACCCAGAAAGGCAAACATTCCCATCTGCCGGATCCGGTCTTCATCCCCGCAGATATCGCCGCAGTGCAGCAGCATATCAAACTCCTCTTCCTCTGCCAGGACATATTCCAGATGCTGCAGATCTCCGTGGGTATCGCTGACCACCAGTATCCTCATCCGAGCACTCCTTCCCGGATCAGCAGATCCCGCATAGCACGGATCCCCTTACCGCGGTGGCTGATGGCATTTTTCTGTTCACGTGTCATCTCCGCCGTGGTGCAGCCATACTCCGGCACATAGAAGAACGGATCATAGCCAAATCCTTCCGTACCGCGGATCTCGTGTGCCACCAGGCCTTCGATGGTCTCCTGTACCGTCATGGTCTCCCGTCCCGGTACACAGGCTGCGATCGAGCACACAAAACGTGCCGTACGTTTTTCTTCCGGTACATCCTTCAGTTCGTCGATGATGTCCTGCATCGCCTGTGGATACGTACGATTCCCGAGCCAGCGATGACTCATCACGCCGGGCATCTTTCCCATCGCATCGATCTCCAGACCGGAATCGTCTGCCATCACGATGGCATCCGCATATTCCGGAACGTTATTCTTCAGATACGCTGCAACCGCTTCCGCTTTGATCGCCGCATTCTCCCGAAACGTCGTTCCGTTTTCCTCAATCTCTCCGGTAAAGCCCACCTCCTTCATTGTTTTTAATTCCACGTCGAGTCCCGCCAGGATCTCGCGGATCTCCACTACTTTGTCCTTGTTTCCCGTTGCAAAAACGATCGTTTTCATTCTCTTGCCTTACTCCTTCCGACAGCTTTACTCACCGATCAACCGGTCTGACCAGAACGTGTTGTCATAGATATCCGTAAACCGGTACATTGCGATATAGCCACTGTCCACATAAGTATTGCTGATCTGCATATCCTCCGTTACGGTCATCGTCTCGCCCAGATAATAGCTGTCCTGGTACGTTCCGTCATAGCTGTAGTAATCGCAGAGGAAATCGAGGGTATCTCCCGCCTGCAGTTCCACCAGTCCTCTGGCCTGCGTCTCCGTCACGTTCGGATCGTAGTTCAGATCCGCACCGGCGATATAGCCTTCCGGATTTTCATCATCAAAGATCAGGATCAGTTTTACTCTTTCGCCGTTGAGCATTGCCGGCACATAACCTGTAATGGTGTAGGCATCGCCGCCTTCCTCCACGGTATCCGTATGGTAGTATGCCACCGGCTGGTTGTTGATGGAAAGCCATGTGCCGTCCACATCTGCGATCAGCCTGCCCTCATCATCAATCGAAAACAGGGGATCCAGTCCCATATCGATGTAGCCTTCGCCGTCATCCACGAACATATTCAGATCCACACTGTGTACCAGTGCCCACTGCTCTGCCGGAAGCGCGATGGCCTTGCCGCCGTCGGCCGTATCCTGCCAGGTCAGTTTGGATGCATCAAACTGGTTTTCAAAGACAAACTGTGCCGCATCTTCATTCGAGATACTGCGTCCCGAAGAGCTCACGCCCGAGATCAGTGACAGGATCATATCCAGACTCTGCATCCCGTCTGCCGAGCCACCGCCCAGAATCGCGGTCGGATCCGCCATACCGCCGGCAGCCTGTCCTGCGCCCTGCATTCCGGCAAACTCACGGATGCAGTCACTGTACTCCGCATCCACACCGATCTCTTCATAGATCTTGCTCGCCTTGGATACCGAAGCAGTCTTGCGGTACGGGAAGTACACGGAAATACCGTAGGCATTGGTCATATTAGAGGAAGTACGGTTGTATTTTACCGCCGAAAGGATCGTCTGCACCAGCTCGTTCCCTTCCTCCGTATTTAAATTCTTTGCAAAGTTGACCAGATCGATCTGGTCGATATGCGAAGACTGCGCAAATTCACGCGAGGTTGCTCTCGCATCCGACACCACCTGATACTGCTTCTGCCCGATCAGTCCGGAGGTGCTGTGGGAAAATGCCTTGAAATCTTCCGGCAGTGTCTGCGAAAGTTCGGCCAGGTCCACGATGGACAGCGTCGTCTTCTGTCCGCGGCAGGAACGGTCACAGACATCCACAAAATCGTCAATGATCTTTTTGCCGATTTCGATGGTCGGCATGGAAGTATTGGCGGACAGATCCGTCAGCCAGTTCGTATAATACCAGCCCACGCCCGGCTCCGTCTCTTCCGAAGCAATGATATAGTCCGCATAATTGCTCACCATCAGGTCCGTTTCCACGGTCGCCATCAGGCAGGCATCAAAGCCGATGAAATCGAACTGTTCGCCGGCATTCTTCAGTGCCGTATTGATCCCGGAAAGCGTCATGGAGCCGTCTGCGGCATGCGTTTCATCATAGCCGTATCCGGACAGGGAACCGCCGCCGTGATCCCAGAAGATCAGCATCTGCCGGTTCGCAGGATAGTTCTTTGCACAGTATTTGATAAACGCGGTCAGATTGGCCGGGTCCGTCATCGCCCCGTTGCCCATATCCGCTTCCAGCAGATTCATACCACCGTTCTTTACCTGCCAGATCTGGTTTTTGCTGTTGGAGATATTGCTCATCTTCCACTGGCGGCAGCCGCCGGTATACGCGATAATATTGACTTTATCAGAGAGGGTTGCCCCCGCCATTTCCTTCAAGTCATTGGTGGCCATTCCGTACTTGGACTCCAGATCGGTACCGCACATATAGACCATGATCGTAACGGTATCCTTCCCGTCACCGAGGATCTCGGTATATCTGGCTCTGGCCTCCGGTGCCACTTCTTTATTCAGGCTTCCTGTATTGGCCGTCTGCACCCATGCCTGGGATGTACCGCTGACCTGCCCGAAGGTATTGCCGCCGAATCCACCGCCCAGCGCCGTGCCGGCCACTGCCGAGATCAGATCCCCGCCGCCTGCCGGTGCCCCGCCTTCCGAGCCGCCGCCCAGAAATGCACTCAGGCCACCGCCGCCCAACAGAATCGTAACCAATGCCGCGATCACGCCGATCAACGGATTGCCGCCGCTTTTCTTCGGGCCGCCTCCGCCATTGCCCATCCCGCTGCCGCTGCCGACCGGTCCCGTCCCCAGGCCTTCGCCGCGCTTGTGTACGCCATTGCCGCTGCCGGTCACATTCTTCTGTCTGTTTCTTGGTGTCTCTGCCATTTCTTAGGTACCTCTCTTGTTATGCTGTCGTTCCGGTGCCGCATACGGGCTGCCGGATCCTGTTTCCTTCTTATTTCTGCCGTTTCGGTGGCCGCGGCCCCATATACTGGTAAAAGTACGTCTTGAGCATACCGTTATAGATCTTACGGTTCTTATCCGCTTTGCGCCCGATGTCTTTCTCTGCATCTTCATACGAGGTGATCATATACATCGACCACGAATCCAGCGCCCGGTACCGTTCGCCGATCGTGCGGTACAGCGGTGCCAGTGTTTCCTTATCCTCGAGGCGCTCGCCATAGGGCGGGTTCATAATCAAAAAGCCGTATTTCTTCGGGTGGCTGAGCTGCTCCACTCCCCTGGTCTGGAAATGGATCAGATGATCCACACCGGCCATCTTTGCGTTGGCCCGCGCCGTTTTGATCACCTCCGGATCGATATCGTAGCCCTGGATATCGGTCTCCACATCCAAAGTCAGCTCCTCTTTGGCTTCCTCAAATGTATCCTGCCACAATTGCTCCGGGATCGCATCCTTCCATGTCTGCGCCGTGAAACTCCGGTACATTCCCGGTGCCATATGCGCCGCCATCATCGCGGCTTCAATGGGAAAGGTCCCGCTGCCGCAGAACGGATCCACCAGGATACGGTCGGCATGCCATGGGGTGAGCATCAGCAGTGCCGCCGCCAGATTCTCCGCGATCGGCGCCTTGGCGGTCAGTTTGCGGTAGCCGCGCTTGTGCAGGGATTCCCCCGTGGTATCCAGGCCCACCGTCACTTCATCGTTCTTCAGAAAGACACGGAACGGATAATCCGCACCGTCCTCCGGAAACCACTCGATCCCGTACACCCCTTTGAGTCGTTCAACCATGGCCTTTTTCATTACGGACTGAATATCCGACGGGGAAAACAGCGCGCTCTTTACGCTGGCGGCCTTTGCCACCCAGAAGCGCCCGTTCTTCGGGATCCACTGTTCCAGCGGCAAAGCCTTCGTCCCCTGGAACAGTTCTTCAAACGTCTCTGCATGAAAACTGCCCAGTTTGATCAGGATACGTTCTGCCGTCCTGGAATATACATTCACACGGCAGACTGCCTCCGCATCGCCTGCGAAGGTCACTCTGCCGTCTTCCACTTCCGTCACATCATAACCGAGATCCGTGATCTCTCTTTTTAATACTGCCTCCAGCCCGAAATGGCAGGGGGCGATCAGTTCAAACCTCTCCATCACTTTTGCTTCTCTTTGTTTTTTTATTCTCAGCGGCCCGCATTTTTACATACCGCACACGCTTCTGTATTATATCATACCGGCCGGCGTATGTCTAAAGAATTCCGAAGGCAGCGGCGGCTTGCTTTTTTCCCTCCCGTCCATTATACTGAAGCTGGTTTCACACAGTATCACAGTCAAAAACGAAACATATCTTTTAAGGAGATCATGCTTATGAAACTGTTATTGATCCGCGAAAACGAACCCCCGGAAGATTATGACGAGATCGTCGTCAAACTGAAGCGCAGCCTGGTGGACAGCGGTCTGACCACCCGGATCTCCAAGCTGGATTATCTGCGTCCGGACGGAAAATATACCGACGAGTACATCGAAGATATGGTCGAAGAAATGCTGGCCCGGATCGACCCGGAATATATGGTGAAACGCCCTCTTTTTGATGCCGTCACTCTTTTGCGCCGTCTGGAGAGCAGTCCGGAGAACTGACCGTATCCGATAACACATGAAAACAGAACTCATCTACAGCAAAAACCGATATGAGGATATTGACCGTGCCATCGGGCAGATCAATGCTTTCCGGTCCCGTTACCGTTTCCTGATCGAGACACGTTTCGGACAGGGCACCGGTCTTTTTCGTGTGCTCGGCAACCGCCTGCGGATGCTGCTGCAGCCGGCCGGCTATACCGATCTGTCCGAGTCGGACCGCGCGCTGGAAGCATCCCAAAAGGAACTGCAGGATCTGCGGGATCTGGTAGAGATCTCCAATGTGCTGCAGGATACCTACCAGAAATGCGGCGGCAAGCTGGATCTGCGGGTCAAGGAGAAGGAAAATAAAGAATATCAGATCACGATCCTGACCCAGGCGTATTCCGATACCCTTCCCGGCGGCGGCCTCATCACGGTTCCCCAGATGAAAAAGGAATACCGCATCACGGCTGACGCTATGGAAAAGATCTTTCGCCGCGGTGTGGTGGATTTTTCCTGGGTGGATGGCTGTCTGTCTTCGCAGGCGCAGGATCTTTCCTCACTTTCCGATACCCTGTTCCTGCTGCCGGCCGCACAAAAAATGCTTCCCGTGAAGGAAGCACTGTCTGCACCGGACTTTGAAGCTCCCGGTGATAATCCCGTTGATATCCTGGACTGACTCCCGTCAGAAGAATTTCCAGCGGCTTAAGTAATAGCCTGGAATCACGACGATGATAAAGAACGCCCAGCTGATCAGCGTAAATGTCTTTATGAATTTCTTCCCGTTTTCGGGATACTCACGCACATAGATCCGATAATTGATAACCGAAGCAAGCGAGCCGATCAGGGAACACAGCCCTGCCGTATCGGCCCCGTAGATCAGTCCGGCAAAGTTTTCGGTAAAGGGGTACAGTACGATGGAGGCCGGTACATTGGAAATGACCTGGCTCAGACCGATCGCCCACCAGTATTCGTGCCCCGCCACCGCTTTTTGCAGCCATTCCGAGATCTGCGGATTGCCGGCCACGGAACTCGAAAAAATAAAGAAGCACAGGAAGGTAAGCAAAAGCACATAATCCACCTGCCGGAACAGTTCCCGGTGTACTGCCAGTACCGTGATGATCACGATCAGCACTGCTGCCGGCCAATACTTGGTCCTGGTCACAATGGTCAGCAGGATCATCACAAAAAGCGAAATATGCGCGATCCGGCGGATCTTATTTTCCGGTGTCCATTCTCCCGCTGCGCGCGCGCCATCCATACGGATCTCTTCTTTTACATTTTTGCGATACAGCGTCAGAATAAAAAGGATCAGAAGAATTGCCGATCCGATACACAGCGGCGACATATGCAGGATAAAATTGCCTGCGCTCGTACCGGACTGCGCATACAGAAAAAGATTCTGCGGGCTGCCAAACGGCATGAGCAGCGAGCCGCGGATCGCAGCAATGTTTTCCATCGAGATCACCGGCAGGATATAGTGTTCCTTCCCGCCGCCGCGAAACAAAAGGATCGTAAGCGGCACAAAGATGATCAGGGATACATCATTGGTCACAAACATCGATGTGAAAAATACACCAAACACCAGAAACAGGGATAACGCGACCATCGTCCGAAACCGTGCGCTTAGGAGGATCAGCGGCCGGAAGATATTCTCCCGCTTGAATCCTTCCAATACGGTCAGCATCATAAACAGTGTTCCGAGCGTATGCCAGTCGATCCGTGTGATCAGATCGGCGCTTGGCGGTGTAATCCATAAAGAAACCAATGCCGCCAGCACGGAGACTGTGAGCATCGGTTCTTTTTTTAAAAACTCCAGAATCTTATTCGATTTCTTTTCCATAACTTTCTACATATACCGTCGTTTCCCGGATGCTCCTGCAGGTATCCCCGTCGTCGTTCCGGAACGATTGGTTCCTTTACATTTTGCACAGATCGAACCGTAACGGATCGGCGCCCCGCAAAGCAGGCACTGCCCGCCCCCGGACGTATCCCCGGCTTTTTCCAGGCGCTGCTGGCGGATATACTCGTTCACTACTTCCGCCCGGATCCCAAGGACTACGCAGATCTCCTCCTTGGTCGCAGCCCCATGTTCCCTCATATAGTCGCGGATCCTTCCGAAATCATCCCTCTGTATGGCCCCGCATTTCTCGCAGGCATATTCTCCGGACCGCACCATTTTCATCTTGCCGCCGCACTCGGTGCAGATCTCTATTTTATTGTGTTTTAACAGTTTTTCCAGTTCCGCCATATCACTTGATCGTCCCATTCACATCATGAATATGTATGGTCACTCTGCCATTTTCCTGTTTATATTCAAACACGCTCTTATCTTCCAGATATTCCACCGGCACCAGGATCTCGATCCCGTTCTCGGTAACGATCTTTTGTTTCTTTGCCAGGGTCTTTGTCGTCTTCGGGCTCACATATACCGGCTTCTGCGGGATCGCCAGATCTTCAGACTTTTCCGTAAAGCGTTCCTTGGCTTTTTCATTATCCGCAAATACCGTTTCCTGGATTCTTACCGGATCGATCTTGCCCTGTTCCTTCGCTTCGCTGGCTACGGCCTGACGATACTCAAAGACTTTCTTCGGCGCTTCTTCCTTATAGCATTCCTTGATCGTATCCAGCACCGCTTCCTGGATCACCTGCACGGTCTCTTTTTCAGACTTTTTGAGGCTGACCTGCAGGATCTTCTCTGCCATATAATCTACACTCTCCCCGTCGATCATGCAATGCATATCCGACATCCATACCTGCCGTTCATAAGGATTGATGTAGAAATAGTCATATTCCTTCTGGGTATGCGCCGGGAGCAAACGTACATCCTTGCGCCACACGACTTTTCCTTCTTCGTTCTTTTCACAAGTCAGTCTGGACTGGTAATTCAGTTTGAAAAAGGCGATGATCGGCTGTTCCTCTACCGTAGCGAATACAAACAATCCGCTGCCGGCCGACAGTCCGTAGGCTACCTTGAGCAGTTCATGCATCTCATCGGTGATCACTTCCACAAACGCCTCAAACGCCTCCGGTTCCTCCGGAACAATACTCGCCAGAAAATCATCCAGATGATACTCGGCCTTTTTCGCCGATGTTGTATCAAAATTGTGTGCAAACAGCTGCACGATATATTGATAGATCTCCCCATCCAGATCGATGGTCCATTCATTGTAATCCACATACGCCTTGGCTGCATCAATGGAACTGATATAGATACGGTCGATCTCTACTTTCGATTTATTCATAATATCCTGATCATCCTACACTTATAAGTTCTTTTTCTGCCGATACTACCCGTATTCCGGGTGATACAAGGGCAGGCACATAGCGCGCCTGCCCTCAGAATTCACTCAATCTGATCTTTCTCAGAATCCGTTAAAGAAGCCGGTGATATCCGATTCATCCAGACGGTCACCCAGTTCCGGTGTAAGCTCAATGGTGATATAATCGGTCGTTCCATAGCTGTCCGCATACGGGAAGAAGATATAGTACAACTCGGTATATCCGTACTGATCATCCGGATTCTCGCAATAACCTACCCAGATGTCCTCACCGTTCGGTGCAGCTCCCTCCAAAAGAACATCTGCATCAAACGAAAAATTGTCGGGAACCGGAGTGGAGTCCTCATCCAGTTCATCCGGATGGATGCTGTAGTATGCGTTATACGGCAGCTCACCATATACCCAGAAGTAATCGCCGTCTTCATTCTTGAACTCGAGGTAATCATCCTCTTCCGTAACCAGTTCATATCCTTCCGGTGCATAAATGTCATATACGTCGGAAGCGTAGCTTGCGCTGATCGTGTACTCACCATTGCCTGCAGACGGTGCCTGTGTCGGTGTCGGTTCCGGCTTTTCTGTCGGCTCCGGTTCTTCTGTCGGTTCCGGTTCTTCCGTCGGCTCCGGAGTCGGCTCCGGCTCTGCCTCTCTTACGGTAACTTTGATCGTAACCGTTTCAACGCCCTTGCCGCTGATGGTGATCGTGGTCTCTCCCGCATCAACACCTGCTACCTTGAATCCGTCGTCATATTCGTCTACGATCTCTGCGATCTTCTTATCATCGGAAGCATATTCCAGACGTACATTTTTCAGATCATCATAATTTGTGATCTCTACCGTTGCTTCCTCACCAACTTCGATCTTAAGCTTGCTCGGTTTCACCTCAACTACCTTAGTGCCGCCGAATACTCCAAGCGCAAAGCATGCTGCAACGCCACCTCCTGCAAGAAGCAGAACTACCACGATAATCGCAGCGATCAGGCCGCCCTTACCCTTCTTCGGCGGCTGTGCCGGTGCTCCGTTCGGAGCCTGTGCAAACGCGCTCTGCGGTGCTGCATTAAAGCTATTCTGCTGCGGTGCCGCATTGAAGCTGTTCTGCTGCGGTGCCGCATTGAAGCTGTTCTGCTGCGGCGCTGCATTAAAGCTGTTCTGCTGCGGTGCTGCATTAAAGCTGTTCTGCTGCGGTGCTGCACCAAAGCTGTTCTGCTGCGGTGCTGTATTAAAGCTGTTCTGCTGCGGTGCCGCACCAAAGCTGTTCTGCTGCGGTGCTGCATTCACTGTTTCCTGCTGCGGTGCTGCATTAAAGCTGTTCTGCTGCGGTGCCTCCGTACCGGCATTCTGCTGCGGCACTGCATTCACTGTTTCCTGCTGCGGTGCTGCTTCTGCCGGGAACGCATACCCACAGTTTTCACAGAACTTCACAGTCGCGCTGTTGGCTCTGCCGCACTGCGGACAAACTCTTCCGTTATCCATGTTGTTTTCCCTCCTGAATTTGACTTAAAAAAGCCTTACTTTTACACAA
>JAEEGL013879870.1_pt1 | contig 10546 bp, 8 predicted proteins | sample 9134231 | NCBI WGS metagenome assembly JAEEGL01 (sample SAMN16246548, study PRJNA631951) | gut metagenome | biome: gut microbiome; feature: rumen; material: fiber-attached | host: Bos | place: Iran: Karaj | collected 2018-10
TCCCTTACGCCCCATAATAATAGTACCAGCCTTTCCTTCCAGCACGGCATTCACATCTTCATTCACTTCTGTGTCGAGCGTAAGTATCATATATACGGCATCTTTAGGTTCTTCGGATGTGTAATACAATCCTTTCTGAGGTATGCTATCATCGAGGATTTCAGTTGAAGCTTTGCCAATCAGCGATTCGATAAACTTTACCAGCAAGTCTCGGTTCTCCTTGTCTTTCGGACGCAGTGGAAATGCACCGATATTCACTTCTTCGATGGTCTTGTAGAACTTTGACACTTCTACGTCGGCTTTCTGTCCATCACCGGGAAAAAGAATGTAACCGCCGATGACTTCTTTTTTCAGTGCCGCATCCTTGTTCTCCTTGTAATAGATGGCATCCCTATAGCGGTGCATTTGGTTGATGGCATCCTCTGGTGGGGTATCCACTCCGTTCACACGCCCATCAATCCTATATTTTGCATCAAACAGATATGTCATCTTCATGTCCTTTTGAAGGTCGTGCTTAGTCAGCTGCAGCACGATGTCAGGTTTTTGTGCCACTGTTGGAACGACAAGCTTGTCCATGCTGATGGTGTCGTTCTCCTTGTCGGTATGCTTGGGGTTATAAACAAGTTCCGCCAGTTCAACATCATCCTTCTTGAACAGGATGCGCGAGTGTTCGCCTTTACCCAGTTCCCAAGTGAAGGTGCCGTTCATTTCCATACGGTTTCGATGGTCAACGTCTTCTGGCTTGATGCCAAGCAAGTCTCTAACAATATGGCTCACTTCGATGAAGCACCATATCTCATAGAGGGTGGCAATGTCCTTCGATTGCAGACGGTAGATGCCATCATTCAATGAGTAGGCACGACGAAGCAGATTCCATGTCTTGTACACCTGACTGTAGCCGCTGGCTTTCTGCAAAATGAGGCTTTCCTGATTCATACCCTTGAAACGTCCTACGGTTCGAAAGAATGGATTCCTCTGTAGGTGCTTCAAGGTATTGAGCATCGTTTTCATTTCTTCCTTGAACGGGTCGGATGCGCCTTTGATGGCCTCGATGCGCCTTTTCAAGGTCTCATACTTTGCAGTTATTTGCCCCAGGGCGTATTTGAGGAAACGGTTTTCTTGGGTGTCGTTGCTCTGAACTTGTTGCTCCACCCTATATTTGTGTGCTGGTTCCTTGCGATGCTCGGCAAGCTCGTTCTCGATAGCATTGGGTATTCTCGTCAGCTTGTCAGCACGCACGTATGTCTCAATGCCGTGAAGTCTATGGCGTGGACGTTCTATGATGCTTTTCACGGCACTCACAAATCTCTTCTGCTCTCCGGCAAAGACGCTCCACCAAACGAGTTCGGGCGTTTCGCCCTCTGTATCAGGCGAGAAGCCATGAAAGGTACGCTTCATGTAGTCGAGTGACAACATGCGGTACTCGCTCTCAATGTCTTCGATGATCTTTCGCCAATGCTCATGATAGTTGAGCTTGGTGCTCAGCACGTCGAAGCCAAAGCGGAAGTGGCGTATCTCCGTTCCGACGGTATAGTCAATCAGAATCTCGCTCTTGCCTATGTCGTTGCAGTAGTTTAGGAATCCAGCGAGGATGCCCCTGCGGAAACTGAAGTTCTCATTTTCACCTTGTAGGATACTACCGAATCGGGCATTCTTGACATAGTTCTTGAAGTCCACCCATATTGGGTATTCGGTATTGTCGAAGAACACCGCCTCCTGTGTCTCGCCGTTTCTTAACTCTTGGCTGATGCCATTCTCATCCTGTCTGACTACAGACACAACACCATCCGACCATGAGTAAGTGGAAGTCAGGTTTTCCGCTCCCACATTCCTTACAGCCTTGTCCCAAATGGCATCGAACTTGACGCATTCGATACTCATTGTGAAGTCTTGGTGTTCTATCGTCAGAAGTTCCATAAACAATTAACTCCAAAAACTGGTGTAACCTGATGTCAGACGCTTCTTCATTTCCGTTAGCTTTGCCAAAGATACGGAAACGTATGCTTTCTTACCCTCTCCTTCTTCAAACAAATTCGGGCAGGTTGTCACAAGACCCGTTTTAATTGAATTCTCCAGTCCATCAAGAAAACTTGCACTGACCTTTGTCTCGTCACCTTCGACACGCGAGAGAATCTTCATGTTTGTTATCTCGTCCAAGGCGCGAGCTATGACAAAGTCCTGAGATAGAGTTTTCCCATTGGAATCCTTATCATAGGGTAGATTATTCACTACATAAAGTAGAACTTCATTTCTTGTACGATAAGCAACTTTGAAGGGTGTGCCTTCAAGCTTTTCGTTGATGCCTTGCAAGTAATCAATAGCAATGTCGCACACACTCTGAAAGTCAGAATATACATCAACGCCTTCAACTGTTTCGCCTATGAGTTCTGTCTTACCAAGTTTGCCAATCATTTCGTGCCTGTGGTCAAGACCGCCTTTCAGATTGACCTCGTTCATTTCGATAGTCATGGCACGGTCAAGTACTTTTCGTGAGAACGAGAAAGTTGTCTCATCCATGTTGACGGTGCCAACTATGATAAGATTACTTGGAATGCTCAGTCGTTTGCCACCGTTTTCGGTAAGATATTGGCTGCGAAGAACGTCATCATTAGGGAAGAGCTGGTCTATCAGACTCTTGTATTCATCTGTATTCGAATAATCTACGATTGGGTCTGTGGTGATGGTGCCATCCTCCTGACGTTTACGGCTTTCTACCACACTGAGATATTCAGCGAAGTATTGCTCTACGGGAGCAAGGTTCATTTCATCGAGACAAAGGAAATAGGGCGTGTCAGGATCTTGGATGGCCTTTACCATGAATTTGAGGAATGGCCCGACAATATAACGTACACCGTCAATTCTGCTGACATAACCAATCAGTTCCGATGAGTCGTGCCAGTTGGGCTTCACCTGCACCATCTCAAAGTTGGACGGTTTTTGTGCTTTAAACTGAGTATTATTAGTCTCCCAACAAGAACGTGCAAGTTCTCGCACGATTCGGCTTTTTCCTGTTCCTGATATACCTGCAAGCAGTAAAAATGGTTTTGATTTTATTGCCGTAATAAAACTGCGGTACTTAGGATTAATTGTTGTAGGCACTTTTGGGGCAGAAGGTTTGACACCTTTAAGGAGTTTGTTGATTTCATCAACATCTCTTTTAATGTTTGAATCGTATACACCCATAACTATAAACTAATTTGAGAATAAAACAAATCGGCTTCGTCAGACAACTTGGATTCCAAAGAAGAAACCTTATAAATTAAGCCACACTCTTCAAGGAAACTTCTTAAATACGAGTAGCATGTATTTGGGAGGACTTCCCCATCTTCGTTCACGAACTCAATGGCGTCAATTCTCTTTTTATTCTTCTTAATGTCAGAAATTGCATCACCAAGCGTTCTTCCTGTTTCGAGACAATGCAAGGTATAAAGGAACTCATTCCAATGAATAAGGCGAAATTCTTTTAAGAGTTTTAGCGCTATCCACATGTTATGATTTTTCCATTCTGGATCATTATACATATTGATAAGGCCTTTAATCTGGGCATTACGTTTTATGCTTGCCAATCTTGATTTAATTTCTTCCTTATGTGGAGTGTCTTCCGTAACGTTGTCAAGAGCACGACATGCTAATACAAATTGTGTTCCCAATTCTGTAAAACACATATTTGCAGCAAAATCGCCATCATAGTCAACAAAATCTATCTTCTTCAGAAGAGGAAAGAAGGTTCTAATAGCACTTTTTGCTTTGGTTTTGCCAAATAACTTCTTTGTGTCAGCTTCTTCTTGAATGCCGACATAAGATATAACTGTACTTCCCAACGCTTCAAGCATTTCATAAACTTGAACCATTTGGGAGCATCGTGTTGGTGAAAGGCTGCTTCCATCAACGCCCTTGTAACTTTCAACGGACAGACTAAGTTTCATGATAGCATTCCTTTAATTTTATCTGCAATAATTTTGGCTAGCATAGGTGGTACAGCATTGCCTACCTGTTTATATTGGCTTCCTCTTGTACCCACAATTTCAAAGCTATCTGGAAATGACTGAATTCTTGCCGATTCTCTCACAGTTGGGATTCTCGGCTCGGCATAATGGAAATAGTTTCTATGACCTGTATCAATTGTATTGGAAGGCTTGAAAGTTCCCATTCTTTCAAATGCTTTATTATATTTTCGGACTTGCCAGATTTCTGTTGGAAGGTCACGGATGTTACCTCCGTCAGGAACTTGACTTATAATTGAAATTGTTTGTTCTGAATGGTCAGTATAATCCTGATTCAAAGGTTTTCTCACCCCACATCGCATTGCTTTTTGAAAATCATTTTGAGGAGCACTTCCATAATGCTCAGAAGTAGCTCCTTCCAAGTCACTTATTCCATCTTTCGCTGTAAGTTTATAATCAAATGGTTCTGGGAATTCAAACTTTTTGCCTTTGATTCCCACATAAAATACCCTGTATCTATTTTGCGGAATGCCGTAATCTGCAGCATTAAGGAGTTGATAATTAATCGTATATCCTAATCCATCAGGACCAAATCGTTCGATTAAGTCTTTAACGAAAGCACCTTTGTTGAGAGTCAACATTCCTTTGACGTTTTCGATAACGAAAAAGTCAGGAGAAGCCAACTTTACTGCTTTGTAGAATTCAAGGTACATTTTATTCCTCGGGTCATCAACGTCGCGCCTGCCGACAGTACTGAATCCCTGACATGGAGGACCGCCAATAATACCTGTTATATGCTCTCTCTGTATCAACTCAGGCAACTCTTTGACATTAAAGTCTTCAACTGTTTCTACCTTTGCGACTTTATCTTTTCGATTGTGGTTGTATGTTACAATGGCATCCTTCCACATATCAACTGCGGAAACGACCTCAAACCCAGCTTGTTCAAAACCCAAGCTCAGTCCGCCTATGCCACAAAACAAATCAATTATCTTCATTTTTTAAAATTTTCATTATATAATCTGCGATTGCTTTAGCAAGTAATGGAGGGACGGCATTTCCTACTTGACGATACTTGCTTCCTCTTGGTCCCTGAAATTCAAAACTATCAGGAAACGATTGCAATCTTGCAGATTCTCGGATTGTTGGGATTCGGTGGAATATTGGATGAAAATAGTTGCTATGAGCATTACCTGTATCTATAGTACAAGACTGCGTATTGGGGTCGAGTCTCTTATATGCAGATGAGTGCCTGTTTTGGCGATTGGTAGGCCAAAGGTCAGCTGGTACATCTTGCCAATTACCTCCTTGTGGTACATGCTTTATTCTATCCTGTACTTTTTGCGCAGGGTAGACAATATCCTGATCAAGAATAGTATTATCCTTTGTACGCAAGAACTTACGAAGTGGCGTATCAGCTGGAGTTGAAATTATTTTCTTTCCATCGGCACTTTGCTCAAAGCAATACAATTCACCAATAGCATCTTCTACTGTAGTTTTTTCCTGTTGTGCCAACTTGGAGAAATCAAAGGAAATATCTTTATAATCCTTTCTTATTCCGACAATTATTGCTCTCTTGCGATTTTGCGGAACGCCATAGTCGGATGCGTCAAGTATTTTATAGGTTATATTGTATTCTTCTTCTCCAAGAATTTCCTGAATACGATTGATGGCATATCCGTTATCTCTTGTCAGAAGACCACGGACATTCTCAATCATAATAATCTTAGGATGTATCTGTTGAACGAATCGAATATACTCAAAGAACAACTTGTTCCTTGGGTCTTCCGTTTCCTTCTGCCATCTGTTTGCAGATGAAAATCCCTGGCAGGGGGGGCCACCCACAATGACATCTACGTCACTATATTCTTCGGCAATTTGCTCGTTGCTGAAGGTCGTGATATCTATATTATGAACCTTGGCATTTTTGAAATTATGCTGAAATGTGATTGTAGCATATTCGTTGAAGTCAATGCCTCCAGCTATGTCAAAGCCAGCAAGAGCATATCCTTCGCTTATGCCTCCACATCCACAGAATAAATCTAATACCTTGAACGTTTTCTTTTTTGCCATAATTATTTTCCTCCCATTAAAATACAGACAATCCTTTTCCACTCCTCACCTGACAATTTGGAGTTGGTGGGAGACAACGCATCCCAATCACGTAAGGGTAAATCGTTGATGGTTTTACGCAGCTTAACAAAAGAATAGTTGGACACATCATCCGTGATAGCCTGCGACAAACTTGATGACAAACTGCGAGGAATACCTATCATACGGAGAGCCAAAGCCTTTTTGTCGTCCACACCGTAATATACAAACGATGGGACATAACTGTCTTTCACTTCAGCATTAACGCCTTTGACAATACCTTCCAAAGCGCTCAATCCCCACGATGCCTTAAATCGCGCACTATTCATATAATTCACAAATCCTGTTATTTGATTAGTGATATCATTATTTTTAAAGTTAGGATGAATGGATGAAATCCGATCCAACTTATCCCCATGTACCCAAGCAATTAATACTTTTGCAACTACTTCGGGGTTAAATGGAGCTTTACGCGAATCTGTACCTAATCCCGTTTCGGGAAGTGTTGCTATAACATCTATTTTCTCGGCCAAATTTGACGAGTCATTTCGACTGAAAAGAATGTCAGGATTCCAACTGTCTATGTTTGCGATATTTCTTCTTTTAGACTGTTCTGTCATAATCTTTAATACGGACGGAACCGAGAATCCGGTTTTGTCAGCAAAACTCAATAGACCCGTTTGTGAAGAATACTTTGCTTCAATGGTTTGATAAATCTTCTTGCACAAGTCTATGAAATCAGCTTGTTCAGTGAGGCTTAGTTTACTATATATAAATGTGTCTTTGAACAGATCCTCAACATCCTGAACATATTCATTCTTCGACACATGCAACAGATGAATGAAATATTGGAACAGCGGAGCAAAAGAATCAGCATATTCGTAAGACAATTGACTTAAAGAATAATCATTGGTTTCCAAGGTGGCAATAATTCTCTGTCTGTCATCAAACAATCGAGCCAAAACACTTGCCATCTCCTCCGTGCTTTTGTTGACAATACTTAATCCCAACTCCTTATTCTGTTTCGAATTGAACGGTAAGATAATCCTTCCGAAATCATCTACCATAGTTCTTCCTGCCCGACCGGCAATGTTCCAGAAGTCGTTTGAAGACAATACATTTTCCTTTTTGGCCTGTCCACGATAATATGAATCGAAATAGACGGAAGAAACAGGGAAATTCACACCCTCGGCAACGGTGGTGGTTGCACAAACATACTGAATCTGTTTCTCGCGGATAAGATGCTCTATCAGCATCTTAGTTTCATCGGAAAGACCGGCATGATGGATGGCAATCTTCTTTGAGAGCAATTGAGAGAAAAGGGTTGCACAACCAATCTCCTCTTCCAAATATTTTTGAACCAACTGAATGTCCGCATCAGAACTATCGGGTGCATCAACCCAATCGAAGATTTCTTTTGCCATGTTATTGGCGGATGTTCTACCTTGACAGAGTATCAGTTGTGTTTTATCCCTTTCTGCAAAATGCTTGCAGGTATATTCAAGTATTCTCTCTTTGTCGGCTTTGGTTTGAAGTGGTACATCAATTGGTCTTTCCGAAGTGTATTCTTGTTGATACGGTGCGGCGTATGGCGATGGTATCATTTGTGTCTTCACCTTTTTCTCTGTAACCTTTACGCCAAACACTACCTTTTCTGAAGGTTTCCAATTGACCTCAATAGTATTTCCTCCACCCAACCATTCCTGAATGGAAATTTTGTCGCCGGGAAGGAAGGGGGAAAGGAGCATGTATTTTGCGTTAGGATGTTCTCTCCTCAAAATGGCAATCAACAATTCCAATCGTGCTCCTCTTGCGCCATTGCGGATGGTATGAGCCTCATCTACAATGAACATGGAAACATCTTGTACTGAAGGATGATTCCTTCGTATCAATAGATCCAACTTTTCCGGAGTTGAAATCAAGACATCTATTTCGTCAGCTTGGAGGAAAGCATCTTCAGAGGGGTCCACTTCATTCACTGAGGATGTTTTTTCAACAGAAAAGCCCAACGATGACAAATCCGCTCTCAAATCATGATATACCTGATTGACCAAAGCCCTCGACGGTACAATATAAACCACCTTTGACTGTGGCAATAGAGATTTGGTGACAACAATATTGAATTCAGCCAATAGGGTTTTTCCGGCACTCGTGGGCATCTGAAGAACAATGGCATTGGCTGCAACGTCGAAAAGATTCTTGCTCATGGCATCCCGTTGCGATGGAAGCAGTTCCAGCATTCCCAACTCACCTTTTTGCTTGCATAACAATTTTACTTTCTCTTGGAATGCGGTTCCCGTCCAAATGGAATTGGCTATCAACCGATACAAATCTGTCTCGATGATGTTTAGGATGCTTTTGAACCGCTCGGCTTGAGTGAGTTTGCGTGCAATATCGATGTGCTGTCTGACAATGGTATCGATTTTACGACCAGGATAACTGTAACCTTGCAAAATATACTGTGCCGTCTCCACAACCGCCTTGGAAGTGTGATATAGGGCTACAAGTTGTAAGGCCTCCTCAGTTTGTCGGATTGCATTGAAGGCATTCAAATAGTTGTATTCAAACGAAGCCTGTTCCTGTTGTAATTTACCGATTGTATCAATTGCCTTTCTGATATCTTTGAAACCATATTGTTTCCGGATTAGATAGAGCAGCGAACGAACAGTCCCAGCTAGTACCCGTTTCCCCCAATCGGATTCCTCAATTGACGACTCCACATAGTTGGACAAGGACAGACGAGCCGATATGGTTTTGTTGGACAACAAAGCAACGCTTGCAAGAAGGAAATGGTATGATAAATACTCGTCGTTCACCTGAAGATTTACCAAATCATTCCATTCTGCTCGCAGAGTGTTGTCGTCTATCGGGAATGTCTTCAGTAGCTTATACGCTCTTTCAGAAATATCTTGTTCTTCAAGATTCTCAAAGAAGAGCATGGTGAACAAGAATGTCACTTTTGACAAAGACTCTGAATTTGATTCTTCGTCACGACGGATTATGCCGATGGAAGAATCCCAATAAGACTTTTCTTGCTTATCGAGCAAAACCTTGATTCTGTCGTCAGACAAAAGACTTGATATGAGATGGCTGTTTGGATTCATTTTGCGAGCTCTCTAACTTTTTTGTAAAACAAGTCGATTGTACTGTCTATGGTCTCTTCGGTAAAAGCCAAGATGACAAAATGAACCTTTCCCGGATCAAATTCATCCGCATGGGATCTCATCTTGCCAAAATCTTTTGTCTCATCAACACAAGTATAATCTCTAATCAGGCCACAGCCATAGGTAATGTCGTATTTGTTCGTCTTATTTTCTATATCAACAATCACGCACAAAATAACGAACAAATCTTGAACATTTAAGTTCTTGGAAAACTCAACTAAACGTTGCTTCAAGACATCTGCATTGTCATGGTAATTTTTGTGGGTCCTGTAAATAGAGTCATTTGTTTGGTCGACAACGGAAGGTGGGTTCTGTTTTTGTCCAGAAACCTTTGCTTCGCTAACAAGTAATTCATACGACCCATCATCTTTGATGCGATAACCGATGGCATCAATGCCTCGCCCTGGCATATCATAGCGTTCCCGGGTACTGATGTTTTTTGCTGGAATAATATAACGATGGCCTTCATCAAGTTTTTCCTCAAAGTAATAGGTCGTTAGCAGTTCGCCCAAATCGCTACGATATATATCATTGAGAGGATTGGGAGTTTCGCCTTTTTCTCTGATGGGATCTATAAAAACAGCATTTTCCCTAAGAATGTTTTTGATTTGAGATAAATCAAATCCTACCCCAAGTCCATCCGATACCTTAAATACTTCGTCAAGAGCGGAAGGCATCAGGGGCAAACGTTGCTCCACATATTTTTGGGCAAATTTGTTTATAAATTTGTCAAAAACCTTAACGTCTATTTTCTCAAAATAATTCTCCACAATGGTTAAATTCTAAATTACTTTTCAGCAAATCCCTCAAGATTTTAATACTCAGCCTCTATATTCCAAGGCTTGATGTTCTCTTGGCTGCGATTGGGGTCTATAATTGGTTTCTTCTGACTACGGAATCCGTCCATTGTCGTTATTGTTTTTAAATCTATACTGTTATTTTCATAAGTTGTCACTCTAGGTGTTGAAATCAACTTCTAGTAGATCTTTAATGTCAACCTGAAGCAAACGGGCAATCTCCACGAATTGCGCCATAGATGGTTGTATCTTGTTTGTCTTCCATCGGGAGACAGTCATGTCGGTAACGCCCATTTGTTCTGCTAACCAACGGTTAGTAATTTGCTTGTCGGCCAACACTACTCTAATTCTGTTTTGACAATCTTTTTTCGTCATCTATTTTATTATTAACTACTTTTCATGTGCAAAGATAAACATAATTTGTTAAACAACCTAACACTATGTAGAAATCCTTCTACTTTTTTGCACTTTTTACGTAATCGCTGTCCTATTTGTACGAAGGGAAGGGTTATTTCAACACCTTCTTCGTAAAATGCAAATGTGGTATGAA
>JAEEGL015436259.1_pt1 | contig 10546 bp, 13 predicted proteins | sample 9134231 | NCBI WGS metagenome assembly JAEEGL01 (sample SAMN16246548, study PRJNA631951) | gut metagenome | biome: gut microbiome; feature: rumen; material: fiber-attached | host: Bos | place: Iran: Karaj | collected 2018-10
AATCTTCCTGTATTACCAACACTCCTTCTTCATCGGCATAAGGAAAGTCGTGCTTGGTAACGCCTATTTCATCAAGACCGCAGAACATACCGAGACTTACAACGCCTCTTAACTTGCCTTTTGTTATTTTTGTGCCGTCTGCAAGTGTAGATTTGTCTTTTGCAACCGGTACAAGATCACCCGGTTTTACGTTTGTTGCTGCAGTAACTATTTGTATGGGTTCAGACTCGCCAATATCAACCATACAAACCTTGAGCTTGTCGGCGTCGGGGTGCTTGTCCATAGAAAGGATCTTGCATACAACTACGTTGCTCAGCTTTTCGCCTTCATAGCCCCAGCACTCGACCTTTGAGCCGCTCATTGTCATTGCTTCCGCAAATTCACGGGGGCTTATATCATCTATATCAACAAAGTCTTTAAGCCATTTATAAGATAAATTCATAACAATACACCATCCTTATTTAAACTGCTTCAAAAAGCGAACGTCATTTTCATAGAAAAGACGAATGTCATCTATTCCGTAGCGGCGCATAGCCACTCTCTCCAAGCCTAAGCCCAGAGCAAATCCGCTGTACTCGTTGGGGTCTATGCCGCAGTTTTCCAAAACCTTGGGGTGTACCATACCGCAGCCTAATATTTCTATCCAGCCTTCATTTTTGCAGAGCCTGCAACCTTTGCCGTGACAGCTGAAGCACTGCACGTCAACCTCTGCCGACGGCTCCGTAAACGGGAAATGGTGTGGACGAAAACGCACTACACTGTCCTCTCCGTACAGTCTTTTAACAAACGTTTGCAAAGTGCCTTTAAGGTCGGCAAATGTTATGCCTTTGTCAACAACAAGGCCCTCTATTTGATGAAACAGGGGAGAATGAGTTGCGTCCAAGGCGTCGCTGCGGTAAACTCTGCCGGGTGACAATATCCTTATCGGAGGCTTTTGTTTTTCCATAACACGCACCTGCACAGGCGAGGTCTGTGTTCTCAGTAAAATATTTTCCGTTATATAAAATGTATCCTGCGTATCTCTTGCGGGGTGGTCTTTTGGGATATTAAGAGCTTCAAAGTTATAATAATCCGATTCGACTTCGGGACCTTCCACTATCTCAAATCCCATACCTACAAATATTTCTTTTATTTCGTCAATAACTGTTTCCAAAGGGTGCTTGTTGCCGAGCGGCATACTTTTGCCGGGAAGAGTTATGTCTATTTTTTCTTCTTCAAGCTTTTTTTCAAGCTCATAGCTTTCGAGCTCTGCTTTTTTTGCGTCAAGCTTTTGCTCTATATAAGCTCTCACTTCGTTTGCAAGCTGACCTATAACAGGGCGCTCGCTTGGGTCAAGCTTTCCCATTTGTTTAAGTATTTGTGTTAACTCACCCTTTTTGCCGAGTATTTCCACACGAAACTGCTCAAGGTCGTTTGCCTGTTTCAGTTCGCTTAATTTTTCAGCCGCTTTTGTGCGTATAGCTTCAAGCTGTTGTCTCATATTATCGTCCTTCCTTATGGATCATATATAAAATAAACCCAAAATTTTCAATTATATACTCTAACATTATATCATTAATTATCTGTTTTTCAATAGATTTAAGCCAAATTATTACAATGCATCAAAAAAACGATCCCCAACAAAGAATTAACAATCTTTGAAGGGGATCATTTTAATAAGGCTGTGTAAATTATTGCGTATCGGAATCGTTCATAAGCGTATCTGTAAGTGTATCTGTAAGTGAATCTGTGAGCGTATCGGTCATACTGTCATCAAATCCGTCTCTGATATCGCTTGTAACATCACTTATTCCGTTGCCTATATCGCTTATAACATCGCTTACAACAGAGCCGCTGCTGTTTGTTGCAGAAGAAGTATTATCCTTTACTTTTCCGTCGTCGGAATTACAGGCGGCAAAGCTGAGCATAATTGCAGCGACCGCAGCCGCGTAAATAATTTTTTTCATAGTTTCACTCTCCGTAAAAAATTATCTCTGAAACGCCCTTTTAAGCGTTGATTTAACGAAGACACAAAATTAAAATGCCTCTTCATTGAGATTATTATTTACTGAATCTGCAGAATTATGAAAAATATTTTTTTGCTAATACATACTTGTATTTGAATAACTATCCAAAACAAAGGCAACAATACTTTCGGAGGTGCAATTATGTCTGATAAAACAAATAAATCAAATATATTAACAATGCGAAATGCAAAAGGAAAACGCAAATTAAACCGCGGCTTTATTGCCGCAACGGCAGTTTGCCTTGTCGCTGTGGCGGCAGCCGGTATAACTACTTACAAAAATGTAAGTAATTATATTGATCCACCGGAAGATGAAACGAGAATTATAAGATCGGTGGCGGAAGATTCTTCAGGCGAAAGTGTAAACGCAAATCATAATTTAAAAGGGATCTTTGACAGCGATTCACACATAACATCTTTACCCGAGATAGTGCAGCCTGATACGGACAGTGAACAAGCAGTTGAAACAGATACACAAACCGATACAGATACCGATTCCGCCGAGACCGTGACCGAGACTGACATTGATATCGGAACCGACTCGTCGGGTCAGATTGTAAGTGACACTTACCTTTATCCCACGGGAAAAGAGATAACAAGAGAATACAGCGGTGACGATCTCATTTACTCAAAGACGATGAACGACTGGCGCGTGCATCTCGGCTGCGATTATTATGCCCAAAAAGGCGAAAAGGTAAAGCCTATAACAACAGGCACTGTAACTCAAATATATAACGACCCTCTTTACGGTGTAACGGTCGTGATCGACCACGGAAATTCCGTTGTGGCTTATTACAGCGGTCTTGGAAGTACAACCCTTGTAAACGTGGGAGACAGAGTGGAAATCGGCGATTATATAGGCTCTGTAAATGTTGTTCCCAGCGAATCTTTGGACGATCCTCATCTGCACTTGGGCATAAAGGTAAATGATGAATGGATTGACCCCGCAGATATTCTTGACGCTGAAAATAGCGAAGAATAAAAACAATAAACAGATAAAAACTGCCGCAGTTATTTATTTTCAGCGGCAGTTTTTTTATGATAATACAAAAGCGTAAATTGCTTGTGTTTTTTTCTTTACTGTGATATAATACACTAAAATAGCAGATAATGGATGTATTAGGTGGTGTTCATATGTTTGACGCATTTATGGGCGTGCTGAGAGGGCAGGCAGGAATGTCGGCTTTGTTTTTGTCTTTGGCGGCAGGCTTGATAATAGTATTTATAGTGCTTCCTTTTCACGAGATGGCGCACGGATATATTGCAAATAAGCTGGGAGATCCCACGGCTAAGAATATGGGAAGGCTTACATTTAATCCCCTTGCTCATATAGACCCGATAGGTTCTACGCTTTTGGTCTTGTTTGGGTTTGGTTGGGCAAAGCCGGTGCCTGTTAATCCCTATTATTTCCGCAAGCCGAAAAGAGATATGGCGCTCGTTGCTCTTGCGGGTCCCGTCGCCAATCTTATAGCGGCTGTAATAGGCGGTATTTTATGTAACCTTTATATTTTTCTTTATTATAAAATTGATTTATTTGACGGTTCAAAGCTTCCTTACTATATAGTATCGTTTTTCGTATACTATATTGAGATAAACGTAGTGCTTGCGGTATTTAACCTTATCCCGTTCCCGCCGCTCGACGGCTCCAGGATCTTGTCCGCGTTTTTGCCCGACAGCGCATATATGGCTCTTGTCAGAAATGAGAGAATATTTTTCGGTGTGCTTATTATTCTTATGATGACGGGTATGTTTTCTGTGATAATCGGTGTTCCCACAAGCGTTATATATAACGCTATAATGTGGGTAACGGCTTTACCTTTTAAACTATTTTTTTGAACAAGGCGTGATTTGACTTGGAAAAGCTCTCTTACAAGCTGCCCGTGTTTGAGGGACCGCTTGATCTGCTTTTGCATTTGATCTCTAAAAATAAAATAGATATTTATGAAATAGAAATTCATTCTCTGTTTGAGCAGTATATGGAGCAAATAACCGCTATGCAGGAAGAAAATATGGATGTCGCGAGCGAGTTTTTGGAGATGGCGGCAAGGCTTGTGCATATAAAATCGGTTATGCTTCTGCCAAAATATGAGGAAGAAGCGCAGCAACTCAAAGAAGAGCTCACGGGTCAGCTGATAGAATACAGAGAATGTCAAAGAATAGCAAAAATGCTGTCAGAGCAGATTAGTTACGACAGATTTGTGCGTGAAGCCGAGAAAATAAAATTTGATATGACATATACACGCCTGCATGAGCTCAAAGAGCTTGCCGACGCGTACTTTTCGGCAGTAGGCAGGGGAAAAAGCAAGCTTCCTCCGCCAAAAGAGTCGTTCTCGGGAATACTAACGAGAAAGGTCACATCCGTAAACTCAAAGATAGTTTACATATTAAAAAGCTTAAGAGAAAAAAACAAACTTAAATATATATCAATATTTACATCACAAAACGAAAAAAGCGATGTTGTTGCTACCTTTTTGGCACTGCTTGAACTGATTAAAGAAAAGCGCGTAAGGGTAGAGGGTGACGATAATAACGCCGAAATAATCTTTAACGACAACACCGCATAAAAAGGATTGGCAATATGAATAAAAACCAACTTTCAGCAGAAATTGAGGCAATAATTTTCGCCGCAGGTTCTCCCGTGCCCACAGGGCGTATAGCCGAGGCATTGGAAATCAATGAAAATGAGATAAACAGTGCAATAGACGACTTGGTAAGCAAATATTCAAACGACGACCACGGTATTCAAATAATAAGGCTCGGCAAAAACGTTCAGATGTGCTCCAAAAAGCAGCACGGAGACGCAATAAGAAAAGTAATGGACTTAAAGCGGAACACACCGCTTTCTCAGGCGGCTTTTGAGGTGCTTGCGGTAATAGCGTACAACCAACCCGTTACAAAAGCTTTTGTTGAGCAGGTAAGAGGCGTTGATTGCTCGGGCGTTATAGGCAGTTTGTGCTCAAAAGGGCTTGTGGAGGAAAAAGGAAGGCTTGAACTTCCGGGCAGACCTCTTATATACGGTACAACGGATAACTTTATGCGCTGCTTCGGCATCAGCTCATATGAGGAGTTGCCCACACCTGATTCTCACCGAGAAATCGCCGAAAACGAAATTGAAGCAGAGAATGACGAGAATTGATCGTTACGGAAAATTTATAGAAGGGGCAGGCGTTTGTTTGCGCAATATTTGCTATGAAGGCTATATTTATTTTGGCAATAATAATATTTATAATCTTCGTTTTGCTTATTTGCCCTATTGTTCTGTCTGTAAAGAACAAAGATGAACTTACTGTACATGTTAGATATATTTTTGTAAGGATAAGGCTTTATCCGCAAAAAGAAAAGCCCGAAAAGCAAGAAAAAGAAAAGAAAACAAAAGCAAAAAAAGATAAAGAAAAAACCGAAGAAAAGAAAAAACCTAACGTATTTAAAGAAAAACTGAATAAAGACGGCTTGAGCGAGTTTTTGGATACGGTTAAATATGCCGTAAACAGAGTGAAAAAGATCCCTCTTTTCATAAAGAGACATTTAATATTTTCCAGAATCTTTATAAATGTTTCGGTAAGCGACGAAGACGCCGCCACAGCGGCGATAAACTACGGCAGAGCTTGCTCAGTCATTTATCCGGCGTATTCTTTCGTTGCCGGCAATTTCAGATGCAGAAAAACATCTGTTAATGTTATCGCCGATTTTGATAAAAAAGAATCTTCCGCAGAGGCTGACATAAAGGTAAAAATTAAACTTATTTTTATAATTATTGCCGCATTTAAGGCTTTGTTTGCGGGTATAGATATTTTAAAAGCTTTTTCAAAGATAAAAAACTTAAAGAATAAAGATAAACAGAAGGAAAAGGAAGGTGCTGAGCAATGAGTGGACATCCGATAGAAAATATGATGGAAACCACAATGGACAGAATAAGAAGTATGGTAGATGTGAATACCATAATCGGTAATCCGGTGTCAACGCCCGACGGCACAACGGTGATTCCCGTTTCGTCGGTGAGCTATGGCTTTGCAGCAGGAGGAAGCGATATTCCCAGCAAGCAGACGACCGAAACCAAAAACTTTTTCGGCGGCGGAAGCGGTGCAGGCATCACTATCAAGCCAATAGGCTTTTTGTGCATACAGCGTGACGGTCAAATAAAGCTTATAAAGCTTGAAACAGCCGACAGCCCCGTAGAGAAAATTGCGGAAGCCGTGCCGAATGCCATTGATAAAATTGCCGAAACATTTAACAAAAACAAAGCGAAGAAAAAGGAAAAAGAAATCAGAAAGCCTGTTTCTTCCGTAGCGGACGATCCTGAGATCTGATTTATGCATAATATTTCATCACAGGCATAGCATATATTAAACAGCTGTGTAAGGTGATGATATTTTGAGAATGGCAAGGTCGGTTTTGTGTATTGCTTTGGCGTTTGTATTAATTGTTTGTGTGCCTGAAGCCCATGCCGCAGGTAAAACGGATGTTTCCGCGCAGGCGTGCGTCTTGTTTTGCGCCAATACGGGCGAACTGGTACTTGAAAAAAACAGTGATAAAATAATGCCGATGGCAAGCACAACAAAAATTATGACAGCGCTTTTGGCGCTGGAGAAATGCTCCACAGATGATGAAACGGTTGAATTTACGTATGATATGATCTCTGAGGGGTCGTCTATGTACCTTAAAGTAGGGGAAAAGATCAGGCTGTCTGAGCTTGTAAAGGGTTTACTTGCCGCTTCGGGCAACGACGCTGCCAATGCGATCGCAATATCTATGTGCGGAAGTACCGAGAAGTTTTGTAAGCTTATGAACAGCCGCGCAAGGTCGATAGGTATGAACAATACTAATTTTGTGACTCCTTCCGGGCTTGATGACGAAAACCATTATTCAACTGCCTATGATATGGCGCTTTTGATGAATTGCGCCATGCAAAACGAAGCGTTCAGAGATATAGTTTCTCAGCAGGATATTGAAGTCACTTTTGAAGAAGCGGAAAAGCAAAAGGCTATTTATCACAATCACAACAGGCTTTTGTCGGAATATGAATATTGTATCGGCGGAAAAACAGGCTTTACAAAAAAGTCCGGCAGATGCCTTGTTACGTGCGCTGAAAAGGACGGGATAACCCTGATAGCGGTAACGCTGAACGCTCCCGATGATTGGAACGACCAAAAGGCTATGTATGATTATGGCTTTGAGAATCTTCGCGCTTGCTGTCAGGACGACACAAACGTAAATATATCGCTTCCCGTGGCAGGCGGCGAGCAGAACCACGTTACTGTAAACGCAGAGTGCAAAATGCCGTATGTATACAACATAAACGGTGTAGACGTAATAGACCGTGAATACTTTTTGCCGCACTTTGTTTACGCACCTGTGAAAAAGGGCGACGCTTTAGGAAAAATAGTATACTATAAAAACGGAAAACTGTTCAGGGAAGTGCCGCTCGTTGCCGAAAGCACAGTGCCGCTTGATACACAAAAAGAAAGTATATTTGAGAATATTAAGAATTGGTTTTTCGGTATATTTAAAGGAATGAACTGAATTGAAGGACAACAAAATAAGAATACAAAAAATAATAGCCGACTCGGGGCTTATGTCACGCAGAAAAGCCGAACAGCTTATAGAAAACGGCGAGGTTTTTGTAAACGGAAGAAAAGCCTTTTTAGGCGATAAGGCAAACCCGTTAAAAGACAGAATAACCGTAGGCAAAAAGAAGATCGTGCCAAACGCACAAAAAACAAAATATTACATAATGCTTCATAAGCCCAGAGGCTTTGTTACGACAATGAATGACGAAATGGGCAGAAAATGCGTTGCCCAGCTTGTGGAAGAAATACCCGCAAGGCTTTTTCCCATAGGCAGATTAGACCGCGACAGCGAAGGCCTGCTTCTTATGACAAATGACGGAGATTTTGCTAACGGTATAGCGCATCCTGCGTGTCATTTGAATAAAACATACCGTGTTACAGTCAGACCGTCTGTAAGTGACGAGCAGCTTGAAAAGCTTAAACAGAGTATTGTTATAAACGGGAAAAAGACTATCCCCGCCGAAGTTTTTGTGATAGAGCGCCAAGAGGGCAGAGTGGTTTTGCAGTTTGTTTTGCAAGACGGCAAAAACAGACAGATAAGGAATATTTGCGAGCAGGCAGGACTTGAAGTGGCAAGATTGAAAAGGATAGCGATAGGTCAGGTGAAGCTCGGCAGACTTCCGCAAGGTCAGTGGAGAAGCTTGACGGCAGATGAAATAAAAAAGCTTTCGCCCAAGCAGCAATAAAAATAATGTCGCCGAAAGGTGTAATGAAATGATAAAGGTATCACCCGAGATAAATAAAAACACAGCAAATAACATAATAAAAAAGCACAATTTGGCGAAAAACAGCGTTATATTGAGCGCGTATAACGGCGGAGAGCTTGCCGCATACGCAGCTTTTAATGAAAACGGTCACAGCGCAGAGGTAACCGTGTTTGAGATCATCGGTTGCACCGACCACAGCAACCAAACATACGAGCAAAAATTCATCTCGGAATTGCTTGTAAGAGCCATAGGCAATTACGCCGCAAACAGAAATATGGTATATATAACGGGAGAAAATAATAATCTGTTTTTCACAGCAGTTTCGCTGGGTGTGAACTCATCAAAAGACAGTGTAAGAATATTTATTCCTGCACTGTTTAAAAAATGCGACAGCTGCGAAAAAGAAAGAAATATATAAAATAAGGGATTAAAAAAACGGGGGTTTATTTAATGAAACGAAGTGCGGGAATATTGATGTCCATAACATCGTTACCGTCGCCTTACGGAATAGGCACAATAGGAAAAGCAGCTTACGAATTTGCCGACTTTTTAAAAGAGGCAGGTCAAAAAATATGGCAGATTTTGCCTGTGGGGCAAACGAGCTACGGAGATTCTCCTTATCAGTCCTTTTCGTCATTTGCGGGAAATCCGTATATGATAGACCTTGATGTTTTAAGGGACGAAGGCTTGCTTTTTGAAGATGAATACAACTGTTTGCCCTGGCAGGAGAGCGACGGGAAGGTAAATTACGGTGCGATATACTATTACCGATATCCCGTTTTAAGAAAAGCATATAAAAGATTTTTGAACGGAGATTTGTCGGATTTTCACCGTTTTTGCGACCAAAACAACCATATCTGGCTTGACGATTACGCCATGTATATGTCTGTTAAGGCATATTTTGACAACAGATCTTGGACGGATTGGGACGACTCGGGTATTCGTATGAGAAAGCCTACATCCATGGCGTATTATTCAAACAAATTAGGTGAAGATATAGGCTTTTGGAAATTTGTTCAGTATGAGTTCTTCAAGCAGTGGGCAAAATTCAAAAAATATGTAAATTCATTGGGGATTAAGATATTGGGAGATATGCCTATCTATGTAGCTATGGACAGCGCAGACACGTGGGCAAATCCTCAAATATTCCAGCTTGACCAAAACTTAAGACCTACAAATGTAGCAGGCTGTCCGCCCGATTACTTCTCAAAAACCGGTCAGCTTTGGGGCAACCCATTGTACAGATGGGACTATTTAAAGCAACAGGGGTACGATTGGTGGTTTAAGAGACTTAAGAGCGCGTCCCAACTGTTCGATATTACAAGAATAGACCATTTCAGAGCGTTTGACGCATATTATTCCATACCTTATCCTGCCGAGAATGCAATAAACGGTAAATGGATAGAAGGTCCGGGGCTTGATTTCTTTATCAAGATGAAAGAAAGATTGGGCAATATAGAAATAGTAGCCGAAGATTTGGGAACGCTTACACCGAGCGTTTATAAATTGATGGCAGACGTGGGATACCCGGGTATGAAAATACTTGAATTCGCTTTCGGAAGCGGAGACGATAACCCGTATTTGCCCCATAATTACAATAATAACTGCATTGTTTACACGGGGACTCACGATAACGATACAGTGCTCGGTTGGGAGAAAACAGCTCCCGATCACGAGCTTATGCACGCTTACAATTATTTAAAACCATACGATGGCGAGAAGCTTTCTTGGACAATGATAAGAACTGCATATAAGAGCAAAGCCGATTATGCGATAATACAAATGCAGGACTTCTTAAATCTCGGCTCAGAAGCGAGAATGAACACACCGTCTACCCTTGGGTGCAACTGGGCCTGGCGTGTGAGAAAAAGCGATATCACTCATCAGCTTGCAGGCAGTATAAGACAGCTTGTGCAGCAGTCGGGAAGATAAACAGTGATATTTGATTGTTTGCGGGCAACTTTTTGAAAATATTTCGCTAAATTTCGCACAAAGTATTGACAAAACTCTGCAAACAGTTGTATAATCTCAAAAGCAGTTTTGCAATTAACCCCTGCCGTACGGCGGATGGGAGGGATAACATAATGGCTGAAGTTAAAGTTAAAGACAACGAGTCTCTTGAAAGCGCTTTAAGAAGATTTAAAAGACAGTACGCAAGAGAAGGCGTTATTGCAGAAGTTCGCAAAAGACAAGCTTATGAGAAGCCTTCTGTAAAACGTAAAAAGAAGTCTGAAGCAGCTCGTAAAAGAAAGTTTAAATAATTTTAA
>JAEEGL015447533.1_pt1 | contig 10546 bp, 13 predicted proteins | sample 9134231 | NCBI WGS metagenome assembly JAEEGL01 (sample SAMN16246548, study PRJNA631951) | gut metagenome | biome: gut microbiome; feature: rumen; material: fiber-attached | host: Bos | place: Iran: Karaj | collected 2018-10
CGAGACGATTTATGCCAGATTAGCGAGATCAAAGTTCCGGAGCAGGTTTCATCTTTCAAAGAAGGATAAGGAATACTTTTATGGCAAGGGGTGCGATAAGATCCGGGAGCATGCCTGTGATTTTGTCAGAAAGAGGCTCGCACCGACATATCCGACTAATGATGGGAAACAGACGCCTATGAAAGGGCACCCGGTTTTCATTGCACAGCATGCCACAGCGACATGTTGCAGAGGGTGCCTTGCAAAATGGCATGGTATTCCGGAAGGCAGAGAGCTTACAGAGGCTCAGCAGGATTATGTTGTAAATGTGATCATGGGTTGGATAGACAGAGAGATGTAGATGGAGACCCGGAAATAGGAAGTGCGCTGATGCAGATTGTTCCTTCAAGATACAGAGCGCTCGAAGTAGAACACGAACTCCTCGATATCATAGGGGAGCGGAAGGAAAAAGAGGAGCCGCAGCTTCTTGAGGGCAAAATACAACCGTAAAACACTACGCAGCCGTTGACGAAGAACACAGAAAAACTGTAGCAAATTATGATCTCTTCAGTGATGAAGAATTGGAATAAGTTCGGCTTTTTTCCAATACAGCTTAAATATCGTCGGCTTTTTGCGATTTTAGTTTAAATGGTTCGGCTTTTTGACATTATTAGCTTAAATTAATAAACCTAAAAAAAGAAAAAAGCCGAATAATGACTTTTTTCCACTCTATCTTTACTTATTTTACCGGTTTAGCTTAAACCGACAGTTGTTTCTTTCAAAAAGCAGGTTGGTGACGGTCTCTATAACTCATGCGTTAAATATGTATTTTGCGCAATTATCCGATATTGTTAATTCTCCATTTAATAAAATCGCAAAAATTGATATTTTTCCGTTAGTTGGATTGTGCGCCATTTAATTGCGCTCCGCCAGTTCTAATGGTGTTGCTTCCCGAAAAAAGCGCTCTGGATCGGTTGCAAATAATGCATGTCCCTCAATCATATTCTTAGCATCCCGGTCATAGAATTCCGGTTCTTCTTCGAGATCCATAGCTTCCAAATAATCCCTTACATTTTCAACATTTTCATCTATCGTTTTAAAGAAATCCTTTTTAAACGATACGTAATCATCGCATACTGTACAGCTATAACCAGCATAAAGCATTGCCATATAATCCATATCATAAATGAACGCTCTCCATAATCCATTTACGTTATCCTTTAAAAACAATGCATATGTAAATACTTTTCCAGGGATAGGCATTATTTCAATAAAGTCTAAATCTTTATTCGGATTGACGCCAGGCTTTACTCCAAGCAGCACATTTGGCTCCACTCCAAAGATTTTTGCCATTTTCTCAATATCTTCATTAGATGGGACATTTTCTCCCCTTTCCCAATTAGATATTGCCTGTTTTGTATACCCCAGCTCATCAGCAAGCTTCTCTTGTGTAAGATTCATCCTTTTTCTTAATGCCTTGATATTTTTGCTGAGAGCTTTCTTTTTGATATCTTCCATTGCTTGTTTACCTCCTGCTTTTCATATGATAACAGGTATCAGTATATGAGTAAATAAAGCGTTGCTTTACTTTTTCGAAATAACTGGCAACAGGCCCTGTTATTTGCGCTTTTTGAAGCATTTACGTCAAATACTTGTATTTTATCATATGACCATACACAACATATTGTTGTTTATCCTTAGCCTTATTATAAAAATGGCGGATTTCCTTCGATTTTGCAAATAGGAAAAGACTGGTGTCTCTACCAGCCTTTTACCTTCATCATGCCGAAATCGCTTGTGTTTTTCCAGTATTCATGTTTTCTCTATTGTTTTCTAGTTCAGCTTTCCAGAACCACACTATCATCTGCTCAATCGAGATTTCTAAAGCATTGGCACATGTGAACATCCTATCCATGGACATTCGGTATCTGTTATCAAGATTTGAGTTGAGATTAGCTTGATTAACACCTATATGGATACAGAAGCGCCCTATGCTACCGTATTTATCATATACAAGATGTACAAACTCCTTGTATTCACCGCCTAGATAATTACTCTGACGTCCTTTCTTAGCCATACGATAACCTCCTGATGGATTAACTGAAGTATTGCGGAAACTCCGTTCTAAATAATATTTTTATAGTCTTAGCAACTTCCCATGACCATAATTCTTCATATGTAGGGACAACATGGGCTCCCTCTAAACATCGTATTTGCTCTGGCGATCTTAAGTCTTTATAGCACATGGTATACTCAATATCCAATTCTTCTATAAACTTCTCTTCCAATGGGCCTGGATTAACCGGGTCCATCCAATAACGATTATCTATCTCATCATCTGGAAGCACGTAGCTTAACAAAGAATTATAATCATACCACCGCTTAGCGATATTGTAGTACCCCGGATGGGAGTCGGTAGTTTCCCTTAACTCAGATAAAAGACGATGCATCTTATTATAAGTCTCATCATCAAGGATCAATGCATTACTATCAAGATATCGGTTCATGCTTCTAAGAATTTCTTCATAATACTCCTCTGGATGTTCAAGATTCGGTTGTGAAGGAACATACATATATACATCGGATCCTGGGTACATGTAAACATAATCTATCATCTGAGAGTATAAATTCAACAGTACTTCTCTAACCTCATCGGGCCGTTCATTTATCGCTGCGTTCATAGTGTTTCCTCCATCACTTAGCTCCTCTATGGGTTGTATAAGTTTCTTATAGTTAGTTTCAAGAGCCTGCGCAATTCCCTTAATAGTTGCTAAATCAGCGGGGCCGTTTTTCCCTCCGTACCAGTTTTTGACAGCATCTGGGGATACATGGACAGCATCTGCTATCATCTGAAATACTTCAGCCACGCTTATCTTTTCATCGTCCTTAAGTAACTTCTGTTCTCTGTATGTATCAACAGCCACTTTCATCCCATGCTGAAAGAATCTATACTCAACTCCGTCGATATCCTTTAATATTCTGTATTTGCCCCTTGCCATAACTGCCCCTTTCTATACTTTTGCCAACCGCTCTAAGACCTCTGCCCGATAGTTTTCCTTTGAAATTGTATATGAATAATGCTTGACGGGCACGATCTTGTACTTGTCACCCAGGTTATCATATAAGATATTATAAACCTTATCTCCCATCGCTACGAGAACCGGATCCTTTCCTAGATACCCTATCTCCTCTTCAAAAGACTTTATGTTGTCCCTTAACACCTGCGGATTTTGCCTTATGTATTTCATCACGTTCCCGCCATCAACGTCGGCATGAAGTTTGATTATGTCGGTAAGATATGCTCCCCAGTAAGGTGTATCCTTAAGCGCGTATCTGAGCTTATAATCATGATGCCGTCCGCTTCCGCTATGGAAATTGCTCCAATCCGGGATGTCTGTTGCTCCGTCCCCGGAAACGTTCAGTCCTACGAAGACATAATCGGGATTAAGGAACTTATAAATCTCCGGAAGCTCGAGAAGTGTCAGGTCTCCAACGTTTGATTTTGGTGTGGCACCTACCTCTGCCCAGATAGCCCAGCTTGCAACTTTCCCATACTTTTTCTTCATTTCTTCGTATATATTCTTCTTGATCATAGTTTTCTCCTTTTGTTGTGCATGGTTATGTGACCTGGCCGGGCGAGCCATGATAGCTCACCCTTTTAGATCACACCGTCAAACAGTAGCGTAAAGCAGTAAAGAAAGTGAGATAGGTCATTTCTTGACCTGTCCTTATAATACTACAATCCCAAAAGAAGAAAAGTGAGAAAAAGCTCTCACTTTTTCTCACTTAATCTACAAGTATGGTTTCGGACTTGGCTGCAAGGTATCCATTGCGACTATATATATGACGAAATGTTATTCAACCGTAAAACATGCCTTCGGATACTTTGTATCAAATCCTCTTACAACTTCCATTGACCCGTCTTCGTCCTGCAAAACGATATTTTTTAACTGCCATTTCCCAGCTGAAAAATCAGAAAGTTTAATATCAAAGCTATACTTGTCCTTTTTGCCACGGTAATCAGATGCTTTTGTAAAATCAATCCACTTATCTTCCTCTCCCTCTTTTGCAAAGACAAGTGTTACCTGATCCAGCGTTTTTTTGGAATGTATCGTTGTCGTACACATTACAGATTCATTTTGTTTATACTTTTTCCCATCTCCAACAGATATAGCCGACACCAAAAATCCCTGTTCTGAATAAGAGTATTTTTCAACAATTATTACGCAAGTGGCTTTTACATTTCCGCATTTCGCGGTTATTTTCGCTGTTCCTTCCTTTTTCGCGGTAACAACACCATTATTCACGGTCGCTACTTTTTCATCTGAAGATTTCCAAGTAACAGTTTTTATTGTGGTATTTTTAGGGGAAACCTTTGCCTTTAGTTTAACGCTCTTTTTTACCACAAGATTGCATTTCGTCTTATTAAGCTTTAGCTTTGTTGCCGGCACATTCATTACCTTTATTTTTACTTTAAAAATGCATCCATCGCCGGTAATTGTAAGTGTTGTCGACCCTTTTTTTATGCCTTTTATTTTGCCTTTGGTATTACTCTTTTCTACAATACTTATATTTGAATTCGATGTTGACCATACAACGTTTCCAGTAACATAGTTTAATTTTATCTTAGCTGTTTCGCCAACATATATTTTTTTAGTTGAGATTGACGCTGACGGATTATATATGTTACCCGTACATGCACTACAAGGCGGAAGTCCACGTCTTCTAGCTTCACCCAATGAAATAGAACTATAATTATTTCCTCGCAAATGCCTACATGTATAATCAGCGTGATATACTGTTCCGTGACTGGCAACATATACCCTAATACTTGCGCTTTTTGTTTTTATTGGGATATAAAACACTGACGTTATCAGCAGTATAAAGCATATTAAAATTCCAAAAGCCTTTCTACTCATCTTCATCCCCCTCGTTATCCTCTTTAGTATAATATTTGATTACAACCTTGGAATCCTTATCAAGCTTCTTATAAGAAAAAAACACCTCTTTGTCTCCGATCTTAACGCTCTTTACCGTTCCTTCTTCAAGAAGCTCAAGTTCATCTCCATCGAAGTATTCTTCCGCTTTGACCTTTTTTATCTTAAAATTAGAAAACCCAGCTTCTACCAGTTCGCGCTGAACATCTTTAACATTCTTTCCTTCTAATCCGGCCTGTAACTGTTTGCCTTTTGCCAACTTGCTCATTTCTTTATCCGTATATCCATGTGCTTGATCGGAAATCTTAGTAAATTCCACATCATCCCATGCCTCTTGTGAGGACGATGCAAATTTAAAATTACCGTTTTTTAACACTGAATAATCCGCTGATATGATGTCCTTTTCCTCATTTATTGTGCTGGAAACCGTCCCGTCTTCGTATCTCCACAGCAGTCCGCTCTCAACGTGACCATCCTTATAATACCGGGTAGATCCGTTTGAATAAAAAACAATTATCGCCTCATCCTCGCTTCGATAGGTTCCGGCAATATGTGCAATCTCTATTTTACTTAAATCCTCAATATTTGTTTTAAAGTTTTCGCCAGCTTCATTGTCGCTCGATTCATATTCTTCACACCCACTCAAAACAACAATTGCTGCTAGTAATATCGCTACAACGGGCTTTCTTAATAAACTCTTCACATCCAATGATTTCCTCTCCATCATATCTACCTCACCCTCTCATATTCCCATTAGTCATCCGGTTCATCATCATCGTGTTTGAATATTTTTCGAAAAATAAATCTCAATAGCCTAAATGGCAGGCTTATAATCCACCATATCAAAAGAAATGTATACTTCAAAATAAAAAAACACGCCCAAAAAATGATCTGTACCGGCCATATTACGAATAGAAACCCGCAGAATTTTAATATATTGATAACCAAGTCTTCGCCTGGGGTGTAGTATGCAAGTAATCTTTCACCATTACCAAGATCTACACTTTTTTTGACAAAAAACTTCATATTGTTTCCCCTCGTCTAAATGCTACTATCACAACACCTAAAACCAACTGTGGCACTTTAAGTTTCCGTTTGGAAGCACGACTCCGTTTACTACAAATGCAATATTGATGCAGAAAGTAGAATAATAGCTTTCTCTTATCCGTGTATTGCTAAAAGTATTAATGTGCCGATTAGATATAATCCTAAAACAACAAGAGCTCCTATTGTGATTTTTTTATTTGCAACAGTCTTTTCTATCTCCGCTTCGTCTCTTGTTATGTTTTCTATTCGAATGTTTTTGTTGTCATTAATATTGACCGTATACACCTTCTCATCTTTGACATTTATAATCCTGGTCCTACATGACTCACAATAAAACTCCGATAGCTCATCATTTACCTTTAACACGTCTCCACAATTTGGACATTTTAATTCTATAAGCGCCATTCTTTTCCATGCCTCACAATCATTATCTTATGGGATTCCCCTAATATTGCCTTACTTAGTATCATTTTTAGCTTCGTTTATGGCTTCCATATATCCAGCCGTAATAATACCTGCAGGAAGAGCTACTATTGCAATCCCAAGGATACTGGATATCATTGTAACAATTCGTCCGATATCAGATACCGGGTAGATATCTCCATAACCAACTGTTGTCAGCGATACTGTTGCCCAATACAGTGCATCAAAGAAAGTATCAAAGGAATCCGGTTCCACATTGAAAACAATCAGTGCGGAAACCACAATATATCCCAGTGCCAACGCACCAACCATTAGCAGTGATTCTTTGGTATTTGCAATAACACTCTTTAAAATCCGGATATTCTTTGAGTGCCTTATTAGTTTGAATACTCGAAGTAATCTAAATGTTCTCATTAGCCTCAGCAAACGGAATAGTTTAAATCCACTTGCCAGAACACTAAACCCCGGTAGGATTGATAATAGATCTATTATCGCCCATGGTGTTATCGGATAGATCAAAAATGATACCGCGCCACGTTTTAACTTTAGATCTGCGATGCTCCATCTGGCAAGATAATCAAGAATAAACAGGACTGTAATAACGATGTCTGCATATTCAAAGAATGCATAACTCCTTTTAAATGCAAGCGGCAGGATGCTCAGGATTATCGCAACCATCATGACCGCATCGTATATATTACTATCCTTGTTTTCTTCAGCTCCTTCTAATATAGAGTATAGCTTATCTTTCATAGTATAAACTTCTTACCTTATAACAATATATCTTTTTCCTATGGATGACAATGTTCACAAGGAGTAAGGATGGCGTAAGCTTACTGTCAGTTATGAAAGACGAGAGATCTCCCCGGAGGTGTTTAGATCTGCTTAAGATGTCCTCATACTACTCGCTTCATTTTCTACCGTCAAGTTAAATCCCACTAATACGCTCACGTATAGCCAGCTTCTTCCTGACACTAAGTCCCGGGATCGTTGCCTGCAACCTCTCGATATACGCCATTGTACGGCGCCTTTCTGCTGATATATGCGCCCTTGGAACTGGTATGTCTATCCCATCTGTTCCGGTTGCAAGCTGCTCTGTAAGAAGCCGCGAGCGACGGTATTCTACAAGATCTATGATCTTATCTTCGCCATGATTCTTTACAAAACAACGGAGCCTGCACATCCTGTCGCTTCCTGTCTCGCTCCAACCCATAGGCCTTGAACTCATACGCTCCGAGTATACGTTGCTTACATGTCCTTCAGCACTGCATCCCAGCACATGTTTGTCATGAAAAGCACGCTGTATTTCATCCCAGTTTCCAAGGATATAGCTTTCGACCTCATCCACAACGCTATCCTTGTCGGAGCTCTTTCTGATCTTGTTCAAAAGCTTTTTGATCTTCTTGGGCTTATTTTTATAGATGAACTTGTAGAACTTCCCCTTAATGATATCTTTCTCATCCAACATGAGATTTGATGCCTTATTGATATACTTCATAAGGTGAAACCTATCCTGAACAAGGACAGACTTATAGATGTATTCCGTCCCTGCCTTTATCCAGCTAGCGCCATCTCCACTTATATAAACAGTCTTAAGGTACTTTGTATCGTAATGACCCTCTATGTAGTCCTGTACCTCTTCCCAAAGCTGACGATTACGGTCGCCTCCGCTATATATGCCTCCGAGGTAATGCGGGGATATAAGGATCCTCTTTCCGGCACAAACATCTTCTTTGCCCTCGTAAATATAGACCAGCTTTCCGATCATTCCCGTAGCCGGCTCCCTATTACGCTGCCCGTGTATATGATCCTCATCAGCCTCAATGTATAGGTACCTGAGTTTTTTCTTTTCTTCAGGCTCTGGCTCCGGTAGTTCCTGGGTAATACCATGAACCTTGTTCATCACAGCCACCTTGGATACCGTTTTGCCACCTATAGACAGACTATCAGCCGCATGTTTGTAGGAATGGACCTGCGCCTCATAGAGCGCCTTTGCCTCTGCAAGCGCACTGAACCTCTCATGGTCCGGAAGTCCTATCATCTCATCGAGAAGGCATCTTGTCTTTCCTGTATCTCGTTCCTTGAAAAGAGTGTGCTTAAATGTCACATCGCCTTGAGTGCTTATCAGCGATCTGCTTCGCTCACGTTGTATGATAAAGCGCCCTTTGCGGATCACGTCGGATCGTATACTATCATCGAGCGTATTCAGCAGTAGCACCATAAAATCAGCCGAAGTTTTAGTACTAAGGTCTGCAACAGCCTTCTCGATATCCGAGAATCTATCTGGATGTTCAAAAAAATCTTCGGATATCTTAAATAATCCATTAGCAAAGGTTTCCAAAAGTGATACAATGTCCATGAGAGTACTCCTTCTTTTTAATGATTTCTGCAAATCTCATTATACCCCTATGGGGAGAGGAATACTCTCTTTCTTTTTTTATTTAACTGACAAAAACTTTACTCCAACCATAAAATCTGTTGCTCCTGCTGATGTTCCCTCCGAATAATGGTACTCGTACCCTATAGCCTTCCCTGATGCATCAAAAAATACACAGGCCACTTTTATAAATTCCAAAGTATCTCCTGAATTGTTAACTACCTTAGCTGTAACATTATCTGCGCCCTTTGTTCCCGAAACAGTTATACCCTTTGCCCTTGACTTATACATAGAAGGCTCAACATTATAAACGACATCATAGGTACTATATGCCACCCTGTCATAATCTGCATTTGTCGGGCCATAATAATACAATGCGCATGTATCTCCGGGCGCCAGGCAATAGTTATCATCACTTGAACTATCAAGCATGGATCCATTAGCGGAATAATATACTGCTTTACCGTCAATAGATAATGTCCCTGATCCATTATTGGTAACTATCGAAACTACACCTCTGCCTATGTCGTAGTTCTGGATGGCAAGATCACTTAATGCGCCTGCAGAATCATATTTTACTGTTACACTGCAGTTATAGAAATGATCCCCTACAGTCGCTGTTATATCCGCATAACCTTCGCCTACCGCCTTTACAACACCCGTTGATGATACTGTTGCCACAGATATATCATCCGAGTCCCACTGTACCTTTTGAGATGTCCCTGTAAGCTTCAAAGCAGCGGAATCTCCTATTGTCAGTGTAAGGGTTTTTTCCGATATAGCCGGATCCTCTACCTTCACTTTACAAGTATAGGATTTGTTCTTGTACTTGACCGATATCTTACAGCTACCCTTTCCTTTTGCCTTTACACATCCGTATTTATCAACCGTAGCCACGCTTTTCTTGGAGGACTTCCATCCCTTACCTCCATAAACATTAAGAGAAAGATATTCGCTGTCACCCTTGATCATGGTAAGCTTTGTCTTGTTCAGCTTGATCTTCTTAGCCGCTTGTGTATTCACCGGGGTCATTGTAATTATTAGTACCATTACCAGCATGATCCCTGTTATTCTTTTGATCCATCTGCTCATATTCGTCGCCTCCCTTAGGTGGTATTTTCATGTTACGGTAAAAGTATAGCAAACAAAAAAGCTGTCCGTTGCCCCCGCTACGGGGCAAAAGACAACTTTTTTCAAAAACCTTTTTCAATCCTGCAGACCGCTTGTCCGAAGCGGCTCCATTTTTCTTTCTTTCAGGAACTGATTGACCTCTATGATACTTCCCGGTCTGGTGTTAAATACGATCATTAGAGCTGCGTCTCTGGGGATCTTGGCATATAGCTCCGGCATCTCATATATGCGAAGCGCCTTTTGAGTCTCCTCTAATGTCAGCTCCGAGCAGTAGCAAAGTCTGAGGATCACATCCCTTTGCCTGGTCCGCTTTTCTCCGGAAAGCAGCTTATAGCCATACCTTTCGGGTATATCGGCATACAAAAAGATATCCTGTTGCCTTAGTCCCTTTTCCTTTACCTTGAGGCGCATATAATCTCGAAAGGCATGCTCATCATTATACAGGCTGTCCTCATTCTCCGAAAGAAACTTATCCGCATCATCTATATGAGTCTGATTTAGGACTTTTTCTAATTCTGATGTATCTTTCATTTGCCCGCTCCTTAAGCATTTGCTACAATGGTCTCATGGATATAGAATCTGAACTTACACTTTCATACTATAAAGAAATTGCCGACATCAACCGCGATCACGGCGTCTTTTTGGTACAGCA
>JAEEGL015455014.1_pt1 | contig 10546 bp, 8 predicted proteins | sample 9134231 | NCBI WGS metagenome assembly JAEEGL01 (sample SAMN16246548, study PRJNA631951) | gut metagenome | biome: gut microbiome; feature: rumen; material: fiber-attached | host: Bos | place: Iran: Karaj | collected 2018-10
CTTTATTGCAGGTTTTGATACGCCATCCGACCTCTGCTGCAGGTTAAGATTATACAACAAGGGGCTCTGACCCTTGACCCCGAAGTTTATCGCTTTGGGTTTCAGAAGGAGCAATTGAAAAAGAGCAACACCAAGTGCTGCTCCTTCAAGCAAGTAACAATGATTATGACTGGCACCTATCTAAACAACAGGGATCTTTGGAGAAGTTACTTCCACCCATTATCCTTGCAATAGTAAGTTCCAGTCAGAGGTATGGGGCAACTGGAATTTAATTTTCCAATTGAACTTTATTATGCAAAACGATATGAGCTTTGAATCAATAAGATAAGCAAAGAGAGGTAAGAGGACATGTTGCTGCAGTTTTCGGTTGAGAACTATATGTCATTCAAGGAAAAGGCGGTACTTCGCCTAGAAGCTACAAAGGACAGAGAACATCCTGAAAATATCAATGAGAAAAATGGATCAAAAGCAGTTAATGTTATAGTTACTTATGGCGCTAATGCATCCGGAAAGACTAATTTTTTTAAGGCAATTACTGCGGCGCTAAATGCAATACGATTTTCCAATACAAGACAGGTGAATGAACCTTTAGGGATTGTACCATTTAAGTTTTCTGTTGAAACAATTAATAAACCCAGTAAGTTCGAGTTTCAATTTATTGCCCGGGATAACAAAAAGTACATATACGGCTTCACAGCGAATATGTATATGATTTATGAAGAATACCTTTATAGATATAATTCGCGTAGGCCTACAAAGATATTTGAGCGAAAAAGTGATGGAACCTATGATTTCACGGCAAGGGAGAAGAATGCATTGTTCCCGCTTACACAGTGGAATACGCCTAACAAATTCTTTCTGGCTACGGCTACAATGTGGAATGCTCAGAGCACGAAGATCCCTTTGGAATGGCTCGCCGGAGGTATAGATACCTACACGGATCTTAGCGGACTCACCCAGGATGCTATGATGGGATATCAGGGAGAAAATGCGGATGATTATATATATTTTACTGAGAAGATCATGCGTGAGGCAGACATAAATATTTCCAAGATAGATGTTAAACTTAAGAAGATACCTATCAACCCTAATATCATGCCTCTTATCCCAGGACTTATCATTAACGGCCAGCTTATTCAACCTCAGGAGCAGACGCAGCTTGAGGTAAAGACATATCATGAAGTGGCAGATAATGATGGGGAGAATAAAACCCGATATAGTCTCCAATTAGGTGAAGAATCTGTAGGAACACAGTTGTTATTTGCTTTTTCACCGCTGTTAAAAAAAGCGTTGGATTGCGGAAAAACCATTATAATCGATGAAATTGATAAAAGTCTTCACCCGGCTGTTGTTAAATATATCGTTAACCTTTTTAGAAATAAAGAGATCAATATAGCGGGAGCTCAGCTTATTATTACCACACACAACACATCTTTGCTTTCGTTAAATACATTTAGGCGGGATCAGATATACTTTGTTGAAAAAAACAGAACTACAGCCGTGTCGAGATTATATTCGATGAATGAGTATTCCGTAAGAAAGGGCGAAAATATTGAGAAGGGATACATTCTTGGACGTTATGGTGCTGTACCGGAAATACAGGGTGGTGATATTATTTGAGCAATCAGACTGCTTCAAAGGAATGCTATACCCACTGCAGGATAAGAAAGAGAATACTACTGGTTATAACTGTTGATGCATGTTTAAAAACAAGAGATGTGGTAGATCGACTAAATGTAGAGCAAAATAGTGTTACAGTACATTTACTATGCACATTTCTTAAAGGCAGAGACTTGGAAAAGGCGGTTAAACAATATATGAGAGATAATCTGATAAGGCTTTCATTGAAAGATGAAGTCATTTATTGGGAAGAAATCGGTAAAGGAGGTGGTGCTTATGATTGTAAGCGGTCGGAGTAAAGAAAAACACTCGGATAATTGCGGCTAACAACTATCCGAGCGCCATTCTCCGGATGCAAGCACCCGTTTATTCGCATGAACATTGTGCCACATCCGGAGAGAAAAATCAATAGTTAATGTGGAGGAAGAATATGAAATCCTATACACACAAACGATTTTTTTCAAAAAGGAGGTGGCTTGACTCATGGGAGCCGGCTTTCATGGCGGATTTGGCAATACCTTTGGAAGTGAAGAAAGAAATCGATTAGGTAAGCCTGTTCCACCAACAGAAAAAAATTATGAGATGGTCTTGAATCCATCATATTATGCGCATTTAATATCCAAGAAATATGGGATTAATCTAAAAGGATCAGGAAAGACTATAAGTATTGTTTTTAATCCTAATCTGCCCCCGGGGAATCCCGGAAAAACAAGGAAGAGTAATCCATATGTAATAGAACTTGGACCAAGCGCGTTCTATAGTGAAACAGAACTGGCGAACACGATTGCGCATGAACTAAACCACGCCAGGGATTTTATCAGGGGTGGAAATGCTCCGGAGAATGGGGCATATTATTCAGGTGATGCACTTGAAGACTACATAAGAGGAAGGAGATGATTAGTGTGTGGACTGATGAAAGAGATGAAATAATGAAATTATTTGAGGATACATCAGGAGAGTTTCCACGCATATGCCCTTGCTGCGGTAAAAAAAGCGGTCATATATTCTTTTATAGACATCGCAATGAAAAGTATGGCGGCGCTTGGGCTTGGTGCCATGAGTGTCATGAGTTCTCGCATTCACGATCTCAAATTCCATCTTGGTGGAAAAACATGGAATCCATCGAGCTGGCTGAGCTTCATGGGTGCCCGGATAATCTGGATATCATTCATGATAGCATTGACGCTTGGATCAATGTGCTTTTAGCTGAAAAAGCAGAGTAAAGAAAAAACACTCGGATAATAATGGCTAACTATTATCCGAGTGTCATCCTATGGATGCGAGCGCCCGTTTATTCGCATAAAGACTGTGCCGCATCTGATAGGGTAACAATTAATAGTTTTGTACTTTTTTAGAAATCACACTCTATTGGGAGGTAATGTTTATGTCTGAAATAAATAGCGCTCGTAACGGGTGCAGAGATGTTTTTAACGCATTTTTGGTATCAAATGCAAAATATGCAGGAGAATTTGAAATTCCATGTATAGAACCTTGCAAAGAAATACCAGAGCGGATGATAGTTTTTTCAAAGGCTATAGCCAATAAAGACTATGAACAGTGGGTACATTTTTATGAGGATGATTATTTATTTGAGCGATTATGGAATCACCCAAGAAAGTATCTCCCGATTCTTAAAAAGTTTCAGGGAGTTATCTTACCCGATTTCAGTCTTTACAGGGATATGCCTTTGATTATGCAACTATGGAATATTTACAGAAGCAGAGCTATTGGTCATTGGTTGCAGGAAAATGGAGTAAAGGTTATTCCGAATATAAGATTTGGAGACCAACGTACATATAACACTTGTTGCATCGCTATTGAGAAACAAAGTGTTATCTCTATTGGAAGTCACGGGAACTTAAAGAACAGATCAGACCGAGAAATCTTTCTTAAGGGTGTTGATGAAATCATAAAAACACTTGAACCACGAGTAATAATTGTTTATGGATCGGCACCAGATAAATATTTCAAAAAGTACAAAGATGCCGGTATCCGGATAGTACAATTTGATAGTGATTTCGCTACTTCTCACAGGGCTGGGGTGTAATGGGTACAGGTTACACCGGGATGAGAGTTCTTTGGGATTAAAATAAAATTAAATAATTGTGGCAATAAATGGCAATCTGTGTTACAATATTAATACTATGACAGATCGTTGTGTTTGCAATAGCCGGCCTTCGGTCTTTAGTCAAGTACAACAGACCGGAGGTCTGTTGTCGTGTTGTGTTGGCAGTGGAAGCGAACAGGTCCTTTGGGCTTGGCAGTGTTCAAATAATCTCTTCGGAGGGTCCGCATGGGGAAGCAAGATACTATCAGACAGAGAATCAGGTTACTTGTTATCGCGGCAGTTGTTTTTGCCACACTTATAGTGGGCATCGATGCAGTTATCGTGTGCGTGGGCATGGTTAAAAAGGATTATGAAAGATATGCCGAAACGGCAACAGCCCACCTTCTTAAAACACTTGAAAACGGCGGCGGGGAGTGGAGCTACATTACAGCTTCCGGTACAGTCTGTATCGGTGATGAGCCGCTTTCCACAGATCTGTTTGATAAGATAAACGACAGCTCCGAGGCGGTCTTTCACACGGTCTTTAAGGACGATCTCCGCGTGCTGACCAATATAAAAAAGGATGACGGCACATACGCTGTCGGCACAAAAGCCGACGCAGACATCTATAAGAGCGTAAAAGCCGGCAATACCGTTATAAAGAACGGGATAAAGATACTGAACGGCAGATATACCGTCTGCTACATGCCCATTTATAACAACGGTGAATTCTGGGGCATGATGTTTACGGGTGTCAGCCAGTCCACCGTCACAGGCGAGGCTTTAAGGCTTGTTCTTGCGATCGCGGCAGGTATCGCGGTATCTCTGGTTATAATAATCATAATCGCAAGCAGGATGTTAAAGCAGATCGGCGAAAGAATGATCGGCAATCTGGACAGGGGCCATGCGAAGCTTAAGGGCTTTGCGGGACACATCAAAGAGATCGCTGCAAGGACCACCACTGAAACCGCCGATATCACCACTGCCATGAACAGTGTTGCACAAGGGGCTACAGGTCAGGCTGCCGCAACCGAGGAGGCCATGGCTTCCACGGAAGAATTTGCGAACGGAATAGATGTCCTGAACGAAGAGGTGCGGGAGAGCAAGAACGTTCTTGAAAGGATCAGGGATTGCGTAAAGGATTCGGAAGATGCCATAAGTCTGCTTAATGCAAGCATAGCGGATAATGACAGCAAAGTCAGCGAGATTTCCGCGGATATCGATAAGGGCGTTGAAAAGACCGAAAATGCGAAGTCCATCGTTAAGACGATAGACGAGATTGCTTTCCAGATAAACCTGCTTGCCCTTAATGCTTCCGTAGAGGCTGCCCATGCAGGGCGGTTCGGACTCGGATTTGCCGTGGTCGCGGATGAGATCAAGAATCTTGCGGCAAGCTCCACGCAGTCTGCAAGCGAGACTTCGGATATCATAGCTGAGATAGTCGATACAATGAAGAAGACAAAGGCCAGCAACCAGGCCCTTATCGCCGGGAATACAGAGCAGACCGAAAGAGCGAATATCGTTTCACAGCGCATGGAAGCAGTAAAAGAGAACATCGGGGAGATCGTTGAAAAGCTCAACACCATAAGGGACAGGTCCGATGCTCTTCAGGTCGTAAAAGACGAGCTTGTCAAGGTGGTCGAGGCGCTGTCTTCAACGGCGCAGGAAAATGCGGCTGTTTCACAGCAAGTCTGCGCATCTACCGAAACTGTCGGCAAGGATGTTGAGAATATGGCCGAGAGCCTCTCCGAAGTGGATAACATATGCGATGAACTTGACGGTATAGCCGCTTTCTTTGGGAAAGAGTGAAGCCGGAAAACAGGCAGAATAAAATGATGATCATACATCCGCGGGATCGTTCGTCCCGCGGATTTTTTGTGCGATAAGCGAATGCCCTCGGCAGCAAGCTCGCTTGCTGGACGAGGGCTGAGTGAACGGTCATTGAGCGGACTTCGTACGCGAGATGACCCGTCGAATCGAGTAGGAGTCAGCCTACTCGATTCGATTTATGCCGGAACAGGGCTAATAATGCCCGGAATACCTGCATCTTTACACCGGATTTGCAGCCCTGAAAAAAGATACATTTTTTTGTTTTTGGCAAAAAAAATATATTTTTTCGTTTTTGGAATATTGAATAATGACGAAAAATGTGATAAAATAATTTTTGATGATTGTAAGAAGACGAGTGTGAAAAAAATGACAATTAACGCGCGACGGGGTTTATGCCGTCTCTTGATATGAGCAGGCGGCATGAAAGGATCAATATGAAAAAAACAAAGAAGATCGCACTTGTTACATGTGCGTCCAATTTTGAAAGATATTATAATATAGTTCACGCAGTCAGGCGTAAAGTGGCCTCCATGAAGGGGTATTCTCTTTACGTCCTTTCGAGTTACGGCGTTTTTATGGACGGGATGGATTTTTCACACGGTGAGGCTGCCGTGTACTCCCTTCTTGACAAAATGGACATCGACGGCTGCATAATCGAATCCAATATCGGAAGCTATGAGCTTGCAGGCAGGATGATCGCAACACTCCGCGAACGGAACATCCCCGTAGTCACCATAAATATGCATTTTGATGATATCCCCAGCCTCAATATCCAGGTTGATACCGCAATGAGTGAGATGCTCGAACATCTCATCACAAAGCATAAGTGCAGAAAGATCAACCTGACACTGCATGCCGGCAATTCGATCGTTTCCAAAGGGGCTTTTGAGGCATACAAAAAAGTACTCAAAAAACACAGGATACCTTTTGAAGAGAAGCGCGTGGTCACGGTCCCTGTTTCGATACCTGAGGGGAAAGCCCTGTTCGATACATTTGAAGAAGCGGGAGTTATGCGGGATTGCGACGCGGTGCTGTGCGCCCATGATGTAACTGCGATCGGCCTTACGCTGGCACTTGCCGAAAAGGGCTATGATGTGCCCGGCGATATCAGGATATGTTCCCTTAACCACAGCGGAAACAGCATTGCTTTCAGGCCGAGCATTACGGGGATCGACAGGCGGGACCGCGATGTGGCCCAGATGGCCTGCGACATGCTCGATAAGCTCATTAATGGCGAAGAAGTCCCGCTTGAGACTTCATATAAAGGTATAGTTGAATATCACAGAAGCTGCGGATGTCTTGAAAACGACGTCGACCATGAGCGCGAACAGGAAGACAGCTACACCGATGTTTACCGCAGGATGGTCTATAACAAGATAGAATCCGGCGGCCAGATCGGCGGTATGATGAAGCTGAACAACATGCTTGAAGTCACGGACACCTTTGAGCAGCTGACAGACAGCATTCACAGCATGATGCTCAGCATCGGCTGCCGTTCGTTCTTCTTCTGCCTCAATTCAGGGGATATTCCCTATATCGAGAGCAATCTTCCGGATCCGAAGGCAAAAGATGATGCGCCTTATGATGACAAAATGGTCGTTGTTACGGGACATTCCCGCGGGAAAGGCAACCTGAAGGGCATCACGTTCGATCTTAGGGATGAGCTGCCGTTTACCCCGAAAGAGGGCGATATGGCACTTATCCTGCCGATACGCTATATGCAGAGGGATTACGGGTTCGTTGTTTTCCTGAATGACAACCTTCCCGTTGATGTATACAACTACCGTATCTGCCATGAAAGCATCGGCAGCAGCATAGAGAACCTGCATCGCCATATCATCCTGAAGAGCACCGTTTCGGAGCTTGACAGGATGCATATGCAGGACCAGATGACAGGGCTTTACAACCGTTTTGCGCTTTCGCGCTACAGCAGGGAGTTCGTTTCGGATGGTGTGTATTCAATAGCGCTTTTGGATATGGACGGATTAAAGACCATAAACGACCTGTACGGCCATCTGGCAGGAAACAATGCACTATGCATTGCGGCAGATGCCTTAAAGGAGGCATTTGGTGAGGAGAACCTCGTGATCCGCTACGGCGGCGATGAATTCCTTATTGTCTCACGGGAAATAACCGGTGCAACATGGGAGAAGCGCAGAGCAAAGCTCAACAATGTGCTTGAGAAGACTTGCCGGGTTCAGAAGCTGCCTTACACGGTGGGCTTAAGTCTCGGCTACTGCGCGTCGACAGCCGATAACAGACTTCCGCTGGAGGCCTGCATCGAGGCTGCGGATAAGGCTATGTATGAAGACAAGAAACAGAGAAAGAGCCTGAGAAAGTAAAAGCTCCGGTACAAGAAAGAACCTTAGAACAAAAGCTCCGGAAAATGAAAGAAATCCAGAACATAAAAAGTGTTCCGGTACATAAAGAACGCCTGCAGTGATGGCTGCAGGCGTTTATATTTTGGGAACCTGATACCGGCAGGAGAAATCCCGCCGGCCGGTGCGCCTTCCGGCGCAGGGTTCAAATGTGTTTATTTGTTTGAAAGAGCACAGAGTTCTTCAAGCATCTTCGGAAGTTCGGTGTCCATGTTTTCCGAGCTGAACTGACAGGTTCCGACTTTTCTGTGTCCGCCGCCGCCGTATTTGAGCATCAGGCTGCCGACATTGACATCGGAGGTTTTGTTAAGGATGCTGTAACCGACAGCCGCACTGCAGCCTTCACCGCCCCTGCCGCTTACTATCCATGCGGAAATGTTCTGTTCGGGATAAAGGGAGTAGATCAGGAAGCGGTTGCCTGTGTAGATCGGATCTACGCCGCGAAGGTCGCTTATGATGACGTTTCCTTCGGTACGGGTGTGAGCTTTGACCATTTCCTTGAATTTTTCGGTCTGTTCGTTGTAAACCTCTATTCGCTCCCGGACATCCGGCATAGCGAGGATCTCTTCGGTCGTGTTCTTGCTGCAGGCGACAAGGAGCTTTTCCATGAGCTGGTAGTTTGAAACGGTGAACTGTCTCCAGCGTCCGAGGCCTGTTCTCGGATCCATGAGGAAACCGATGAGGATCCAGCCGGTAGGATTAAGTATCTCGTCAGCCGTGAGATCGCCGGAATCAACTTTATCGACTGCGATCATGATATCGTCATACTGCGGGAAACGTTCTTTTCCGCCGTAATATTCATAGATGATCCGGGCGCAGGACGGTGTGACGCGGCTTTCGCCCTTGTATCTGCCTTCAAGCTGCTGGCGTTCGAATTCGCTTGAATGATGGTCGAACCAGAGTCCGCAGCCCTCTACGAAAGGCACGTTTGCAAGACAGTCGTCTGCGGTGATCTCCACAAGTCCGTCCTGAAGGTCCTTCGGATGTGCAAATTTCCAGTGGTCAATGATACCGGCCTCAAGGAGCAGTGCTCCGCAGACCAGTCCGTCAAAGTCCGAACGTGTAACAAGTCTCACTTTTAAGATCTCCTTTCCATAATACAGCATTTATTTGCAAGTATTATACCACGTTTCTTCCCATCCTACAATTGAAAAAGCAGCCGTCAACAAAATAACAAACTCCCGCTTGCTAATTGCAAAAAAATATGATATCATCGTAATGATTTGAAAATCCTTGTGATTTCATGAGGAAATTTAAGGAGGTTATATGATCTACTCAACAGAAGTAAAGAACATGTGCCCTGTTACACAAGGTGTACATCACGGCGCAGCGCCTATCCCGGAAGAAGCAAAATGGGTAAAGGCAAAAAAGGTTGAGGATATTTCCGGCTATACACACGGTATCGGCTGGTGTGCACCTCAGCAGGGAGCCTGTAAGCTTTCCCTCAATGTTAAGGACGGTATCATCCAGGAAGCACTGGTCGAGACCATCGGATGTTCAGGCATGACACACTCCGCAGCTATGGCAGCAGAGATCCTTCCCGGCCTTACGGTTATGGAAGCTCTCAACACAGACCTTGTTTGTGATGCCATCAACACCGCTATGAGAGAGCTCTTCCTGCAGATCGTTTACGGCAGGACCCAGAGCGCATTCTCAGAAGGCGGCCTTCAGATCGGTGCAGGCCTTGAAGACCTTGGCAAGGGTTCCCGTTCCATGATCGGTACCACTTACGGTACTCTTGAAAAAGGACCCCGTTATCTTGAACTTACAGACGGCTACATCACCGGCCTTGCTCTTGATGAAAACGATGAGATCATCGGTTACAAGTACGTGAACTTCGGAAAGTTCATGGACTTCATGAAGAAGGGCGAGTCTGCAGAGGCAGCTCTTGAGAAGGCTTCAGGCCAGTACGGCAGGGTTGCCGACGCTGTACGCGTTATCGATCCCAGAAAAGAATGACACAGTAGGAGGATAAAAAAATGGCATTATTTGAATCGTATGAAAGAAGAGAGCCTCAGATCCTTGCTGTGTTAAAGCAGTACGGAATCTCTTCCATCGAAGAATGTAAAGATATCACAATGGCAGCAGGCATCGATGTTTACAAGCTTATCGAAGGCATCCAGCCTATCTGCTTCGAAAATGCAAAGTGGGCTTACACCGTAGGTGCAGCCATCGCTATCAAGAAGAATTGCCGCAAGGCTTCCGAAGCTGCAGCAGCTATCGGCGAAGGCCTTCAGGCTTTCTGTATCCCGGGCTCCGTTGCAGATACACGTAAGGTAGGTCTTGGCCATGGCAACCTTGGCAAGATGCTCCTTGAAGAGGACACCGAGTGCTTCGCATTCCTTGCAGGCCACGAGTCCTTCGCAGCCGCTGAAGGTGCTATCGGTATCGCAGAGAAGGCAAACAAGGTTCGTACCAAGCCTCTCCGCGTTATCCTTAACGGTCTCGGAAAAGACGCAGCGCAGATCATTTCCCGTATCAACGGCTTCACATTTGTTGAGACCGAGTACGATCCTTACACAAACACCGTAAAGGAAATTTCAAGAAAGTGCTACTCCAAGGATGCCAACAGCCCTCGTGCAAAGGTTAACTGCTATGGCGCAAACGATGTTTGCGAAGGCGTTGCCATCATGTGGAAGGAGAACGTTGACGTTTCCATCACCGGTAACTC
>JAEEGL015924416.1_pt1 | contig 10546 bp, 7 predicted proteins | sample 9134231 | NCBI WGS metagenome assembly JAEEGL01 (sample SAMN16246548, study PRJNA631951) | gut metagenome | biome: gut microbiome; feature: rumen; material: fiber-attached | host: Bos | place: Iran: Karaj | collected 2018-10
CAAATGCCCAAAACAAGGCACTTAAGACAGTGAAAAAGTTCTCAAAGAGATAATTATTTCAAAATGGTTTTTTGGAGCCCCGGATCTTATCCGGGGTTCCTTTTTGCCTGTTTTCAAAAAGAAGTCGAAAATCATCCTGTGAAGTGGACTTGATGATCCGGTATCCATTACAATGGAAACAGACCATTTATTGTATGAATGGGTTTCCCGGCCGGGAATAAAGAACAGAGAGGTGATTCATGAAAAAGCGATCATTCAAACAGCTTTGGACGATATTTGTATTGACCGTCTGGGGGAGTACCCTTTTGACTGCCTGCGGGACGTCATCCGGAAAAACCCTCAGTGAAACGGAGATGCCTTTATATTTTCACTCTGTTAATAATGAGGATCGTATCAAACTCTGTTTCGCCGATGAAAAGAAGGACATTCCCTACCTTGATATTGATACTGCCGTCTCCCTGATAGAGAGAGTCAATCACGAGATCGTAGAGGATCAAAACTATGCTCTGACCACTTCGGCCCGGGGTCCGGCAGTAACGATCACCCGCGAAAACCAATATTCCATGCAGATCGATTGTGATAAAGACACCATCGTTTTTTACGATTTTGATGCCTTTTTTGTTCCCTCCGGGACAAGCACGGTCATCGATGTATTGCAGCCGGATACAGTCTATGACGGGATGATGCTGTCGGAAGAAAACTCATACAGCCGTTTTGGCTCAGAGGTGGTTTTTGATCTGAAAAAATACGGGATAGACCTGATCGAAAAGAAGGGTAAATACTATATTCCCATGCAGACCGTAAGTGATATTATGCTGTCTCTTCCCAGTTATGTATGTCTTTTATACAACAACGAGGGAGTATTTGTGTATGAGTATGGTTCGGAACCCGGAAGGGAACTTTTGAGAAAATATTACGAAGCACAGCCGAGGGAGAGCAAAAGCGAGGAGCTGGCGGAGTTTACCTATAACGAACTGTGTATGGTAATGGATCACTATTACGGCCTGAAAGAAAGCCACGGAATTGAGGATTTTGACCACTTCTTTGCCGAAACGGCGCTCCGTGACGCACTGAGGAGTACCGATCCCGGGGAGTCTGCGAGGGCCATGAGAATTTTGACGGAGCTTTACATGGATGATATACATAGCGGATATCTGCTTAATTCGTGGCGGATCGGTATGGATACAAACGTTGAGGGGAAGAGCGGCAGTTCAATTCAGGGTATGAACAGTTCCATGATGAAGTATTACACTGCCAGAGAAAAGTTTTACCCTGATGGGGTTCCGGGCTATGAAGAAGTGGGAAACACGGCATATATCACCTTTGACAGTTTTGAGACAAAAGATAAGGATGCCGATTATTATGAAAATGCACCCACTGCCGATACCCGGGATACCGTTGGACTTCTTCTGTATGCTTATTCCCGGATCACGAGAAGCGGCAGTCCCGTAAAGAATGTGGTGATGGATCTCAGTCTGAATACCGGCGGCGACACCGTTACCGCAGGCTTTGTCATCAGCCTGTTTTTGGGAGAAGGTTCCGTATGTGTCCAGGATACACTGACGGGGGCTTATGCCAACGAATGTTTTCGTGCAGATGCCAATCTTGACGGTAAATACGATGAAAAGGATTCACTCCTTGATTATAATCTCTATTGCCTGACTTCCCCTGTCAGTTTTTCCTGCGGGAATCTGGTTCCCAGCGTACTGCGATCATCGGGGCAGGTCACCATATTGGGACAGCAAAGCGGAGGGGGCGCATGCACCGTAATGCCGTTTGTTACCGCAGATGGTACGATCCTTCGGATTTCGGGTAATCGTCGCCTGAGTTACATGAAAAACGGTTCTGTGTATGACATCGATCAGGGCATTGAACCGGATTATGTGATCCGTCAGCCGGAGCACTTCTATGACAGGCAGGCACTGACTGAGTATATCAATGATCTGTACTGATCTGCACGCAAAGGGATATCCGGTTACGATCCTTCTTTGATTTTCTCCGGTAAGGGCACCTTCACATTGAGACTTTTACCCCATCGTCATATAATAGGATCATGTTGAAAGATCTGTTGTGGCTGTTTTTATTCATCACCGTGTTTGTGAACGGCTTTGAAGCCGGAGGGTATCAGGCCTGTCTTTATGAGATCGGCCGGACCTATGATCTGTCCGTGACTCACATGGGGCTTTTTGCTTCCGCGGAACTGCTGGCTACCATGCTGGCCCCCATCGCGTTGGGGAGCTGGGCGGACCGGACGGACAAGAAAAAGAGTATTCTCTTACTGCTTGTGATCCAGGCTGTTGTTTCGATCTCCATCTTTCTCGGAAAGAACGAGACGGTCTTTATCGCCGGGATCTTCTTTCTGGGGCTTACCACCAGTGCGTTGCAGTTCATCTCCATTGCGGCACTGGCCGATCATTATCCCTTAAGCGGAAAGAAAAAGATCGGATATATTACCTCCATGTATGCTCTGGGTGCGCTGACGGCGCCTCTGGTGATCTCCTTTTTCCTCAACCGGGGGGTGAGTTGGCGGATCCTTTTCTGTATGATCGCAACAGGCACAGTGATCGCCGCCGCCGGTGTCTTCGCCTTCCGGAAAAGCAAGCCCGAACAGCGGGAGGAAGAGACGGAGGAGAATGCGGATCCTGCCCGGTTCATCCTGGCGGGGGTTCTGCTCCTTTGCGTGGTCATGTTCATCTATGTGGGCTTCGAGAACGGCTTTGCCTTCTTCGTGGATACCCTGTTTAATGATGTCTTTCATTCTTCCCTGGGTAAATTTGCGCTGTCCCTCTTCTGGGCTGTCATGATCCCTTCCAGGATCCTGGTGGGATATTTTTCCAAATATGCGGGGAAGATCCTGCTCCTTTCGGTGGTGACGATCCCCATCGTCACCCTGTTGCTTGCTTTTGCGCCCAACGGATATCTGGTGATGGCCCTTTGCATTCCCTTGAGCCTTGCCTGCGGTGCCATCTATCCCTGTGTCCTTACTACGGTGCTTAAGTTTGCGGGAGGCAACCGTACCGCTACGGCTACGGCCATGATCACCGTATCCACCGGTCTGGGTGGGGTGGTCTTTACGGCACTGACCGGCATCATGGCAGACCGTCTGGGGATCCGGACCGCCATCTGTCTGCTGTCGGCTTTCTTTATCCTTTCCGTTATCTCGGTGATCCTGGTGAGCCGGGGTCGCTTTTCGGATCAATCTTTCCAACGATCCAAAACAGAATAAACCGCAAGACCGTGTATCACGGCAGAAAGGGGGATCTTGCTATGAGTAACACGAGAATTTCCGACGCTAATATCATAACCGAGGGGTATATGGACTCCATTCTCATCGGAGAGCGGATCATCGATTCCGTTGTCCCGGATCTTTCCCTGGAGTTTTTCGGTGAGACCTTTTCCATGCCGGTGATGACTCCCGCCTTTTCCCATCTGGGAAATTATCAGGGGAGAGCACTTACGGGACTGGAAGAATATTCCCTGGCCGCAAAGAATCTGAACATCCTGAATTTCTGCGGGATGATGGAAAACGAGATGTTCCGTAAGATCGTCGATACCGGAGCAAAGACCGTCCGGATCGTAAAACCTTATGCGGATCATGGCAAGGTCAGGGATCAGATGCAGTTCGCAAAGGAAGCCGGTGCCTTCGGCCTGGGGATCGACATCGATCATATCTTCGGAGAACAGGGCCACGATGTGGTGCTGGGAGAAGAGATGACGGAACAGACCTCGGATATGCTCCGTTCCTATGTGGAGGATTACGGACTGCCCTTTGTCATCAAGGGTGTGCTCAGCGTTGAGGATGCGGTAAAGTCCGCGGATATCGGAGCAAAAGCCATCATCGTGAGCCATCATCACGGAAGAATGCCCTACGCAGTACCGCCCATGATGGTGCTTCCCGCCATCAAAGAGGCATTAAAGGGCAGAGATGTAAAGATCATTGTGGACTGCGGCATCGCAACCGGTGCGGATGTCTATAAGGCTCTGGCTCTGGGGGCCGACGCTGCCGCTGTGGGCAGAGCCATGATGAAGGCCCTGGAGGAGGAAGGAGTTGCCGGGGTGGAGAGAACCTTCGAAAAGATCGCCGACGAACTCCGCTTTATTACCGCAAATACGGGATTTGCTTCCGTAAGTGCCATCGACGCTTCCTGTCTGTGGACAGCGGAGGGAAGAAAACTCTGAAGGATACCGTAAATACGGTTTGTATGAGACCGGAAAGGAGAGTATGACTTATGAGACTGGGAACATCATCACCCCTTGCACACAATACACCGGAAGAATGGGTCAAAAACCAGCTTGATCTGGGATGCCGGACCGTTGTTTTTCCGGTTCAGAGCAATGAGCCGGAGCAGAAGATCATCGCCTATAAGGAAGCAGCCGACAAGGCCGGCCTTACCATTGCGGAGGTGGGGATCTGGAAGAATGCCCTGGCCGCCGATCCGGAGGAGCGCAAAAAGAACCTGGATTACTGCGTGGAGCAGTTAAGACTGGCGGATTACCTGGGGGCGAGATGCTGCGTGAACGTGGCCGGCGCCTTTGGCCCTGTCTGGGACGGGGGATACAAGGCCAATTATTCTCCGGAGGCAAGGCACGAGACGATCCATATGGTACGGACTGTCATTGACCGGGCGGATGTAAAGCATACCTTTTTTACTCTGGAGCCCATGCCCTGGATGATCCCCACGGGACCGGAGGATTACGCAAGACTCCTTAACGAAGTGGAGCGGGACCGGTTCGCGGTTCACATGGATATCATCAACATGGTGAGTTCCATCGACCGCTACTTTAACGGAGAGGAACTGGTGGATGCCTGCGTTGAACTGCTGGGCGAACATATTAAGAGCTGCCATGTGAAGGATGTGCACTTAAACAGCGCCTATACGGTAAGGCTGGAGGAATGCGCTCCGGGATGCGGGGAGTTTCCCCTCCGGTATTACGCGGAAAAGATGGATGAGTTGGATCCTGACATGCCCATGATCCTGGAGCATCTTCATACCGATGAGGAGTATATCCGGTATATGGGGTATCTCAGGGAAGAATTCCGGGGGATACGGGATCGATAAAAGCCTTTTCGTAAGATAGAAAAAGCACCGTAATCCAGATGGTTACGGTGCTTTTTGATAGCGGGAAAGAGACTTGAACTCTTAACCTCCCGGGTATGAACCGGACGCTCTAGCCAGTTGAGCTATCCCGCCGTGTTATGAGCACTTAGTGCCTGTACTTTAGGCACTTACGTGCGATACCTGCAGAGCAAAAATACTCCCTTAAAATCGAAAATTGGGACCTATAGGGCTCGAACCTATGACCCTCTGCTTGTAAGGCAGATGCTCTCCCAGCTGAGCTAAGATCCCATTGCGTCCGAAAAAGGACTGCCTACATAATATACAATCATTCAATACCCTTGTCAAGAACTATTTTTCCCCTTTTCCGCCCCTTCCCCAAACCCTGCCCGCATTGACAAAAGACAGGGTATTTACTATGATATATGGAATGGAATAATGGCTTATTATGCAAGAATATAAAGGAGTTTTCAAGATGGAATTATCGACACTTTACAGAGACCGTACCATTGACCGGCTTTCGGAATCGGATATCGGTTCGGAGCTTAAGGTAGCGGGCTGGATCGAAAATATCCGGGATCACGGCGGCGTGTCCTTTGTGGACCTTCGTGACATGTACGGCGTGCTGCAGGTCGTGATGCGGGATACTTCCTTATTAAAGGGACTGCAGAAGGAGGATTGCGTCTCCATTTCGGGTAAGATGGAGAAGCGGGACGAGGAGACCTATAATCCCAAGATCCCCACGGGTACCATCGAACTGGAAGCTCACAGCGTTGAGGTGCTGGGCAAGGTATACCGTCAGCTTCCCTTTGAGATCGCCACATCCAAGGAGGTCCGGGAGGACGTCCGCTTAAAATACCGTTATCTGGATCTGCGTAACCGTAAGGTGCTGGACAACATGATCTTCCGTTCGGAAGTGATCGCCTTCCTCAGGCAGAAGATGACGGAAATGAACTTCATGGAGGTGCAGACTCCCATCCTGTGCGCTTCTTCTCCCGAAGGAGCCCGGGATTACATCGTGCCCTCCCGTCATTACAAAGGCAAATTCTACGCACTGCCTCAGGCGCCCCAGCAGTATAAGCAGCTCCTGATGGTATCCGGTATCGATAAGTATTTCCAGATCGCCCCTTGCTTCCGGGATGAGGATGCCAGAGCCGACCGTTCCCCCGGTGAGTTCTATCAGCTGGATTTCGAGATGGCTTTTGCCACCCAGGAGGACGTGTTCCGGGTGGGAGAAGAGGTGCTCACCGCCACTTTTGAGAAATTTGCACCCGAAGGATACCGTGTGACCAAGGCACCTTATCCTGTCATCAGTTACAAACAGGCCATGTTGGAATTCGGAACGGACAAGCCGGATCTTCGGAATCCCCTGCGGATCATTGACCTGTCTGATTTCTTTAACCAATGTACCTTTAAGCCTTTCCAGAACCGCACCGTACGTGCCATCCGGATCCACGGACATCAGTCCAAGGGCTTCCATGAGAAGATGCTGAAATTCGCCCAGGATCTGGGCATGGGAGGTCTGGGTTATCTGGAGGTTCAGGAGGACCTTTCCTACAAGGGGCCCATCGATAAATTCATTCCCGACGAATTAAAGGGAAAACTTCTGGAACTTGCGTCCCTGGATAAGGAAGACACCATCTTCTTTATCGCGGACAAAGAGGAGAAGGCGGCTTTCTATGCGGGACAGATCCGCTCGGAACTGGGCAGGCGGCTTGAACTCATTGACGAAAAAGCCTATGAATTCTGCTTTATCAATGATTTCCCCATGTTCGAATACAATGAAGAGGAAAAGAAGATCGGCTTTACCCACAACCCCTTCTCCATGCCTCAGGGAGGACTGGAAGCCTTAAATACCAAGGATCCCCTGGAGATCCTTGCCTATCAGTACGATATCGTCTGCAACGGCGTGGAGCTTTCCTCCGGTGCCGTGCGGAACCACAATATGGACATCATGGTCAAGGCCTTTGAGATCGCAGGCTATGACGAGGAAGTATTAAAGAACAAGTTCGGTGCCCTTTACAACGCCTTCCAGTTCGGTGCACCTCCCCATGCAGGCATGGCACCGGGAGTTGACCGTATGATCATGCTGCTGCGTAACGAGGAGAATATCCGGGAGATCATTCCCTTCCCCATGGCGGGCAACGCCCAGGATCTCATGTGCGGCGCACCCAACGAGGTGACGGAACAGCAGCTTCGAGAGGTACATATCAAGGTAAGGGCATAATGAAAAAAGCTTCAACCATGAAAATATTTATCGTCGGATCCGGTAAGATCGGTACCGCACTGGCATCCGAACTCTCCGACGACGGCTGCGAGATCACCGTGATCGACAGGGAAAGCCGGGTGATCGAAAACCTGGGAGACAAGGTGGACGCCATCGGCTTTGCGGGCAACGGCGCTTCCTACAATACCCTGAAGGAACTGAACGTGCAGGATGCGGATATCCTCATTGCCGTGACCAATTCCGACGAGCTGAACATCCTGAGCTGTTTTACCGCTCATATGCTGGGGGCAAAGCATACCATTGCCCGCATCCGAGATATTGACTATGCCAGTCAAAACCACTTCTATAAAGACAAACTCGGTATTTCCATGATCATCAATCCGGATCTGGCCAGTGCCAACGAGATCTTCAGGACCCTGCGGTTCCCCCTTGCGACCCGGGTGGAGATCTTTGCGGGAGGCAGGGCGGAACTGGTGGAGATGATCGTTCCCGCGGATTCTCCGCTGGTGGGCAAAAACCTCATCGAGATCAATCAGAATATGGGGATCAAGCTGCTTTTCTGCGTTATCGTCCGGAACGGGGAACCCTTTGTTCCCAAGGGCGATTCGGTGATCGAGGCGGGCGATACGGTGTATCTGACCGGTGCGGTATCGGAGTTCTACAGTTCCTTCCGGAAACTGAGACTCAACGTACGCCCCTTAAGCAACGTGATGATCGCCGGCAATGACAGGATCACTTCCTATCTGGGGAAACTGCTGGTGGATCACGGCGTCAGGGTGACCATCGTGGACGACAACGAGCAGATCTGCAGGAGCCTGTCCGAGGCACTGCCGGGGGCCTCCGTTATGCATGAGGATGCCCTTGGTTACTTCGACCTGATGTCGGAACAGGATATTGCCCATACGGACGCCTATGTGGCCATTACCGATAAGGATGAATACAATCTCATCGCCGCCATGTATGCGGAATCCCACGGGATCAACAAGGTGATCGCCAGGATCAGCACCAAATCCAGGCTGAACGTGCTCCCCAGGGACACCAAGATCAATATCCTCTCCAGAGAGGATGTGGCTGCGGACCGGATCGTGGGATATTCCAGAGCCCTCCTCAACGTGGAAGACATGGATGCCGTGGAATCCCTGTACCGTCTGATGGACGGCCTCATCGAGTTTATCGAATTCAAGGTCAGGGAGAACGATAAGAACCTGAACATTCCGCTCAGGGAACTGAAACTGCGCCACAATACCCTCCTGGCGGGGATCATCCGGAATTCCAAGGTCATCATCCCCCGGGGTGATGATGTGATCATGCCGGAGGATACCGTGCTGGTGGTGGCTCTTGAGCAGCAGTTCTCATCCTTGGGGGATATCTATGAATAAAAAAACGATCATCAATAATATAGCAAAGATCATCATGGTCGAAGCGTTTATCATGATCGTTCCCCTCCTGATCTCGCTCTTCTACGGTGAGTTTCAGGACTTTTTTTCGTTTCTCATCGTGATCGCGGTATCCCTCATATGCTGCGGGATCACCGTGAAAGTCTGCAAGGCGGACAGCGGCCTTTCTTCCCGTGACGGCTATATCATCGTGGGTACCGCCTGGATCGCCATCTCTCTTGTGGGAGCGGTTCCCTTTTACTTAAGCGGCGCATTTTCTTCTTTTATCAGCGCCTTTTTTGAGATCGTGTCCGGATTTACCACCACCGGGGCATCCGTCATGGCAGAACCTGCCGTTCTCGGTCACGGAATGCAGTTTTTCCGCTGCTTTTCCCACTGGATCGGGGGAATGGGGGTACTGGTCTTTGTGCTTATGATCATCCCCCTGGAGAACGACAGCTCCATGCATCTGGTGCGGGCGGAGGTGCCGGGCCCCACGGCGGGCAAACTGGTACCCAGGATGAAGACCACTTCCCGGATCCTCTACGGGATCTATACGGCCATGACTCTTTTGCTGGTGATCCTCTTAAAGATCTTCGGTATGCCCCTTTACGATGCTTTCTGCTATGCCTTCGGCACGGCGGGAACCGGCGGCTTCGGCATCAGTTCTCAGGGGTTGACCGTCTATCACAGCATGAAGATCGAGATGACGGTTTCCGTGTTCATGCTGCTTTTCGGCGTGAACTTCAATATGTATTACCTCCTCCTTCTGGGGAAGGTGAAGGAAGTGTTCAAAAACGAAGAAGTGCGGGTCTATCTTTCCGTTGTGCTCTTTTCCGTTGTGACCATCTGTATCGATCTGGCAGGCCGTATCGGGAATCTGTTATCCCTTGTCCGGTATTCCCTGTTCCAGGTGGCCAGTATCATTACCACCACAGGTTTTTCCACGGCGGACTTCAATACCTGGCCTCAATATTCCCAGCATGTACTGGTACTGCTGATGATCATCGGCGCCTGCGCCGGATCCACGGGAGGCGGTATTAAGATCTCCCGGGTGATCATCCTGTGGAAGTCCTTTGTCGCCGAGATCCGCAATATCATCAATCCCAAACAGGTGATCACGGTACGGATCAACGGAGCTCCCGTGGACGAAAAGACCCTCCGTTCCACCAGGGTCTATGTGGCGGCCTACTTTATCATCATCTGTCTTTCCATCCTGGCCCTGTCCGTGAACGAACTGGACTTTACCACCAACGTGACGGCGGTGCTGGCCTGCTTTAACAATATCGGTCCCGGCCTTTCCCTGGTGGGGCCTGCGGCAAACTACAGCGTCTACTCCGACTGGGCAAAGCTCCTTCTGTCCATGTTGATGCTGACGGGACGTCTGGAGATCTTTCCCATGTTCCTGCTTTTTGCCCGTTCCGCCCATGACCGTTCCAACCCCCTCAAATAGGGACGGAAGGAGCCGCAGATTGCAAATACAGGGCGAAAGTGGTAACATCAAAGTACTGTGCGCGTGTAAAAAAGACGGGTTTTTCAGTCTTTCAAATACTTAGAGAACGAAGAGAGGAAACTGACTATGAGTAAGACTTTTGCGGAACTGATTTCACGGATCGACACTACATCGATGAAGAAGGTGGCTGTTGCGGTTGCCCAGGACAATGCAGTGATCGAGGCGGTACGTGCGGCCAAGGACAGAAAGATCGCCGATGCCATCCTGGTGGGTGATGAGGCGAAGATCAGGGCCATCGCCAAGGATGACGGCGTGGATATCAGCGATTTCAAGATCATCAACAAAGAGGATATGACGGAAGCGGCCCTTACCGCGGTAAAACTGGTGCATGACGGCGAAGCCGATATGTATATGAAGGGTGTCATTGACACCA
>JAEEGL016100735.1_pt1 | contig 10546 bp, 12 predicted proteins | sample 9134231 | NCBI WGS metagenome assembly JAEEGL01 (sample SAMN16246548, study PRJNA631951) | gut metagenome | biome: gut microbiome; feature: rumen; material: fiber-attached | host: Bos | place: Iran: Karaj | collected 2018-10
TATTAAATTAATAAATACAGCAAATAATATGTCAACAACTAATAATACATTAGCTCCTGGAACATCTGGAAGTTTTGATATTGTTGTTGATGCAACTGGATCTGAAGTTGGTGTTGATTATAATGTTAATGTTTTAAATGAATCAGGTGGATTAAGTCATGTAAAATTCTTTTTAGATGATGGCTCAGAAAATCCAACAAAATATGGTTCTTTTAGAGAATTAGCAGATGCTGAATTAAAAGGAACTATACCAGTTGATGCAGAGAATAAAATTGAAACTTTATCAATCGGCTGGGAATGGCCATATGAAGGAACAGGCACAAATGTTGAAAAAGCAGTATATGATTCTTGCGATGTTACAATAGCAAATCAAGTTTCAGCTTACACAATTGCAATGCAAATCATAGGTCAACAAGTGACTCCAACAAATTAATTGTTAGAATTAATAGTAAGGTATTAACCTAGTATAATGCTTTGTTATTAAACAGGAGGCTTAGCCTTCTGTTAAGGCAATTTTTAATATTTCTCCAATTCTTTTGTTATGTTTTTACTACCCCCATAGCGAAGGTTGATTATATAGTGATTTGTTTCATTCTTATGTAAATTTTATGTGTACAATTTTTAGAAAGGTCTGTGGTATGATATAGAAAAATTAAATATTAAAATTATAATTCTTTAGGTCAAAAATCGATATAAAAGTATTTAAGTCTAATATATATTAAGAATTGCCTTAATAGAGGGCTAATCAGAAAGGAAAGGTATGAAAATAAAAAAGATAATTAGTTACTTAGTTGTTGCAATATTAATTGTAATACTTGCATCAACAATGTTTTCAAAATTTATACTAAAGACAGAATTAATAAAAGTATTTGATTATGCTTTTTTAGTAGTATTAACAGGAAGTATGGAACCTAACATTCATACTGGAGAATTAATAATAATTAGAGAACAAAATAATTATGAAGTAGGAGATGTAATTACTTATAAAGATAAAGAAAATAATTACATTACTCATAGAATTATTTATAAAATAGATGATAATTTTGTTACTAAAGGCGATAATAATAATATGAAAGATGATGCAATTAACATTAAACAAATAGAAGGAAAATTATTATTTCATTCAAAAGAAGTTGGATTTTTTGTTTTATATTTATTAAAGCCTTTAACAGTAATATATATTGTTGCACTTTTAATATATGAAAATTATTTTAATAAAGCTAAAAAGGATCAATTATTAGAAGAAACAAATAATAAAAAGAAAGTTGCAAAAAAGAAAGAAACTAAAAAGAAAAGTACTAAAAAAGAATCTAAAGGAAAAAGTACTAAAAAAGTTAAAGAAACCAAAAAGAGTGGAGTAAAAGATGAAAATAAGAAATAGTTTTTTAATTTTTTTATTGATAATTATTTTATTAGGAAATATTACTTATGCAAAATGTAAAACATATTATAATGCTCAAGTAAATAGTCAAAATATAGCAGTGCCTATTATTGAATTATGGGCTGAAGATCAAATAATAGATGAAGTTAAATATAATAGTAGTAGAGATTTTAGTTTTAGTATAAGAAATTATTCTGAAACTGAAATTAGCCAAGTAGATATGTTATATACTATTGAAATAGTTAATTCTAATGAAGATTTCCCAATTGAATTTAAGTTATATGATGAAGATTTAAATCAAATAGAATTATTTAATAATATAAGTGAAATATTAGAAATAGATAAAGAAATACAAACTAATAATATTTATACTCTAGTAGCAATTTGCAATGATGAAAATATACAAGATAATAGTATTACAGACATTAATATCAAAGTTAATGCATGGCAAAAAGGAGTATAAACAATGGAAAAAGAAGATGATTTTAAACTAAGAGAATGTGTTTTGCTAATTATAGTAATAATATTACTTATATTATGCATTATAACAAGTTTTAGGACTGGACAAAGATTTTTCGAAATTGGTCATTCTGATTTTGGTAATTCTCAAAGTAATATAAGTTCAGATATAGCTAAGTTTTGTTTTGATGCAAGAATAGTTATTAAAAATGATAAAGAAAGGATAATGATAGATGAAAGAAATAATAATTAAGTTTGGCGTAATAGTTTTTTTAATGATGATATTTTTTGTAAGTCCAACAATTTCAAAATATGCATATTCTTATAATTTTAATGCTATGCAATTAACTTACAATAGTCAAAAATAATCAAATTAATATATACTTTTTTTATTTTTGTGATATAATAACATTGATTTTTGGATAGGAGATTAAAATGTTATTTATACCACCTATTATACCACCAATTATACCGCCTAAAATAAAGGTATATGCATTTGTTGGACCTTCAGGTACCGGCAAGAGTTATAGAGCTCAGATGGTGGCTAATTCTAAAAATATAGAGTATATTATAGATGATGGATTATTTATATATGGCAATGAAGTATTAGCAGGTGTTTCAGCTAAAAAAGCACCTAATAAAATTGCTACAGTACGTAATGCTTTATTTCAAGATGAAGAAAAAGCACGTGAAGTTAAAAAAGCAATTCGAAAATATCATCCAAGTAGTATTCTTATTTTAGGTACAAGTGATGATATGGTTAGTAAAATAGCAGAAAACTTAGAACTTCCTAAAATAGAAGAGACAATTTATATTCAAGATGTTGCAACTGAAGAAGAAATGAAAACAGCAAAACGTATTAGAGTAACTCAAGGAAAACATGTTATTCCAGTTCCAACATTTGCAATAAAAAAAGATTTTTCAGGATACTTAGTTGACCCTTTACAGATTTTTAAATCAATGGGAAAGGGAAAAGCACCTTATGTATCTGAAAAATCAATGATTAGACCTACATTTAGTTATATGGGTAATTTTGAAATTTCTGATAATGTGTTTAAACAAATTATAGAATGTGTAGCACAAGAAACTGAAGAAATATATGATATTCAAAGGATTATTATAAAGAAGCATGATGATTATAATGACGGAATATTTTTATATGTAGAAGTAACTTTGGAATTTGGTTTTCCAATAAATGAAATATCTAAAAGTTTTAAAGAAAAAGTAATTAAAGAAATAGAAAAATTAACTAGTATGAATGTTCTTGAAATGAAGATAGTAGGTAAAGACTTTCATTTTAGAAATCCAAAAAATATGTGGGAGGGATAATGAATACTAATATTATTGCAATCGACGGACCAAGTGGAAGTGGTAAAGGAACAATATCAAAATTATTAGCAGAAAAAATTGGCTTTAATACAATGGATACAGGAGCAATGTACAGATGTTGTGCATTATATTTTATTAATAATAATGTTAATGCAGATGATATAGAACAAGTTAAAAATGCTCTTGAAAACATTGATATAGATATGAAAACAATAGATGATGTTTTACATGTTTATTTAAATGGAGAAGATGTTTCAGGTAAAATTAGAACACCAGAAATTTCTGCAGGAGCTTCAAAATATTCTGCCATTCGTGAAGTAAGATTAAAAATGGTAGAAGAGCAACGTAAACTTGCTAAAAATGGTAAATATATATTAGAAGGAAGAGATATAGGAACAGTAGTATTTCCAGATGCATTTGTTAAAATATATTTAGACGCTTCACCAGAAGAAAGAGCAAATAGAAGATATAAACAAAATTTAGAAAAAGGAATAACTGATTCTTATGAAGAAGTTTTAAAAGCAATTAAAGAAAGAGATTATAACGATTCTCATAGAGAAACAGATCCATTAAGAAAAGCAGAAGATAGTGTTTTAGTTGATACAACAAATCTTTCAATTGATGAAGTAGTAGACGTTTGCTATAAACTAGTTAATGAAAGAATTAATGCTATATAATTATTGCAAATAATAAGAGGGAAGTATGAAGTATAAATATATAAAGCAAGATTTAAATTGGTTTGATAAGTTTTTTAGAGCACTTACTATGGAAGTACTAAATATTCATTGTAAGTTATTTTATAGATTAAAGGCTTATGGAATAGAAAATGTTCCACTAGAGGGAAATGTAATTTTTTGTGGAAACCATAAAACTTTAATGGATGCGATTTTTATAAAAACAACATGTACTCGTGATATGCGATTTATGTCAAAAGCTGAACTTAAAAAAAGTAAATTTTTATCTTATTTAGGAAAAATAATGAATGTTATTTTTGTAAATCGTGATAGTAAAGATTTAACAGCTATAAAAGAAAGTTTATCAACTTTAAAACAAGGAAATTGTTTAGGTATTTTTCCTGAAGGTACTAGAAATGGCTTAGAAAAAAATGATGGAAAAATTAAAAATGGTGCATCTTATTTAGCTTTAAAAACTAAAAGTCAGATAATTCCTATAGGTATTATAAATAATGGTATTTTTAGAAAATCATATATAATTTATGGAAAACCACTTGATTTAAGTAAATATCTAGATGGAAGAAAAATAGGAGAAGAGGAAGAAGAAGAGGTAAGCGAAATGCTTAAACAAGAAATAATTCGTCTTTCAAATCCAGCTGAAGTTAAACTATTACAAGAAGCAAAATAAAAATAAAAGAAGTTCTTTTTAAAGAACTTCTTTTTTATTTAGTTTAAATTTGATTTATATTTGTAAAGAGAGGAAGGTCTATGTCCACCATCTCGCTCTATTTTATCAGTTTTAACAACTTTATCTTTTATTTTTCTTCTAAAATCTGGAATAATAAATTTTTTGTTTAAAATAGTTTCATATACTTGTTGTAATTCACTTAATGTAAAATATTTAGGCATTAAGTTGAATGCAATATCAGTATATTCAATTTTATTTTTTAATCTTTCTAATCCTGTTGCAATTACAAGTGGATGATCAAATGCAAGCTTATCATTTTGAATGACTTCAAATTCATATTTATCGGTAGTTTTATGTGCATATTTTTTCTTAACTACAAAGTTTATTTCTTCAGTACCATTTTCAAGAAATACATTTATTTTTTCCTTTGTTTCAGTAACATGAAGATTAAACCAACTAGCATTTTTAGTTAATTCATCTTGAATTTTATTTTTATCAATAAGAGCCATGTAAGTAGTAGATATAATTCTCATACGAGGATCTCTATCTAAGCTACTAAAAGTATATAATTGCTCAAGATAAATATTATGTAAGTTTGTTTCTATTGCAAGAATCCTTTTTGCAGCTTCATCTAATGTTTCTTGCATATTCATAAAACCACCAGGTAAACACCACATATCTTTAAAAGGATAGTTGTCTCTTTTTACAAGTAGTATACTGAATTTTTTTTCAGAAAGTTTTCTATAGTTTTTAGTTTGTTCAGAAGAAATACTTGTAATCATTATGTCACATGTAATTGATGGTCTATCATATTTGTTAGGATTATAATTTTTTAAAAATTCTTTTTCAGATTTATATTCCATGATTTATCCTTTCATAAAAATTATAAATAGGGGAGCTAAATGATTTAGCTCTCCTATAATTCTATTCATTTTCTTTATTACGTGTTTTTTGAAGTTTTGCCCAGTTGTATAATCCAATTACAGCCATTATTAAATAAATAGATTTTTTAGTTAAATATACAGGATCAAACATTACAATATACATTCCAACTGCAATTATATCTTGAACTAACCACCAAATGTATTGCTCTCTATAACGTTTATATTGTAAGATAGTAGCAACTATACCCATAGAAACTGTAAATGCATCTAATATGATAAGAGCTGTGAATTCTGGATTTTTACCATTTAATAAATTTAATCCATAGAAGCAAGCAACTGCAATTAAAAGTACAGCAACAGTTGCAATAATGTTTTGTTTAAGCGTTAATTTTTTTGCTTTTGTTTTTTCTGTATCGATTGTATCTCTATGTTTTACCCAAACCATCCATCCTAAAATGTTGGCAGGTAAATACACTAAAAGTTCTAGTCCAAATGTACCCCATATTTTGTGATAGAATAAGAAGATTGCATATACAGCAGTATTTATTAAACCAAAAATGTAATTTGAAATGCTTGCTTTTGCACAGAAGAAAATACATACGACACCACATACAGCACTAATAAAATTAATAATAGTTAACCATGGTGGGTTAGAGCTAGATTCTGGATGAGCAAAGGCATTATATACAGAGATGGCTGCGATTCCTATCATAACAATTGCCATTAACCATTCATACCATTTCATACTTTTAAAAGATTTTTTTAAGTTATCTAAATTTGTTGTTTTAATTTCAGTTTTTACACTATCCATTTTTTTCGTTCCTCCTCAGATTTCATATTTCTTATCATAGTTCCACTAATAGGAAATTCTTTTCTATCTTTATCAATACATATAAATGTAGCTCCTGGATAAGCTCTATCAAAGTATTCTTTATAGTCTGGTTCGCTTCCAAAAACTGCATCAAGCTTACCTGTTACACTAAGTACAAGTGGAGTCTCCATATCCCAGTTTTCTGAGCCATCTGGAAATTTACAAATGCTTGTATCAATCATGTGTACTTCAACATTAGAAAATTTTTTGCAAGCATTTTTTACATGTTTTAATCTATCTTCTGGAGTAAGCCATTTTTCATGTCTTGTTTTTAAGATAGATATTTCATCATCTCCGCCAGTAAATAATAGAACATATAGTTTTTCACATTGGGAGCTTGCTACCTCAACACAATGTAGGTGGCCTTTGTGAAAAGGCATAAATTTTCCGCCATACATTCCGGTTTTAAATTTCTTTTTGTCTTTTGCTTGCATAAAATCCCTTCTTTCATATTATATTTTATAAATATATTTATAATTGGCAAATTAAGTAATAAATGTGATTTGTTAAGAATAAAATATAATGTTATTATCATTTTGCTAATAACATTATATAACAAAAAATAAAAATGTCAATATGTTTTTATCAAAATGTTAATAACATAATTAAAGACCGCCCCTGTAATCGAGAGGCGGCCTTCGTTTTAGGATTTTTGGAATTTTTTAGACTGAATTTTACTGAAGCATCTCCAGCTCGTATAAAGCCAGTGCATATGTTGCACCTTGCTGACGTTTATACTCAGCTTGCCCGGGGGCTATCTCATAGTTATAAAGCCAGTAAATTGCGGCTTCTTTTTCGTTTGAGATGGATCTCATCTCATCGAAAACCCATGTGAAATAGTCTGCATCAGATGAATAGAAAATAGCTCTTAACTGACCGCTGAAGCTATAATCTTCCCAGCCATTGTTTCGAAGCCATGTTACTATTTTTGGCCATCTGTCGTTGCAATCCCATTGACAAATACCGAGATAGTACGATCCAGCAGATGCATCAAAACCACATTCTGCATAGATGTTGCCAACGATTCCTGCTGCACCATACTTTGACAAACCTTGTTCATCAATGAAATAGTGCATTGCCTGCAGGGCCCTTTCTTCGTTATAGTCCCAGTATTCTGTTCTGATTTGAGCGATTACATTTTTCCATTCTTCGATTTCTGCAGTATTATCTACTGTAAGAGTGGCATAAACACCGCCTTCAGCTTCTTCAATAATAGAACTATATCCAGCAACAGTTACTCCTTGCACCGTCTGCAGTGGAAGGGTGTTTGCATTTACGGGTCTTGCAAAAAAGCATATGCAAATCATCATAACGATGATTATTGTCAGCGAGTTCCGGTCTCTTAATTCCATGTTCTTGTTAAGCATACTGTTCTCCTTTCAAGTACTGCTAACTAAAAGTAATAGTGTTGATGTGTTAAAAAAATAAAAAGACCAAAAAATCCTAATCTTATTATACCACATTTAAGGCTTTTTTTCAAATTTTAGGCTATATATAAGGCTTTTTGAAGAGATTTTATAGAATATTTTTATTTATAAAAAATAGTAATACTATTGCATGGAATTGTTGTTAATGATAGAATTTTATTGTAAGAATTTTACAAAAGAAAAGGAGTAAAATATGGAAGAGAAAAAGAGCTCTAAAGTTGGTATATTTATTTTGGTTTCATTTATTTTATTAGTAATGATGGTTGTTTTAGGATATTATGTATATCAATTAAAACAAGATAATAAATACATGAAATCTCAAATAGAAACACTACAAACAAGAGCAGATGTATTAAGTAATGTTGTAGAAAAATCTCAGGTAAAAGAAGATAATACTATAAACGAAGTTAGCACAAATGCAGTTGTGAATAATACTGTTGAGACTACAGCTAATTCAAAATATGATCAATTAACAGAAAGCATTGCAAAGAATTTTAAAAGAACAAATGGTGACGTAGGAGATGGAGACGAATACTTTGTTGCTCAAGAAATTATTAATAATAATGATGGAACACATACTATAAAAGGAAGAATTTATCAATATGTGGATTTACGAAATACGTCTTTATCTGAAGAACAATATCAAGAATTATTAACATCTAAAAAAATAAAATTGTTTGATGTTGATTATTCATTAGGAGAATTTTATGATTATTATCCAGGATATGGATTAGTAGATGAAAATGGAGTTGGCTTTGCGGTAAGCTCTAATTCCGAACATAAATTATATCCACATAATGATACAGGATTTTATAAAGGAACAAAAAAATATTATGAAATTACTGTAAATGATGATGTAGAAGTTGAACTAATAGATTTTAATCAAAAGAGTACTGTTAAAGAATTAACTATTAATTATTCAAAAGATTTAGAATATATTAATAATGGCGATATATATAATTTTATATTTACTGATGGAAAAGTAACTAAAATTAATAAATAAAAGATAAAAATATTATTCTTAAATCAGATGGTGATAATATAGAATTAAATTTTTCAAGAGGAAAATATTTATTTACAGATCTTAATTATATTTTAGAAAAAGAATAATTATAAAAACTAAAAAAGCGTGATTCAAATGAATCACGCTTTTTGGTGCGGATGACAGGAATCGAACCTGCACACCGAAGTACTGGTTCCTAAGACCAGCGCGTCTGCCAGTTCCGCCACATCCGCAAATGCTCTAGTTAAGCACATATCTAATATTAGCATATTTGCTTTTTAAAGTCAACATTTTTAGAATATTTTTATACTTTTATTTGATATTTTTAAAAAATTTTTTAATAAAAAAGTATAAAAAATATTATTTTTTTTATATCAAAAAAATCTTTATTTCCCTAAGAAAAAATCGACATTTTTCATTGCATTTTTTTTATCTTTATGATAGTATTAAGTTTGTAGAATTATGATTTTTTGAGGTACTATTTATGAAACAAAAATGTTTATTAATAAGTATAGTTATAGCAGTTTTGTTTATTATTTTTATATTATTTCCACATAATAGTTATGCTGGAGAATATTCAATTCGTGTAAATTATGGTCAAAATGTAGTAACTATATATCAAAATGGTAATCCAATTAAAGCTATGGTTTGCTCAACTGGTACGGCCACTCCTCGTAGTGGAACATATAATTTAGATCAAAAATATCGTTGGCTTTCATTGGTTGGTGGAGTATATGGTCAATACTGTACCCGTATAGTTGGAAGTATTTTATTTCATTCAGTACCATATTTTATAAATGGTGATGGTGGTTCATTAGAATGGTGGGAATATGATAAATTAGGAACAGCTGCATCAGCTGGTTGTATTCGTTTACAAGTAAAAGATGCAAAATGGATTTACGATAATATTCCTGGAGGAACACCAGTAACATTTTATAGTGACGGTAATCCTGGACCTTTAGGAAAACCAGATAGTTTGCATATTAGTAATGTTCCAGATTATTTCCGCTGCTGGGATCCTACAGATCCTGCCGGTGGAAATACATGGAGACAATTTGTAGATGCAACTTTTGATGCAAATTATTATGCTAATAAATATCAAGATTTAAAAGCTGCATTTGGAAATAATGAAACAAGACTTCGTAGTCATTGGTATGATTATGGTATAGAAGAAGGAAGACAGGCAAGTCCATCATTTAATTCTAAATATTATTTAGCAAAATATCCAGATTTACAAAAAGCATTTGGTAATAGCTTGTATAAAGCTTTTGAGCATTTTGTAATATATGGAATTAAAGAAAATAGAGTTACTTGTGATGAATTTGATGTAATGGCATATGAATCAAATTATAAAGATTTGAATAATGCATTTGGTCATAATAGACCAGCATATTTTGAACATTATAATAAATATGGAGTTAATGAAAAACGTATTGCAACAGTAACTATTAATGTTTTAAAAGTTGCGTTTGATCCAATCTATTTTTCAGAACATAATGCAGATGCTAAAGCAAAACATGGTACAAATTTAGAACATTTATATGATTATTATTTAAAGAATTGCTTAAAAAACGGAGATGTAGCTTCAAGTATTTTTGATGTTAAATATTATTTAGAAAAGAATCCAGACTTACAAAAAGCATTTGGAAAAACAAATTATGAAGCCGCATTTAATCACTTTTTAAGATTTGGAATAAATGAAAATAGAGAATCTTCTGCAAACTTTAAAGTAGCAATTTATAAATCAAATTATAAAGATTTACAAAATGCATTTGGTAATAATATAAAAGATTATTATATTCATTTTGTAAATTATGGATGTAATGATGA
>JAEEGL010237582.1_pt1 | contig 10545 bp, 6 predicted proteins | sample 9134231 | NCBI WGS metagenome assembly JAEEGL01 (sample SAMN16246548, study PRJNA631951) | gut metagenome | biome: gut microbiome; feature: rumen; material: fiber-attached | host: Bos | place: Iran: Karaj | collected 2018-10
GGCGTTCAGGGTAGGATAGGAGGGGAGAAACCCAAGTTTGAGGGCGAACCTCGTCAAACTATTGTTTGGCAAAAATGGCAAAAATATATTGTGAGTGCTGTGGGTTTTCGCGAGGCAGATCAGCCCGAAAGTCCCAAGTATAGCATATTGTCCACAACGGCAGGCGTTTACCGTATGGCAGGACCGCGCACAAGGGTAGGAGCGGGACTCGACTTTATCCGCGACCCTTCGCAGTTGAAAAAACTCGGCAACTTTGGCGTTGAGGAGAGCGATGCAAGTCCATGTCTTTTGGGCGCACATTTGGCTTACGGTTTCTGTTTCGGACGCACGGCTGCCACGTTGCAACTTGGCTATTTCTTGTTTAACGAGATTTACAGCGGCGCGGCTATTTACGACCGTGTGGTAATCAATTATAATATCACTCCCCACCTTATGGCAAACCTCGGATTGCGCACCTATTTTATGCGTGCCGAATATATCGAGTGGGGTGTGGGATATATCTTTTGATTATTTTTCGGCGTTGGCAATGCCGTTGTACACAGCCTGATTAATCAATTTCCTGATGCGGTACTTGTTGAGATTCTGATTTTTTTCGTCGGGGTAAACTCTGTTGCTCAGAAAAACAATTACAATCTCGTTTTCGGGGTCTACCCATGCGCAAGTGCCAGTAAATCCGGTATGTCCAAAAGTTTTAACCGAAGCACTATCGGCGCAATAGGCTGAAGGATACATATCAAAACCAAGTGCGCGACCAGTTTTGGGTTGCTTGGTGGTGTATTGCTTAATGGCATCGGGTTCAAGATATTTGGTGCGTCCGTAAGTGCCTTGGTTTAAGACCATTTGAAACAACACTCCGAGGTCTTTGGCAGTGGAGAAAATGCCTGCATTGCCCGACACTCCGCCTAAGATTTCAGCCGATGGGTCGTGAACGTCGCCTTGAAGAATCTCGTTAGTCCAAAGGTTGGGCGCGGTGGGCGCAAATTGGCTCTTGTCGTAGTAACGTGTTGGGTTGTAGTGAGTTCGGTACATTCCAAGCGGCTGATAAAAATTCTTTTGTAGAAAATCGTCGGCATTGGTACCAAGCATATCCTCTGCCATCTGTTGCAAAAGAATCATATTAACATCGCTGTACTTGTATTCTTGTTTGGTGTCAACGGCAAGGCGTCGGGTATTGATAAGCACCGAATCGCGCCATTTGTTTTTGAGGTAGAGGTTGTAGCAAATTTTTGATTCTGCCACGTTTTTGATGTATTTTTCGGAGAAAAACTCGTCAAATGCCTGTTGTTTAAGGTCTTCGGCACTGATGCGCTCTATTTTTACGCCATCGTCTTTGAGCATGCGTCGTTTGGTAGAACGGTAGTAAAGTATCTTAGTAAAAGGCAGATAGGGATAAATGCCGCTCTTGTGTTCCAAAAGCAATCTGATAGGCACACCGAAAATTGTCCGTTCGGGAATATCGCGGAGGAAAGTGGTGTCGGTAATGTCGTTGGGATTGATTATGGTGTCGGCGGGCAAGTTGGTCCAATCTATTGTGGTGTCGTTGAAATATTCGCCAATGTTTTTGTCGAGATTAATCATCTTTTTGCCCGAAAGGTGCATCATAATAATGGTGGCGGCGGTGATTTTGGTGAGCGAGGCAATATCATACATAGTGTTGGTGCTAACTTCCTGAGATGTAGTGTCGTAGGTGTAATGTCCGTAACCTTTGTTGATGAGTATTTTGCCCTTGTAGGCGGCAAACACTTGGCAACCCGGAAAACAGTTGTTCTTAATTGCCATATTTACGATAGAATCAATTGTGTCGCAATAGTTTCGGTTAAAACCTGCTATGCTGAGCGGCAATGTTTGCAATCGGCACACTTCTATGCGTTTACCTGTGCCAGCCTTGATGTCGTGCGATATTTCAAATGGCGTTTTGCCGTTTACCTCAATGCTGCCGAATATCGCCTGAGCTGCGTATCTGCCTGAGGCATAGCCATTACCGTAAACTTGCAATAGCGACGAACTCTTGATTTTGCCAAGGTTGTCGAGATTACCGAAGTTTACCACGCACGAATGGTTGTTGCGGGTGGCGTTGTTGATTTGTGTAATAACTTTTATATCAGTGAGTTTGTCGTTAATAAGCACAATCAGGTTTTTGTTGTAAGTTTTTTTAAGAGCTTTGGCAACGCTTTCGTAATCGTTGCGGACATATTGCATATTGGCATTACAATAGTTGTATTTTTCTGAAACAAAGCCTTTTAGATATGTGCCACCAATTTGAACTATTTTTAGATTGGTAATGTCTTTTACGGGAAGAAATCCAAATGTATTGTAAATGCAAGTGTTAGAGCCTGTTATGGCTTTCCAAATAGCCAATCGTCTTGGGAAATCGCGTGTGGGATGTTTTGCATGATTGTCGGCTATCCAATATTTTAGTTTTATAATCTTGTAGGCTTTGAGTTCCAATACTTTGCGCAGACGTTTGTTTTTTTTCACGGCCAAGTGTACTGTCTTTACAAAAGTTTCAGGTTCTATTTCGCCAATAATCAAGTCGTTGTCGGCGCAGAGGGTTTTTATAATATCTTCTGTTCTGCTTATTTTTTTGTAAGTGAGTGCGTTAGGAGGATAATCGGTGTTGTAGTATTTGTTTAGGCGTTTGCCGAGCGTGCTGAGCGAATCGATAGATTTTTGAATAAAATCGCGACGTTTTTTGTCGGTAATGTTCGCAAGGTTGTATTCGATAATTGTTGTTATTCCATTCTGCCACAGAGCGTTGATAAGTATTCGCGCACGGTAAGTGTGTTCAAAAAGTTCTTTGTCGGTGGTGCGAGGGGTGATGTCGCTAAAATTTGTAAATGAGCCTTTAACCACCGTTACACCTGCCTTTGCGAGAGTGTCTGCCATCTGTTCTGCCCAAATGCGGTAGAGCATAGTGTCGCGTGTGGTTGACACAGCGTATTGGTTGAGGTATACGGGCAGGTCTACAAACGGCTTTGATATATCTGTTATCACAATTGGCTTTACCATCGATGTGTCGGTGATAGAATGAGCCAACTTGCTGAGACTGTTATAGTTGTCGGTGTTAAAAATCAATCCTTGCGGCTTGTTTTTTCCAAAGTCGGGAGTTTGGTCGCCGGCATTGAAAATGTAAAGTTGCCTTATCTTGTCTTCTAACGACATGTGGTTAAATACCGTGTCGGGCGAAAGCATCGGGTTAAAATCGTGCGGTGCGCTTTTTTCGGCACAAAAAGCAAATGTGGCAGCCGACAGCGGCATTAACACAATAAAGCAGTATAAAAACTTGTTTTTCAGTAGTTTGATGATGTGTAGCATTGTACTTTTTTTATAAAAACTCGGTTAACAATTACGGTTTAAAGTTACTGAATATTTTACAAAAAGAGTACCATTTTAATAAAAAAATCAGTCTACCTCCAAAAAGCATCCATCACCGTAACTAAGAAAACGAAAGTCGTTGTCTAAGGCGTAGTTATAAATATCTTTCCATGCGTTGCCCACTGCTGCCGACACTAATAATAAAAGTGTGCTTTCGGGTTGGTGAAAATTTGTGATAATGTTGTTGACCACCTTGTAGCGGTATCCTGGGGCAATCATTATGCCTGTGGACGCCTTGTAGACGGTGCTGCCGTTGCGCTCCATCACCTTTAATATATTAGAGAGCGAATCTTTGAGGCTTAAATCGGTCTGCATTTGGTAACATTCCCATTGGCTTAGATGAGTGCAAGTTTCTGATGTAGCGAGTTTTACGCCTATCCAATATAGGCTTTCGAGTGTGCGCACCGATGTGGTGCCTACGGCTGTGATTTTGCCTTGATATTTAATGAGATCTTCGATAACATCCTTATTTACAGCAAAAAACTCGCGGTGCATCTCGTGTTCGCCAATGGTTTCGGTTTTTACGGGTTTGAATGTTCCCGCGCCTACGTGTAGGGTGAGTTCGTCTATCTTGGTTTTCAGGCTTTTGAGCAGTTCGGGACTAAAATGAAGTCCTGCCGTGGGTGCAGCCACCGACCCTTTGTAATGCGAATAAACTGTTTGATAATCAACACTATCGCTCTCCTCTGCCTTGCGGTTGAGATATGGCGGAATGGGAATACTGCCTGCTGCATCGATAATTTCAGAAAACGAGTAACCGCCTGTCCACGAGAATTTTGCAACAATTTCGCCGCCTTCTACTTCAATTTTTTCTGCGGTAAGCACGGTTTCGCCGTTGGCACATTGCAGAGTGCGCGAGAGGTTGAAATTTTTCCAACGTTTAAGGTTCCCAGCAAGGCAACGCCATTGGCAGGTCTCTTTTGCGGCAAAATTGGTATCGTAGTCGGCGGGAGTGTGCGGTTCGAGGCAAAAAATCTCTATCCTTGCGCCGTTTTGCGTAAAAAATTCCAATCGAGCGGGAATCACCTTTGTATTATTCACCACCATAAGTCCGTCGTCGGGTAGGAGAGTGCCGATGTTAGAAAAAATGGTTTCTCTAATCTGTTTATCTTTGTATATCAATAGTTTGCACTTGTCGCGCTCTTTCAATGGAAATTTGGCAATGCGTTCGTCGGGTAGTGGATAGTTGTATTCCGCAATCTGTATGTCGCCAGGAAAGTTCATTTTAATATGTCTTTAAATATTTAATAATCAGTTGTTTAAATTTTAACGGCAAAATAATGTCGTTCTTTGCAAAATTTTTGGCAAAAATAACTAACTTTGGCGCATCTTAAAAGCAAATTAGCGATGAAATTTAAAAAAGGCGATAAAGTTCGTTTTCTCAACGAAAACGACCACGGCACAGTAGCCCGTGTATTAGAAAACGGCACTATTATGGTGCTCAATAGCGATGATTTTGAGGTTCCGGCGCGTGCCGCCGACCTAATTTTAGACCTGCCGATGACTCCGCAGCGCACACCTCAGCCCGAGCCGCAGAAACCCGAGCCAAAACCTACTACTGCTCAGTCGAAAACGCAGCCCAAAGAGCGTAAGTTTGTGGATGTTGACGCCAACCACAACGACGACGATATATTTGAAATTCTTTCGGCATTTGTACCTGCCGACCCTCATAAACCCGAAGAGTGCGACCTTGATTTGTATCTCATCAACGATAGTCCTTATCAATTGGCATACAATTATATAAAGCCCGTAGGAAAGGCATTTGCTATGCACACCGGCATTTTGGAACCCGACACTAAGGAACTTTTGGAAACTATCCCTCGAATGGACTTGACGCAAATTGCGTTTGTAAAATTTCAGATACTTTTTGCCAAAAACGGATTTGGCTCAATTATTCAGCCCAAAGAGTGCGAGGTTAAGATACACGCTTCCAAGTTTTTCCAGCAGAGTTACTACAAAACCAACGACTTTTTTGACGAAAAGGCTGTGGTAAATTCGCTTTACACCAATTCGCCTATGGCAGAGGCAGTTAAAAACCTAACAGATAACCCTTTGCCCAATAAAGACGCTGCTCAACCAATCACAAAAAAATCATCTAAACCTCAGGGCGACAAAGAGATAGTAGACCTTCACCTTGTGGAATTATTAGATGACGAGCGCGGTATGACACCTAAGGAAAAACTTGATTATCAGATGAATACATTCCGCCAAAAGATGGACGAAGCCATCAAAAATCCGCATATCAAAAAAGTGGTGTTTATCCACGGCAAAGGCAACGGCACGCTAAAACTTGAAATCCGCAAAGAACTCGACCGTAAATATCGCCGTTACACCTATCAGGATGCCTCGTTTGAAGAGTATGGCGGCGGAGCAACGCTCGTTTATGTAAAATAAACGCCTTTTGCCGCAAAAAAAGTGGCAAAAATATTAACGTATTAAAAATTTATTCGTTACATTTGCTAAATGTTTCTACATAGATAACAACGATAAAAATGAGACACAGACTAACCCATATTGTAGCCGTCATAACCGCCTGCATTATTGTTCAGGCATGTACGCCGGTAAACAACAACAGCGGCGAGGGGGCTCAGACTGCCCCTCCGCCTGCCGATCAGACTCAGATGCTCGACCCTAATCGTGGCGCTCTCGTAAGGTTTAACGATAGGCTGTTTAACGTGCCGTCGCCTATTCAGTTGGCGGGTGTTATCCAAAAAGTGCAACTGCCTTACAATAAGGAACTTCTTAATAGTGTAAACAAATATCAGAATTACACTACCACATTTAAACAGGCTTTAAACCTTGGTATCTATGGTGCTAACCTTGGGTATATCAATGTGTTTGAGCAATTGCCCGACGCTGCGGCTTATTTTGGTGCTATACGCGCACTTAGCAAAGAACTCGGCATTATGAACACATTCAACGAGGAGACCATGAAACGTATCGAACGAAACAATGGCAACAAAGATTCGCTGCTATATATCGCCTCGATAATGTACCGAGAATCAGACCAATACCTTATGGATGCCGAACGCAACGAGGTGGGCGCACTGATACTTGCCGGCGGTTGGGTAGAAAGTCTTTACTTGCTAACTCACATTCAGTTAGCCAAAGATATGAAACCCGAAATCAAAGACCTTATTGGTCAGCAAAAATCCGCTCTCAATAATCTTATCGACATCCTCCGTCCCCATTACGGCAAAATTTCCAACGAATACGACTCTTTTCTCGAAAACCTTTCGGAACTTGCCGCCATTTTCGACGACATCAATGTTAAATATACTTTTAAATCGGTAAAAACCGACGAGGCTAACCGAATCACTATTGTGGATTCGCAAACCGAAACAGTTATCGATTTGCAGCACATCGAAACCATTTCGCGCAAGATTGAACACCTCCGCAACTCCATTACCGATTAACCTTAAAACATTACAGATATGAACAAACCGCTGATTATAACAATATTAATTGCAATAATGACATTTGCTTTCAACAAAGCCGATGCTCAGGCCGACACCCTGATTAATTTCTGTGCACAGCACATTCCATCGTCGTATATCAGCGACGGTCAGGTGTATCAGGCGGCTATTGCCAAAGATGAAACTGCTGAATTTCACGTAACTTTTTATGGCGGAACCACTTACCGTGTGGCTGCCTGTGCTGGTCTCAACGATGGCAACCTCCTTTTTACTGTGCGCGACAGCGAGGGCAACGAAATTTTTGCCAACGTAGACCATAAGAACGCTCCTTATTGGGATTTCCAGTTTGCGTCTACCGTTGACTGCAACATAGAGGCTATGCTCGACGACCTTGCGCCCGATTCGGGTTTTGCCATTTTGCTAATTGGTTTCAAAAACTAAAATCCGCGCCGCACAATGAGTGAAAGCATCTTAAAAGCGTTAATGCAGTTGTTTGCAATAATCGCCGCTTCAAAGGCTCAGGCGGAGCAAAACAATATTGTTGAAACTTTTCTGCGCCACGAACTTTCGCAAGAACTCGTGGACGAATATATGGATGTTTACAACGGGTTTTACAACCAATATCGTGGCAAACAAACCACCGACAGCAAGCGCAAGAAGGCTGTGTCGCTCAGCAGCACAAAAATTCTTGTAATCTGCAACGTTATCAACAAGGAACTTGTTCAGCGTCAAAAGATTATTGTGCTTGTACGTCTTTTGGAATTTATCAGTTACAACTGTGAGGAGGCTTCGCAGCAAGAGTTGGAGTTTGTGCAAACCGTTGCCGAAAACATCTTTATTAGCGACGAGGAGTACCGCACAATTCTCGACTTTGTGTTCTATTCGTCGAAAAAACTGCCCGATGGCGACAATATCCTATTAATCGACAATCAACCCTCAGCTCCAAAAGGCAGTCTGTCTAAGCATATTTATAGCGAAAACCTTACAGGTCAGATAATTGTGTTTGCCGTTAAGTCGGTGAATATGCACTTGTTTGTTTTTCGAGGCATCAAAGAATTGCTGCTCAATGGTCAGGTGCTTAATCCAAACCGTGTGCACGTGTTGTCGGCGGGTTCATCGATCCGCGGCGGCAAGATTAAGCCTATTTATTACAGCGACATAGTTTCCACATACAACTACGACAAGACCAAAGCCAACATAGTTTTTGAGGTCAACCGCCTTGAATACAAGTTCAACAACGGCGCTGTGGGTCTTCACAGTATGAGTTTTCTCGAAAAGAGCGGCAAGATTGTTGGCATAATGGGTGCGTCTGGAGCAGGCAAAACTACCTTGCTCAATGTGCTCAATGGCAATCTCAAACCGTCATCGGGCGAGGTGCTTGTAAATGGAATCAATGTTCACCGCAACAACGGACAGCTCGACGGACTTATCGGCTACGTGTCGCAAGACGACCTGCTGATTGAGGAACTTACTGTGTTTCAAAACCTTTATTACAGTGCAAAGCAATGTTTTGGCAACTATTCGCGGTTTCAACTTTACCGCACGGTGCTAAAAATGCTCAAAAACCTCGGACTTTACGAAATCCGCAATATGCGCGTGGGCAATCCCCTCAACAAGCGTATCAGCGGTGGACAGCGCAAACGTCTGAATATCGCTTTGGAACTAATCCGCGAACCATCCATACTGTTTCTCGATGAGCCCACTTCGGGTTTGTCGTCGCGCGATTCTGAGAATATTTTAGACCTTCTCAAGGAGTTGACTATCAAGGGGAAACTCGTATTTGTGGTAATCCATCAGCCATCGAGCGAAATATTCAAAATGTTCGACCGCTTGATAATTCTCGACACAGGCGGATACCTTATCTACACAGGCGACCCGGTGGAAAGTATTTCGTATTTCAAATCAAAAATACGTCAGGCCAACTGGAACGACAGCGAATGTCCCGTCTGCGGTAATGTCAACTCCGAGCAGATTTTCAACATAGTGGAGAGCCGTATTGTAGACGAGTATGGCAACGCTACGCAAACCCGCAAGATTTCGCCCAAAGAGTGGTGCGATTTTTTCAATCAAGAAGTTGGCAAAGAAAAACGACATTCGGTGCTTGTAAAACGTCTGCCCGAAATTAACTTTAAGATTCCAGGATTTTTTAAGCAGTTCTCTATTTTTGTAAAGCGCGATGTACTTGCAAAACTCAGTAATGCGCAGTATATGCTTATCAACTTTTTGGAGGCTCCGCTGCTTGCGCTTTTGCTCACCTTTATAATTAAGTACCGCAATATTTCGCGTGATAATGCCGATGGATATGTATTCCTCGACAATAGCAATTTGCCTGTGTATCTATTTATGGCTGTGATAGTTGCGTTGTTTGTAGGGTTAACTGTGTCTGCTCAGGAGATTATCAAAGACCGAAAAATCCTTAAACGAGAGGCGTTTCTTAACCTTAATAAGGGGGCGTATCTCTTGTCGAAAGTGGTGATATTGCTGTTTCTATCTGCATTTCAAGCATTTACGTTTGTTGTAATAGGTAATTCTGTTTTAGAAATCCACGACCAATATTTTAAATATTGGCTCTTGCTGTTTGCCGTTTGGGTAAATGCCAACATTATGGGCTTGAATATTTCGGATGGTTTTAAAACCACTGTAACTATTTATATATTAATACCTTTCTTGATAATTCCGCAAATTATTCTGAGTGGTGTTTTAGTAAGTTTCGACAAACTCAATCCTACAATTTCGTCGCCAGGCAAGATTCCGCTTTATGGTGAATTATTTGTTGCACGTTGGGCTTACGAGGCTCTGTCGGTAGAGCAGTTTATCAACAACGATTACGAACGTCCTCTGTATCAATACGAAAAGGATATGCAAAATGCCTTAATCAAGCGCGATTTTTGGCTTACCCTGCTCGACAACAAACTCAACGCCTACGAGCGCAACAAAAACAATCCCGACCGCGCCGCCGATATCGAAAGCGATTTTCTAACAATACGCAACGAAATTGCCAACGAGTTGGAAGATAATCCTGCAGTTAAGCCTCTTTTCGACTATCACGACATTACTCTGCAAAATATGGACGATGACCTTTTGAAACAACTCAGGTTCTATTTTTCGCAACTGCGGTCGAGTTACATAAGCCGTTTTAAAAGCGCGTCGAAACAAAAGGATGCTTATATTCAGCAGCAACAGGCTACGCCCGAACTCAAAGAAAAATATCTCGACCTAAAACGCCGTTACCACAACGACGCTCTTGCCGATTTTGTTACCAATAATCGTGAAACTGAGCGAGTTATAGAATACAACAACCACCTTTATCAAAAGGCATCGCCTATATATCTCGACCCGCGCAACAAGTTTCTACGTGCGCATTTCTATGCTCCGCGCAAACGTCTCGGCAATTATTATATTGATACTTATTGGCTCAACCTCGGTGTTATTTGGGTAATGAGCATTATATTCTATGTGCTTCTATACTTCGGTGTGCTTCGCAAGATACTCAACCGCAGCGAAAACATCTCGCGCGACTACCAAGATAAGAAAGAGGCCAAGATTAAGCAAAAAGGCAACGAGGCTTCGGTTACCAACCGCAAACGCCGCCGCTCGTTCCAAGATCTTAGAATTTGGAGATAATTTACGATATAGTTTTTTTAAACCAACATAACAAAATGACTAAAAAGATTTTAACCATCGCCGCAGTGCTTTCAATTGCACTTTTCGGTGCTTGCAACAGAGCCAAGAAAGCCGACAAAATGGCTGAGAC
>JAEEGL011007380.1_pt1 | contig 10545 bp, 8 predicted proteins | sample 9134231 | NCBI WGS metagenome assembly JAEEGL01 (sample SAMN16246548, study PRJNA631951) | gut metagenome | biome: gut microbiome; feature: rumen; material: fiber-attached | host: Bos | place: Iran: Karaj | collected 2018-10
ACAGAAGAAGTATAGCGATTCATCCGCGTCTCGAACGCTCGGGCGCTGTCGTTTTGCAACACGTCGCGTATGAGCTCTATATCCGTCGGATTGTTCAGCATTTCTATTAGGAAGATACCCCCCGATCCAAAAGGTTACACCCCCGAAGCATTTTTTTTTCGAGATTAATCAAAGAGCGTAGGATTTTGCTCAAAGATCTTGTAGCCCACTTCGCAGTTGATGCATTCGTGGTGCTGGCAGTAGTTCTGGTATAGGTGTAAAAGAGCTTGAGTGTCGGCCGCGGAAGTCACTTGCTGCCCTAAGATGCGCCACTGGCGAATGATGGTGTTGTTCTCCGGCGCGATGCGCTCCATAAGCGCCATAGCATGTTCCGCCTGAGCGGTGTCATTGCGATGGAGGGCATAGGCGTACTTATAGGGTAACACCGTATTAATTAGTAAGATATCGATGCTACTTTTACCCATATGCTCTACTTCGAAAAGCGCTACGAGTGATTTCAAATCGTCCGTGTCGAGGATCTTGCTGAGCAGCGCTTCCGACTGATAGAGTAGTTGTGCAAACTGACGGATACGCAGTTCGGGACTATTCTGCGGGCGCAGGCGGGCATTTTTCCAGACACTGGCATCGAGCGGCGTGAGGCCGAACTTGGTACACAAGAAATCATACTCCTTCGCCATCGCTTCGTCATCGGCGATCAGTCCCGCTTGACCCATCAACAGTGCCGTGAGTTGGAAGAGGTTATTACGGTGCTTCTGCAGGTACGCGAGCGGTGTGTTGATAGCCAGTTCCTCGAAAGGCACACTGTTGGTGTGAAAACCGAAATTGCGCGCGAGTGAGATATACAGCGCATGTTCCCATCTGCCTTTAGTAATGGTCAACAGGCGCTCTATCGACGCACGCTTGCACTCGAAACGCTTACGCAGGAGGGTTTTCTTCCATCCTTCCGTCAGCAAGGCAGGTTCGCGTAATAACTGCTCTGCACAGCCGATACGAGCCTGTGCGCTATCCATCTTTTGGGCGGCTTGGAAGAGTTCCGTGAGATAGTCTTTGTTGCTCGGATATTGCAGTTTGCATTGCGGGATGAGTTCGCCGCGGGAGTTGTAGATGGGTTTGTCGGCGGTGCGCACCACATGCAGAATGACAGTGTCGTACGCTTTATCCAAATGGTGCTTATGGCGCAGCCAGTCGGACGAGCAGACATGAATCTCTACATTGCCTATCCATTCCCGTCCGTTGATGCGGATCCGCGCATGACTATAGTCCGGCCCTGCATCATGGTTGTGCTCGCCTACGGAGAGAATCTCGATTCGTCGGCCGTCTGTGGTCTGTTGCTCAAATCCCGCCCACAGGCAATGTTCCCATATGTAGTGCAGTAAAATCTCGGGCATGTTATTCTAAAGTAACTATGGGGGCGTCGGTGGCGGATTCTTCGCGGGTGAGGTTGACGCGCTCGCGGAGTTCGGTCTGCTCGCGGCTGACACCCATCAGGATGCCGAAATAGATAGAGGTGATAAGGACCGACGTACCTCCCCTGGAGATGAGCGGCAAGGGTTGGCCCGTGACCGGACCTAATCCTACTGCCACTAACATAGAGATAAGCGCCTGGCAGGTGATCATGAGCGCGAGGCCCATGGTCATGAGCATCGCCGGCATGTCGGAATACCGGCTCGATATATTACAAGCCCTAAAGAGAATAGCGAGATACAGGAAGATGACAAAACCTGCACCCAACACACCCGATTCCTCGACGATGATAGCGAAGATATAATCGGCAAAAGCGAGGGGCAGGTAGTCGCGCTCCTTGCTGTTACCCGGGAGGACCCCTAAGGGCGAGGCACCGCCTCGGGCGATGGCGACGGAGGAGTAGACCTCTTGGATGTTGTCGTCCGTCAAGACGTATTTGGAGTCAGGGGTTAGAGGGTTAGAGGTTAGAGGGTTAGAGGTTATATTTAAATGGCGATCAATACGGCTGACCCAGGTGGTGGCACGCTTGAAGGGGCCGTGCATAGGTCGGCCGGGACGGACGAAGCCGAACTCGACGATGGTATAGCCGAGGCATAGGGCGATAATAGCTATACCTACTACCGACAGGGTGTACTTCCACGGGATACGGGCGAGGACCCAGAGGCAGAAGATAATCAGACCAATAAGCACCGCCGTAGAGAGGTTGGACGCCATGATAGGGAGCATGACGATAGCCGCAATGATGAGGGTGCGGTAGAAATACTTGGACTTATCGGCTTCGGAACGGATACGGGCGAGTTGGTCGGCGACGACGATGATGAGACTCAGCTTCGCGAGTTCCGAAGGTTGGAAAGTGATGCCGGCGATACGGACCCAGCGCGCGGCGCCGTTGATAGTGACGACAAGGGGATTGCCGGGGATCATAGTGGAATAGACGAGCAGCGTACTGAAGCCGAGCAAGGCATAGCCGCCGAAGCGGACCCAATAGGACGGGATATACTGGATGCCGAAGGCCGCGATGACACCGAGGACGATGAAGAACATCTGCTGGCCGATGGGGCCGAGGGCGGAGTGGTGGGAATAGACGAGGGTGCTGGAGGCGGAGAAGAGGGCGATGATCGCCACCGCAATCAATAATGCAAAAAGCCACCAGTACGTTCGGTCAATATTTGCTAAGTTCGGCTTTTTCATTTTATATAATTATTAAAAGAAAAAAATAATAAAAATAACTAATTATTGATTTGTTAAATCAAATCTTTATTACAAAAACTTATTTATAAATAAATTTAACATAACTTTTTTTAATAAATCTTTAGGATTTTTAACAAAATCCAAATCAATAATTATGAGAAAAATACCAAAAATATTTCGCGGTTAGTTGTTACAAATTTCGCACGGCTGTCATGAACTGATCACCTCTATCTTCGTACGATTTGAATAAATCGAAGCTTGCACAGCATGGTGATAGCAAGACTGTATCTCCTTCTTTTGCAGCCTTATAGGCTCCTTGAATCGCATCCTGTAAATTGTTTGTATCGATGATGTTCAGGCCGAACGAATCAAAATGCTCGTGGAGTTTTTCGTTATGGAGGCCCATGAAGACGAGGGTGTGGCACTTGGTGCGGACGAGGTCGTCGATCTCGGAGTAGTCATTGCCTTTGTCCTTGCCGCCGAGGATGAGGACCGTAGGGGTCGTCATGGACTCGAGGGCATACCAGCAGGAGTTGACATTGGTAGCTTTGGAGTCGTTGATGAAACGGACACCGCGGACGGTAGCGACATACTGGAGTCGGTGCTCGACGCCTTGGAAAGACTTGAGCGACTCGCGGATGATGTCTTTGCGGATACCCACTACGTTCGCCGCTATCGTCGCCGCCATGGAGTTGAGGACGTTATGCTTGCCCTTGAGCGCCAGTTCGTCTTCGCCCACCGGCAGCGGGTTGGGACACGAGAAACCATAAGGATAGAGGGTGGCCCCGAGGTCGAGACGCTTCAGCTCGCGGTCGATGACGGGGTCTTCGGCCCAATAGATGAAGGCATCATCGGCAGTCTGGTTGCGGGTGATGCGGAATTTCGCGTCGACATAGTTCTGGAACTCGAAGTCATAGCGGTCGAGGTGGTCGGGCGTGATATTGAGCAAGATGGCGATGTCGGCCTTGAAGTCATACATGTTATCGAGTTGGAAGGAGGAGAGCTCGATGACATAATAGTCGTGGTGCTCGCGCGCGACCTGGAGGGCCAGCGAGTTACCGATATTACCCGCGAGGCCGACATTGAGTCCGGCATTGCGGAGGATATAATAGATGAGCGAGGTAGTGGTGGTCTTACCGTTCGAACCGGTGATACAGATCATCTTGGCGTCGGTATAGCGCGCGGCGAACTCGATCTCGGATATAAGGGTTAGAGGGTTAGAGGTTAGAGGGTTAGAGGTTAGAGGGTTAGAGGACGCCTTATACTCCCGCAGTTGCTCGAGGATGGGGGCATTGAGGGGAATGCCCGGAGACTTGATATACTCGTCCGCATCTTTGATGCGATCGAAGGTATGACCGCCGTCTTCCCAGGCGATGGCGTTCTGGTCGAGGAGGGCACGGTAGGGGTCGCTGATCGTACCACAATCAGAGACAAAGACATCAAAGCCTTTGGATTTAGCTAAGATGGCAGCTCCGCTGCCGGATTCGCCGGCGCCTAATACAACAATTCGCTTCATATATGGGTTGTTTTAAGGATAAAACAAAAATGCACATTAACGGATCTTCAGGGTTAGAATAGTCACTGCAGCCAATAAGAGGGTGACGATGCAGAAACGGAGGACGATCTTCGACTCGTGGTGGAGGTTCTTATAGCCCTTGAAGAGGACGGTACAGGTCGGGTCGTTTTTCAGCACCTGCTCCACCGAGGTGCGGTAATGGTCATGGAGCGGAGTGCGCTTCCAGATACGGACGTGGCGGCCGCGGGCTTTGTAGTATTTATAGACGCGGGTCTGGAGGATGACGGAGACGCTCTCCATGAGGAAGATACCGCAGAGGAGGGGTACGAGGAGTTCCTTATGGATGACCATGGCGCATACGCCGATGATGCCGCCGACGGTGAGGCTGCCGGTGTCACCAAGGAAGACCTGCGCGGGGAAGCCGTTGAACCAGAGGTAGCCGACGAGTGCGCCGACGAAAGAGGCCAGGAAGACGACGAGTTCTTCGGAGCCGGGTATGTACATGACATCGAAATACTCGGCCCACACGACACTACCGGAGGTGTAGGCGAGGATGAGCAAGGCGATGGCGATGATGGCGGAGTTGCCGGCACACATACCGTCCATGCCGTCGTTGAGGTTGGCGCCGTTGCTGACAGCGGCTACGACGAAGACAGTGAGGAGGACGAAGAAGATCCAGCCGAAGCGGTATTTATTGTTCTCGCCGGTCCAGGAGAAGAGGTCGGCGTAGTTGAAGTTATGATGCTTGACGAAGGGGATGGTGGTCTGAGTGGACTTGATCTCCGGGGTCTTCTCGACCACGACGACATTGTTCTCGATATGGGAAGAGACGACTTCGTTCATGCTGACGGCGGGGCAGAAGCGGAGGGTGAGTCCGACGATGAGACCGAGGGTGACCTGGCCGGCGATCTTGGCCCATCCGTTGAGTCCGTCTTTGTTCTTACGGAAGGTCTTGATATAGTCGTCGGCAAAGCCGAGTGCGCCCATGAGGAGGGTGGTGACGAGCATGAGGATCATGTAGACGTTGGTCAGTTTGCCGAGCAGGAGGCAGGGCAGGAGGATGGCGGCGATGACGATGAGTCCGCCCATAGTAGGTACGCCTTTCTTCGCCACATTGAAGGGGTCGGTTTTCTCGTCGCGCTGGGTCTCGGAGATGTGGTGGCGCTTCATGAAGTTGATGAAGGAGTTGCCGAACCAGATGGAGGTGACGAGGGCGATGATGCCGGCGGTAATGGCGCGGAAGGAGATATAGGTGAACAAACGGGCACCTAAGAGATCGCTGAAATGATTAAAAAACGAATATAACATATAGGGGTTGTTTTAAAGATAAAACAAAAGGGCGCGATTAAATATACTTCTTCACTTGCTCATGGTCGTCGAAGTGGGACTTGACGCCCTTGATGATCTGGTAGTCCTCGTGGCCTTTGCCGGCGATGAGGATGACGTCACCGGGTTGGGCGAGGGTACAGGCGGTCTGGATGGCTGCAGCACGGTCTTCGATGACGAGGGTAGAGAGGAGTTCGTCAGGCGTGAGTCCGTCGGTCATGTCCTTGAGGATAGCCGCGGGTTCTTCGTCACGGGGGTTGTCGGAGGTGAGGATGAGTTGCTCAGAGCCGCGTTTGGCTATTTGCGCCATCATCGGGCGTTTGCCTTTGTCACGGTTGCCGCCGCAACCGATGACGGTGATGAGCTTCGCTGTGTATGCGCTGCGCGCGTTTATAGCTTTGCTGTTTAGGATTTCTCGTATTGTCTGGATGACGTTATCGACGGCATCGGGGGTGTGGGCATAGTCGACGATGGCGGTCCAGCCCTTTGGGCTGCGGATGGTCTCGAAGCGTCCGTTGACGGGCGTGAGGGTAGATAAGACACGTAGGACGTCGAGTTCGTCAAAGCCGAGGTTGAGCGCGGCGCCGTAGATACAGAGGAGGTTAGAGACGTTAAAGCGTCCGACGAGGGGCACGAAGACTTCTTTGCCGTTGAGGTTAAGGAGCATGCCGTCGAAGCCTTCTTCGAGGATCTGGGCGCGGTAGTCGGCCAGTGCGCGGGTGGAGTAGGTATGCACGGCGGCTTTGCAGTTCTGGGTCATGACGAGTCCGTTGCGATCGTCCTTGTTGGTGACGGCGAAGGCCGCGGGTTTGAGGTTGTCGAAGAGTCGCTTCTTCGTATCGCGGTAGTTATCGAAGGTCTTATGGTAGTCGATATGATCGCGCGTGAGGTTGGTGAAGAGTGCTCCGTCGAAGTCGAGGCCGGCGATGCGCTCCTGGGCGATGGCGTGCGAGGAGACCTCCATGAAGGCATAGGTGCAGCCCGCGTCGACCATGCGGCGAAGGAGTGTGTTGAGTTCGATGGCGTCGGGCGTGGTATGGGTGGCGGGGACGGCTTCGGTCTCGATATAGTTGACGACCGTGGAGAGCAGTCCGGCCTTATGGCCGAGGGCACGCGTGAGCTTATAGAGAAGCGTGGCGATGGTGGTCTTGCCGTTGGTGCCGGTGACGCCGACGAGGGTGAGGGCCTTGGAGGGTTCGCCGAACCACTTGCTTGCCAGCAATCCCAACGCTTTATCCGTGTTGTCAACCAAGATAAAGGTAGGGTTAGGGGTTAGGGGGTTAGAGGTGAGAGGGTTAGGGAGAAATTCTCTCTTGGAGAGAACGACAGCTGCGCAGCCGTTGGCGACACAACCATCAATGAAAGTATGTCCATCTACTGCTGTGCCGACTTGGGCTACAAAGAGGTCTCCGGCGCTGATGCGGCGGCTGTCGAAATGCAAGGACCGGATGTCTTTATTTACATCGCCTATTACCTCAATAGGGGATAAAACGGAAATGAGTTCGCTTAAAAGCATATCGTTGGGGGTTGTTTTAATGATAAAACAAAAGGGCACATTATCTTTTCTCTAGTTTGCGTTCGCCGTTGCGGAAGACGTAGCAGCCGGTGTAGGCCATGGTTTTCTCGGCGATGAGGCGTACGGCGGTGCCGCAGTCCATACCGGCGTCATAGGTTCCTGCCGGCCGCGGGTCTTCGATCATACATATACAGGTGTATTGCGGGTTGTCTTCGGGGAAATAGCCGACGAAAGTCATGCGGTGGTGTCCGGCCGAATAGCCGTGTCCGGGCATGATGAGTTGGGCCGTACCGGTCTTGCCCGCGATAGCGACGAGGTTAGACTGTGCCTTCCGGCTCCAGGGTTTGGCGGCGGCTGTGCCGAGGTGGCTATCCCATACGACGTCGTGTAGGGCCGATTGGATATCGCGGAGGGTGCTGGACGAGCAGATAGAGGACTTGACGACTTCGGGTCGGAAGGACCGGACGGTTTCGCCGTTTCGGCGGATAGCGGTGACGAGCATCGGCCGCATCATACGTCCGCCGTTGGCGATGGCGTTATAGAACATGAGGATCTGCATGGGGCTGAGTTCGACGGAGTAGCCGTAGGACATCTTACTGAGGGTGACGGTGTCGCGGGGTATGTCGATACGCACTTTGTCGGCGCCGGGTATCTCGCAGTAGACGCTGTCCATGAGTCCCATGCGCTCGATACGCCGCACGAACTTCTTCGCGGAGCCTTCGTAGGACCGCGTGATGAGTTTGGCGAGGGCGATATTCGAGGACACGGCGAGTGCCGAGCGGACGGTGAGGAGGGTGTCCATGGGGTGGGCGTCGGTATGCTTGACGGAGAAATACTGCCAGGGTTGGCGCGAGACGGAGACGGTGTCGTCGATAGCGATCTTGTCGTCATCGAGTGCGGCGACGAGTGCGATGGTCTTGAAGGTAGAGCCGGGTTCGACACGCTGGACGGCATGGTTCTGCGCCTCGAAATAGTCTTCGGACTGCGGGTCGCGGTCGAGGTTGGCGATGGCGCGTATATAGCCGGTCTTGGTCTCCATGAGGATGGCGCAGCCCCACTTGGCGTGGCGCTCGACGGTCTTGGCCATGAGGACGTTCTCGACGATATCCTGGAGGTTGGCGTCGATGGTGGTGACGACGTCGAGACCGTCTTGGGCTTCGACCTCGGTGACGGACTCGTTGCGTCCGCCGATACGCTGGATAGAGCTCATGCCATCGATGCCCCGGAGTTCTTTATCGAAGCGCTTCTCGAGTCCGGAGTTACCGCCACCTCCGTCGCCGTAGATGCCGCCGATGGTGCGGCTGGCGAGGATGCCGAAGGGTTTGATACGGCGGTACTGGTCTTCGAAGAAGACACCGGATTTATATTTGCCTTTCTTGAGGAGCGGGTTTCGCTCGAGTTCGCGGCGCTGGAGGTAGTTGATACGATGGTCGCAGACCCGGAGGCGTGTGTTCGAACGGAGGTACGCCCGCGTGATGCGCGCCTTGTACTCCGCCTGCGTGTGCTCGGGTACTATAAGAGAGAGATCGCGCGCGAGGGTGTCGATATAGGTGGTGAAGAGATGGCCGTTGTTCTCGTGGAGAGCAGGTACGCTCGCGTCCATGTACATGTAATACTGGGGCATGCTGGAGGCGAGGAGTTGACCGTTGCAGTCGAGGATGTTACCGCGCGTGGCCTGGATAGGGCGATGGGTAGGCACCTGTTTCTCCGCGACCTTGAGCCACTCGTCGCGCTCAACGGTCTGGACATAGATGATCTTGCCCATGACGGCGAGGAAGCCGCATAGGATGACGGCGAAGATAATCGCAAAGCGCCAGACCGTATTTCGTTGCTCATCAATCATGGGTTATCTTTGTCGGAGGGATGCGGTTTTCCCGGAGGGTGCTGCCTTGTTCGCGGAGGGCTGCGGCAACTTGGGATTGGCGGGTGGTGTTGGTGAGTTGGGCGCTGATGGTCATATAGCGGAACTTGGCATCGAGCATCTCTTTCTTGGTGTCGGTGAGTCGGTGCTGCTGGCGGGCGGCCTGGTAGCCCATGAAGATATAGACGAAGACCAGCACGACGATGAGGGCGATGAGCGGGTATTGCTCACGGATGGCTTTGCTCCGCAAAACATCGCCATTTAACCAAGATTGTATGTCATGTGTCGCTGCCATGTAGGGGTTAGGGGTTAGAGGTTAGGGGTTAGAGGTTAGGGGTTAGGGGTTAGGGGTTAGGGGTTTCTTCTCCGCAATCCTTAACTTGGCGCTGCGGGCGCGGGGGTTGAGGGCGACTTCTTCGGGGGACGCTTCGCGGCCTTTCTCGATGAGGGTGAAGGGCGTGAGGATGTTACCGTAGAAATCTTTCTCGATGGTCCCTTCGAGGTTTCCGCTTCGGAGGAAGTTCTTCACGAGTCGGTCTTCGAGGGAGTGGTAGGTAAGGATGGCGATACGTCCGCCGGGTTTCAGCAAATCCCGGGCTGCTACCAACATCTCGCGGAGTGCGCCGAGTTCATCGTTGACCTCGATACGCAGGGCCTGAAAGAGTCGCGCGAGTTCTTTGGAGCGCTCAGCAGGTATGCGCGAGGCAGCGACGAGGTCCTCGGTTCGAAGGATCGCCTTCTGAGAGCGCGCCCGGCAGAGGTTTTTTGCGATAGCCCGACCGCTGTTGAGTTCGCCGTAGAGGTAGAAGATCCGCGCGAGGTCTTCTTCAGAGTAGGTATTGACGATGTCGGCGGCGGTGCGTTTGGCGGTCTGGTTCATCCGCATGTCGAGTGGTGCCGGAAAACGGAAGCTGAAGCCGCGTTCGGGACAGTCGAAATGGTGGAAGCTGACGCCGAGGTCGGCGAGCAGTCCGTCGATGGATGTGACGCCGTAGTAGTCGAGCCAGTTACGGAGATAACGGAAGTTACTATGCACGAAGGTCCACCGCGGGTCGTCGATGGCGTTGGTGAGCGCATCGGCATCCTGGTCGAGGGAATATAGGCGTCCTAGGTGTCCTAGGTGTCCTAGGATAGCGCGCGAATGTCCACCACCACCAAAGGTGACGTCCACATAAACGCCCTCGGGTTTGATGTTCAAGCCTTCGATGGTTTCCTTTAACATGGCTGGTATGTGGTAGACGGTGGACATTGTTTAATGTTTAATGTTTAGGGGACATTTTGGCACGGAGGCGGGCAGCGAGTTCGGTTTGGGAGAGTCGTTTAGCCGCGAAGGTCTCCGGTGTCCAGAGTGCGAAGCGGTTGAGCATGCCGACAAAGAGCACGTCGTTTTGCGCTCCGATGGTCTCGAGGTTCTTACGCTGGAGGAGGATACGGCCTTGACCGTCCATCTCGAGGTACTCGGCATCCGCCATGAACTGCATGAGGATGAGTTGGTCCTCGGGGTCCCACTCGTCGAGTGCTGCGCGGAGGGTCTCCACTTTCTCGTTCCACACGGCTTCGGGGTAGAACATAAGGCACTCGTTGTCGGTGTCGCGGCGCATGACGATACGTTTGGCGTTCGTCTCGGCCAGGATGCGGCGGTAGGTAGCGGGGATGAAGATACGTCCCTTC
>JAEEGL011186524.1_pt1 | contig 10545 bp, 5 predicted proteins | sample 9134231 | NCBI WGS metagenome assembly JAEEGL01 (sample SAMN16246548, study PRJNA631951) | gut metagenome | biome: gut microbiome; feature: rumen; material: fiber-attached | host: Bos | place: Iran: Karaj | collected 2018-10
CGGCGCGAGCACCTTCCTGGGCCGCCTGCTCTACATCAAAGACGCGCTGCCCGTCGTCCTGCGCCAGCCCTTCAGCCTCGGCTACCTGGGCTATGGCATGAGTCAGCGGAGCTTCCAGCACGGGATCTATGCTGTGCGCTGGATCCACTGCGACCCGCTGCAGCTGCTGCTGGACATCGGCTGGCTGCCCGCCATCGTGTGCGCCGCCGCGCTGATCCGGGCTCTGCGCGTCAAAGACGGCGGGCCGCTGCGGCATGTGCTGCTGCTGACGATCCTGGCGCACTGTGCGCTGGATTTCGATCTGCAGTATCCGGCGCTGTTCATGGTGCTGCTGCTGACGCTCGACTGGGAGCAGGGAAAGGCGCAGGGCTTCGAGGCGAAGCTGCCGCTGAAGGCGGGAGCCGCGCTTCTGTGCGCGGGGGCGCTGTACCTCGGCGCCGCGGCCGGTCTGGGGGACTTCGCGCCGCCAGAGCTGGCGCTGCGGGTCTATCCGATCCACACGCGCGCACTGCTCGAGCTGCTGCCGGAGGCGCAGACCCCCGCTGAGATGGAGGAGCTGGCGGACCGGATCCTCGCCCTTGACGATAAGGCCGCGCTGGCCTGGGACGCCAAGGCGCGCTGCCAGTTTGCCCGCGGCGATGTGCAGGGCATGATCGTCTCCAAGCGGAAGGCGCTGCGCAGCGCGCCTTACACCCCGGAGGAATACCAGGACTTCTTTGAGATGCTGGTCCAGGCCGAGCGCATGTACCGGGAGACGGGGGACAAGACCGGCGCAGCCTTTTGCCGGCAGGAGATCATGAGCCTTGAGGCGCGCATCCGGGATGTGCTCGACAGCACCGACCCGCTGGCCTGGCGGATCGACGAAAAGCCGGAGCTTACGCTGCCGGAAGGCTATGAAGAATATGTACGCGCCATGCGCGCGTCGAACGGATAGGACGAAGGCTGCCTCATGGGGAATGAGGCAGCCTTCGTCTGCTTTTTCACAAAGTTTTTCCTCCTGGAGGCAAAGAACTCTTGACCCGCAGCGGAATAATGGTTAAAATTACAATGGAAACAAGCAGCAAGGAAACATGCGAAAACATAAGGAGGGATATCTGTGAAACGCATACTGGCTCTGCTTCTGTGCTTCTGCCTCTGTGTCTCGCTGATCCCGGCGGCGGCCGCCGAGGATCCGGACGAAATCTTCGTCCTGGAAGACGATTGGCTGGAGGGGGATGACGACCTGATCGACGTCGTCGACCCCGAAGCGGTACAGCCGCCGGCGGAACCGACGAGCGGCGACCTGATCGCTTCCGGCTCCTGCGGGCTGACGGAGGACGACGACCTGGTGTGGAAGCTCTACTCTGACGGAGAGCTGCGCATCGTCGGCACCGGCGAGATGGCCGATTACCACTGGTTTGAGGATGCTCCATGGAAGGAATACGACGACCCGGAGGGCGACTTCCGGATCACGCGCCTGACGATCGGCGAGGGCGTGACGCGCATCGGTTACAGCGCGTTCTCCTACCTGGATGCGCTGACCTCGGCGAGCCTGCCTGCCACTCTGGAGGAGATCAGCCCGGGCGCCTTCGGCAGCTGCCATGCGCTGACGGCCTTTTCGGTCGCCTCGGGCAGCCGTTCGTTCTGCACGGTCGGCGGCGTCCTGTTCAACAGCAACCGGACGGTCCTGGTGCTTTTCCCCGGCGGCAAGCTGTCTCTGTATAATTTTGAGTATACGATCCCCGAGGGAACGGTCGAGATCGCGGACGGCGCTTTTTTGGGCAACCAGTATCTCGTCCGCCTCAACGTGCCTTCCACTCTGAGAGTCTTCGGCGAGTCTGCCTTTGAGGACTGCACGAGGCTGCAGGATATCAACCTGTCCTACGGCGTCACCGAGCTGCCGCGGTACCTGTTCCGGAACTGCGAGCACCTTTACGGGATCTATCTCCCCCCCACGGTCACAAAGATCGCCTACGGCGCCTTTGAAAACTGCACGAGACTCAGTGAGATCTATCTGCCGGAGAACCTGCAGACACTGGAGGTCTGCGCCTTCATCGGCAGTGGTCTGACCTACGTCGAGATCCCCGACCGCGTCACGAAGCTCGCGACCGAGACCTTCATGAACTGCCCCTGGCTGGAGACCGTTGTGGTCGGCAGCGGCGTGACGGAGGTCGGCGATTGGGTCTTTGACGGATGCGAATCTCTGGAGCGGGTGATCTTCAAGGGCCACGCTCCGACGTTTGTCAACTTTGAAGCCGGCTCGCCCGACAAAGGGTCGTTCTGCGGCGCGAGCTTCAAGGCTCTGTACCCGGCGGAGGACAGGACCTGGAATTCTTCCGTGCGCAGCGGCGACTACGGCGGAAACGTCACCTGGGAGCCCTATACCGACGGGCTGTACATCAAGATCCAGCCGGTTTCCAATCTGGTTTACGACGGCTGGACGGCCTATTTCAGCTTCCGGATCGGCTGCGCGGCCGAGACGGTCTACCAGTGGCAGTATAAGACGCCCGACGCGCTGAGCGGCTCCTGGAAAAACGTGCCTGCCGAATGGACGGATGAAAACGCGAACTATGCCAGCATTCTGACCGTCCCCGGTACGATGGACCTCAACGGCGCCCGGTTCCGCTGCAAGATCACGTCCGGCGGCACCACCCTCTATACCGATGCGGTCAATCTGACCGTGAAGACGCTGAAGCCCACGATCATTACCCAGCCGAAGAACCAGGCTGTCGCCGAGGGCGAAACGGCGACCTTCACCACCAAGGCCACAGGCCAGGAGCTGGTCTATGAATGGCAGTACAATACGGATCCGGACAATCCGTACTGGCGCAAGTGTACCGGCGACGGCGCCAATACCCCGGAGATGCCGGTGGTGGGCAAGAATTACCGGGACGGCTATCAGTACCGCTGCTGCATCTACTGCGCAAGCTACGAGATCTATTTACCCTCCATCAGCTATGTCTACACCAAAGAGGTGACGCTGACCATTCTGGCCAAGCCGGCCATCACGACCCAACCGAAGAGCATCACGGCCTATGAGGGCGACGAGGCGGTCTTCACGGTGAAGGCGAGCGGCAGCGGGCTGAGCTACCAGTGGCAGTACCGCACCTCGAGCAGCGGAACCTGGAAGAACAGCACCGGCGCCGACGCGAAGACGAAGAGCCTTACGGTGGCGGCGGCGAGCTTCCGCAGCGGTTATCAGTACCGCTGCAAGGTGACGAACGCCGCCGGAACGGCGACCTCGAACGCCGCCACGCTGACGGTAGGGAAGGTGACCAAGCCGGAGATCACGGCGCAGCCGAAGGCGGTGACGGCGACGGTCGGCAGCACTGTGAGCTTTACCGTCACGGCGACAGGCGGCAAGCTGAGCTACCAGTGGCAGTTTATGAGTCCGGCCACCGGCCTGTGGTCCAACTGCAGCGACGAGAGCGCGGCGACAAAGACGCTGACGGTGGAGGCGAAGAGCTACCGCAACGGCTACCAGTACCGCTGCAAGGTCACGAACACGGCGGGTACGGCGATCTCCAACGCGGCGCTGCTGACGGTGACGAGCGTGGCCAAGCCCACGATCACGAAGCAGCCCACGTCGGCGAGCGTCATGGTCGGGGAGAACGCGAGCTTCACCGTCACCGCGAGCGGGACGGGGACGCTGAGCTACCAGTGGTATTACCGGGCCAATTCCGACAATGCCTGGGCCAAGTGCACGAACGGCACGGGCAAGACGCTGACGGTGGAGGCGAAGAGCTACCGCAACGGCTATCAGTATCGCTGCGGCGTGACGAACGCGGGCGGTACGACCTACAGCAACGCGGTGACGCTGACGGTGAAGACGGTCGCCAAGCCGACCATCACCAAGCAACCTGCGTCCGTGACCTATCCTGTCGGCGGCACCGCCGTCTTCACCGTCGCCGCGACGGGCACGGGCACGCTGAGCTACCAGTGGTACTACCGCGCCAATTCCGACAACGCCTGGGCCAAGTGCACGAACGGCACGGGCAAAACGCTGACGGTGGAGGCGAAGGGCTACCGCAACGGCTACCAGTACCGCTGCGGCGTGACGAATGAAGGCGGAACGGTCTATACCGTTACCGTGACGCTCACCGTAACAGGCGCTCAGCAGCTGGAAGCGAGGCAGCTGACCTGATCCCGCACGGAGCGGACAAGCACAGACCATCATCGGGCGCGGACGATCCGCGCCCGATTTTTATAGGCATAATCACGTGCCAGCCGGCGCATGCGGACACTTGGCCGGCTCGGAAGCGGCGATCCCGGGAACGCCTTCCTTCGCGGCCGGGCCGGCATGGAATTGCCCGAATATGGGAAAGAGGACTTGACCGGCGGCTGAAAAATGTTTATATTAAAATCGAAGGGATATACGTTGATGCTATCACGAAACAGGAGGGATACTCATGAAACGCATTTTGGCCTTGCTTTTGTGCTTCTTCCTCTGCGTCTCGCTGATCCCGGCGGCCTCGGCTGAGGATCCGGACGAGATCTTTATCCTGGAGGATGAATTCCCGGAGGACGAGGACGGGCTGATCGTTCTGGTCGATCCGGAAAACGATCCCCCCGCGGATCCGGCAGCGCTCACGCCGCCCGCCTCCGGCACCTGCGGCGACGACCTGACCTGGAATCTGACCGCCGGCGGCTCACTGATGATCTCCGGCACGGGCGACATGTACGACTTTACCTATGAGCGCGCCCCGTGGATGGATTACGAGTCCGCGTCTTCGAGCGGCTTCCACATCCGGAGCATCTCGATCGGCGACGGCGTCACCGGCGTCGGCAACTACGCCTTCGACGGCCTGTCGCATGTGACCGCTCTCGATCTGGGCCCGACGATCGTCAGGATCGGCATCGCCGCCTTCCGCGGCCTTGGGATCTCCACGCTCACACTGCCCGATGAGGTGGTCCGGATCAAGATGGCCGCCTTCGAGGACTGCCGTTCTCTTTTCGCCGTGACGATCCCCGCCTCGGTGACGGATATCGGCAGCGAGGCTTTCGCCGGCTGCAGCGTACTGTCCCATTTCAGCGTGGACGCGGACAACTCGCTGTACTGCGCGTATGACGACGTCCTTTTCAGTAAGGACAGGAAGTTCCTGGTCGCCTTCCCGGAGGGCAAGGGAAACAACGCCCCCGGAACGGGGCTGAGCGATTACGCGGTCCCCGACAGTGTGACCGGCATTGAGGGCGGCGCCTTCAAGGGGAACGGCAGCCTCCGCAATATCAGCTTCCCCACAGGCCTTCGGGAGATCGGGAACAACGCCTTTGCCGGCTGCAGCAAACTGGAAAGCGTCTATCTGCCGGATTCGGTGGAATGGATGGGCTCTTATGTGTTCGAAGGCTGCGTCAAACTGAACTATGTGAAGCTTCCCGATAATCTCACGGATCTGCCGCGCGGCCTGTTCAGAAACTGCGCGGAGCTGTCCGCCGCCATACTGCCGGATAACCTGACGACAATCTGCTACGGCGCGTTTGAAGGCTGCTCCGCCTTGAACAGCATCTATATTCCCGGGCATGTGCAGACCATCGAAGTCTGCGCCTTCAAGGATTCCGGCCTGACGAGAGCTGAACTGCCCGACAGCGTACAGAACGTCATGACCCAGGCCTTTATGGGCTGCCGCGATCTGGAGTATGTGATCTTCGGCACCGGACTGGTGGAACTGGGCAAATGGATCGTGAGCGACTGCAGCAGGCTAAACCGGGTCTATTTCAAGGGCGGCGCGCCCGCGTTCTCCGATGCGGTTTTCGAGGGAATGGCGCTGAGGACCGATCCGTCCTATCCGATGGTCCTGACAGCGTATTACCCGGGCGACGACAGCACCTGGACGGCGGCGGTCCGGCAGAATTACGGCGGTCAGATCACGTGGAAATCCTATGAGGGCGGCCTGTTTATCATCAATCAGCCGCAGTCGGCCACGGCGGAGATCGGCAGCACGCTGTATCTGAGCGTCCGCGTCAGATGCGTGAGCGAGGCCGTCTACCAGTGGCAATATACGGCCTCCGGAAGCACATGGAAAAATGTCGATTTCGGCACGCAGGAAGCGTCCAACTTCCGCTTTACGGTCACGTCCTCGATGAACAACTGGGGCTTCCGCTGCGTGATAAAAAGCGGCGGTACGACCCTGACCTCGGACGCCGCCTGGCTGACTGTTTTGGGCGGGGACGCCGTTACGGTCACCAGTCAGCCGCAGGATCAGACCGTCGCCGAGGGCAAGACGGCGACCTTCACCACCGAGGCGGAGGGCGAAAACTTGATCTATGAATGGCAGTACAGTACCGACCCGACCGATCCATCCTGGCGCAAGTGTACCGGCTCCGGCGCCGATACGCCGGAGCTGCCGGTGGTGGGCAAGACCTACCGGGACGGCTATCAGTACCGCTGCCGCATCTATAACGCGGCCGACACCGTTTATACGAGAGCCGCCGTGCTGACCGTGCTGGCCAAGCCCGCCATTACGACCCAGCCCAAGAGCGTCTCCGCCTATGAGGGCGACAGCGCGAAGTTCACGGTGAAGGCGAGCGGCAGCGGGCTGAGCTACCAGTGGCAGTACCGCACTTCAAGCACGGGCAGCTGGAAGAACTGCAGCGGCACGGCTGCGCAGAAGTCCAGCTATTCGCTGACGGCGGCGGCCTACCGCAACGGCTACCAGTACCGCTGCAAGGTCACGAACGCCGCGGGAACGGCGACCTCGAACGCCGCCACGCTGACCGTAAAGGCAAAGGTCAAGCCCATCATCAAGACCCAACCGGAGTCCACCATGCACTATCCGGGATTCACGGCTGTCTTCAGCGTCACTGCAACGGGCGGCGGCCTGAGCTACCAGTGGCAGTTCATGAATCCGAGCACCGGCAAATGGGCCAACTGCAGCGACGCCAGCGCTACAACGTCCCGGCTGAGCGTCGAGGTCAAGACTTACCGCAACGGCTTCCAATACCGCTGCAAGGTATCGAATGAGGCCGGCACCACGACGTCTGCTGCCGCGACGCTCACGGTGATGGAGATGGAGAAGCCCACGATCGCGCAGCAGCCCGCTTCGGCCAACGTCGAAATCGGCCAGCTTGCGACCTTCATGGTGGTAGCCAGCGGCATCAATATGAGTTACCAGTGGTACTACCGCGCGAAGCCGGAGAACGACTGGGCCAAGTGCACGGATGGAACCGGGTCGATTTTGCACGTGGTCGGTGTTGCCTACCGCAACGGCTACCAGTATCGCTGCGCAGTCAAAAACGCCGGCGGAACGACCTACACCAAAACCGTTACGCTGACGGTCAATCCGATCCCCAAGCCCGTGATCACGCAGCAGCCTGTCTCCGTGACGGTCAGCGCCGGCAGCGAGGCGAACTTCTTTGTCGAGGCCAGCGGCAAGTCGCCTTTGGAGTACCAGTGGTACTACCGCGCGAAGCCGGAGAATGACTGGGCCAAATGCTCCAACGGTCGGTGGCCGAAGCTGAATCTTGAGGCCAAAGGTTACCGCAACGGCTATCAGTATTACTGCGCCGTTACGAATGAAGGCGGTACCACCAAGAGCAACGTCGTCACGCTCACCGTGACAGGTTTTGTCAAGCCGGTGATCCTGGAGCAGCCGAAGGATGTTACGGCGAGCGCGGGGAGTCAGGCATTTTTCAGCGTGACTGTCAGCAGTCCGCTTTTGGAAAGCTACCAGTGGTACTACCGGGCCAACCCGTCGAACGCCTGGGCCAAGTGCACGAACGGCACGAGCGCGTGGCTGACCGTCGAGGCTAAGAATTACCGCAACGGCTATCAGTACCGCTGCGCCGTGACGAACGAGGCCGGCACGACCTACTCCGATTATGCCACGCTCACCGTGACGAGCGCCGATCGGCTGGGCCTGACGCCGCGGCCCTGATCCGACAAAACGCGGCATCTTAACGCTGCTTAACGGGCGCGGCACCCCCGCGCCCGACTTTTCACAGGAGGAACGACAATGCCTTCCAACAAACTGGCAAGAACGAACGACGATATCCAGCGGGTGCTGGCCGCCAAGCTCCGGGAGATCAAGGACCCCCGGGTACAGCAGGGGATGATCAGCGTGACGCGGGTGGAGACTACCGGCGATCTGCGCTACGCCAAGGTGTGGCTGAGCGTGCTGGGACTGGAGAACGAGAAGGAATTCCGCCGCGGGCTCAAATCCGCCTCCGGCTGGCTGCGGCATGAGCTGGGGCAGAGTCTGGAGCTGCGCTATACGCCCGAGCTGGTGTTCGAGGTGGATCACAGCATCGAATACGGCGCGCACATCAGCCAGGTGATCCAGTCGCTGGACATCCGGCACGACGAGGACGAAAACGATGAACGCTGAGCAATGCGCGGCGCTGCTGCGGGAACAGGACCGGATCCTGCTGGTGACCCACTATAACCCCGACGGGGACACGGTGGCGAGCGCCGCGGCCCTCTGTTCGGCGCTGCGCCGCCAGGGAAAGACCGCGTACCTCTTTCCCAACGAGCAGATCGGATCCCGCCTGCGCGGCTACGCGGGGCAGTTTTTCGCCCCGGAGGGCTTCCGGCCGGATTATACGGTGGCGGTGGACGTGGCGACGGAGAAGATGTTTCCCAGGGGCTTCTCCGGCGCGGTCGATCTCGCCGTCGACCACCATCCGACAAACTCCCATTACGCCGCGGCCGAGTGCATCGACGACAGGCGCGCCGCCTGCGGCGAGATCGTGCTGAAGATCGTGCGGGCGCTGGGCGGCGGTGTGACGAAGGAGGAGGCGGATCTGCTCTATATCGCCCTCTCCACCGACTGCGGCTGCTTCCTGTATGCCAATACCGACGCCCACGCCCACCGCACGGCGGCGGAGCTGCTGGAGCTCGGCGCTGACGTCGCAGACATCAACCAGGATTTTTTCCGCCAGGTATCGCCGGCTCGGATCAAATTGGAAGGGATGATCTACAGCGCCATGCGCTTTTACCGGGACGGTCAGATCGCCGTGAACCTCATCACGCAGCAGATGCTGCGCGAGAGCGGCGTGGTCGAAGAGGAGCTGGACGACATCGCCGGGCTCGTCGGCCGTGTCCGGGGTCACCGGGTCGGTCTGACGATCCGCGAGAACCCGGACGGGACGAGCAAGGTTTCCGCCCGCTGCGGGGCGGACTTTGACGTCAGCGCGCTCTGCGCGCGCTTCGGCGGCGGCGGGCACAAAATGGCCGCCGGCTGCAATATCCAGGCGCCGCCGGAAGAGGCGCGGGAACTGCTGGTGCGGGAGATCGAGGACATGTGGGCATGAACGGGATCCTGCTGATCGACAAAGCCCCGGACTGGACAAGCAGCGACGTAGTGGCCAAGCTCCGCGGCGTGCTGCACGAAAAGCGCATCGGCCACGCCGGCACGCTCGATCCGATGGCGACCGGTCTGCTGGTGCTCCTGGTCGGACGCGCGACCCGGGCCTGCGCCTTTGCGGAGGCGGAGGACAAGACCTATCGGGCTGCGCTGCGCCTCGGGCGGACGACCGACACCCAGGACGTGACCGGGCGGACGCTGCGCGAGGCGGACGCATCCTTTGTCACGGAAGCGCTCCTCGCCGGGACGCTGACGCATTTTACTGGCGCGATCGAACAGATCCCGCCGATGTATTCGGCCATCAAGCAGGGCGGCAAAAAGCTCTATGAGATCGCCCGACGGGGCGGGGAGGTGGAGCGAAAGCCCCGCCCGATCACCGTGCACCGGATCGCCTGCGCAGGCCGCCGCGGGGAAGACTGGCTGCTGGAGATCGAATGCTCCAAGGGGACCTATGTGCGCACCCTCTGCCACGACATCGGCGAAAAACTCGGCTGCGGCGGCTGCATGAGCGCATTGAGGCGTGTCCGGGCCGGGCAGTTTGCCGTGGAGAAGGCCCATACCGTCGCCGAGGTGATCGCGGCGGCAGCCGAGGGGCGTGCGGAGGAGCTGCTCCTGCCCCTCGACAGCCTCTTTGCCGCGTACCCGGTCCTGACGGTCGGCACGGAAGAGGAGCGCCGCATCCGCTGCGGCAACGACAATCCGCTGCCCGGCACCCCGGACGGCCTGTGGCGCGTTTACGGCCAAACCGGCGCTTTTCTCGCCCTCTCCCGCACGGAGGCGGGCAAACTGACAACGATCAAGAGTTTTTTTGAGGTGTAAGATGTCGCAGACCAAACGGGCCATTGCGCTCGGCTTTTTCGACGGCGTTCACATCGGCCACGCCGCGCTTCTCGAACGCGCCAAGCAGCGCGCCGCAGAGCTTGGCGCGGTCCCCTCGGTGCTCAGCTTTGACGTGCACCCGGATACGCTGGTGTTCCATAAGGACGTGCCGCTCATCAACAGCGCCATCGGCCGCGAGGAGATCATCCGCCGCTGCTTCGGTATCGACAACGTGGTCTTCATCCACTTCAACCAGCATGTGATGCACATGCCCTGGCAGGACTTTGCCGATTCGGTGATCGACGAGCTGCAGGCCGCCTGGATCGTCGTCGGCCATGATTTCAGCTTTGGCTACCGCGGCGAAGGCACGCCGGAGAAGCTGCGCGATTACTGCGCCGGGCGCGGCGTCGGCTGCGATGTGATCGAGGCCGTGACGCTCGACGGGCGC
>JAEEGL011414113.1_pt1 | contig 10545 bp, 9 predicted proteins | sample 9134231 | NCBI WGS metagenome assembly JAEEGL01 (sample SAMN16246548, study PRJNA631951) | gut metagenome | biome: gut microbiome; feature: rumen; material: fiber-attached | host: Bos | place: Iran: Karaj | collected 2018-10
CTGCCTGAATACCGAAGTTTATTCCAATACCGGCGGCCAGTCCTCCAAGGCTACTCCTGAAGGCGCGATCGCACAGTTCGCGGCAGGCGGTAAGGAAACCAAGCAGAAAGACCTTGCGGCAATGGCCATGAGCTACGGTTATTGCTACGTCGCGCAGATTGCGATGGGCGCTGACCGCAACCAGTGCATCAAGGCGATCGCCGAAGCGGAAGCTTATCCGGGCCCGTCCATCATCATCGCGTATGCTCCGTGCATCAACCACGGCCTGCGCGTCGGTATGGCGAAATCCCAGGATCAGGAGAAGCTGGCAGTCGATACCGGTTACTGGCACCTGTTCCGTTACAATCCGGACGGCGGCGACAAGAAGTTCTTCCTGGACAGCAAGCCGGCCACCAAGGATTACACGGAATTCCTGGACAGCGAAGTCCGTTACACTTCCCTGAAGCAGAAGAATCCGGAACGCGCCGCGAGACTGTTCGAAGAAGCGACCCGGAACTCCAGAGAGCACTATGCATATCTGGAAAGCCTGAAGGGCGTCTACAATAAGGTCGACTAAATCGACTAAAGTCCGATTCACCTGAAGAAATGAACATGGCCTGCCGGAAACGGCAGGCCATGTTTTATCTTTTCATCAAGCATAAAAAAAGAGGCGCCATTCCTGACTGCCTCTCCCGCTTTTGGAGTCACTGCGTATTATTTGTCAGAAAACCAGTCAGGCCAGATTCAGAACGATAAATGAACACAGTACCGACAGAAATATGACGTTGGCGTTCTTCATTTTGAAACGGTATATCATTAAAAGATCAAAGATATAAATCAGGGCCATCAGGATTGCCGGAAACCATCCGTTTCCGGTTTCTATCCCGAGTTTACGGCTCTGGTAAAGAAGCGAAAGCATTACCGTCAGCATCAGCCCCGAAACAATCGGCCGGATCCATCTTCTTATTCCTTTGACAAAGTACTGCTCTCTTGCGCCGCTGTACAGACATCCGATCACGTCAAAGACGCCGCACGAAGCAAGAAGGGATATAAAGAAGCCCGCCGCTGCCACAAGCATGCCTTCCGCTATACTCCCGTGCTGTGAAAAGCCCAGGAAATATCCGATTCCGCTGAGTGTTTTGCACAAAATAGAACCGGGCAGGATATTGACGACCGGGACCAGGTAAGCATAAAAATCATCCTCGGCTATGAGCCCCGTATGGACAAACAGGCCGTCTGCGACGGTCAGGTATGCGTCTCCCCCTCCAAAAGACATGAGCGATGAAAGAAAACCGTTCCATAGATAGATCAGGCTTTTTCCGGCAATCATCAGGGCAATCAGGCCAGATACCAGCGCAAAGGCAAGGATCCATCCGATTTCCTTCGCTGTCCGTTCAGCATCCGCCCGATCAATTCTGTACTGCGTACCGGCCGACGCTTTATTTTTCCTCCATTTATAAACTGCCAGCGCTGTCATGGCCGCGGCAGCCGCATAGACGGACGAATAAGGTATCACCTGTGCTTTCCCAAGGCTCAGCGTATAAACAATACACAAAGCGGCCGCAATAATCCATTCAGATGCAGCGCTGCGGCCGGCAGGCTGACGTCCGGGATACAGCATCAGGAAAAACGCCATGACAAAAACGTGTACGGTCGCAACGGAAAACAGCGGCGTTCCGTTCAGTCCGATAAGTCTGTAAAGATTTTTCCCGCAGGTCAGCAGAAAGACAAGCCCGACAGCAAAAAAGAATCCCGGAAGCATCCGGTCTTTAGCGGCGCGTTTTCCCGAGCCGAGTATATATTCGGTCAGCAGGCAGCATATAAAAGCCGAAACACCGACAGCGAGAAATCGGATCTGCAGGAGGACTTCATCGCTCAGTACCGCGATCACAGATGACAGCAGAACCGTAAGGATCACGCCCGGCAGCGCCAGCGACGCCGAACCCAGAAGAAGGCCCGCACTGCCGACGCTCCGGCGCCCGATTCCTCCGGCAATCTCAACCGGAAGCGCACCCGGCGTAATGCTGGCGACTACGACGTCTTCTTCATAGTCTTCCTGCGTCACGATCCCCTGTTCGCTGACAGACACCTGTTCCAGAATCGGAATCAGCGCGTTCCCTCCGCCGAACCCGATCAGGCCGACACGAAACATGGAAATGATAAGTTTTTTGATTTTTTTCGCTTTTTCCATAAATATAAAACAACCGGCCGGCTAGGATCCCTTCGGGGTATCTCAATAAAAACCGGCCGGCTAAATGACAAATTACACGGAAAAAGCTTATTTGTCAAAGGTATAGAAGATAATCGTTATGTATTTGACGTCTGTATCCCCGATGTTCCTGATTGCGTGGGTGTGCCCGTCGTCGCACCAGAGAAGGTCGCCCGGTTCAAACGGCTTTTCGACGCCGTCGTCCTTCACGACAGCCTTGCCTTCAAGCATATAGTAGATTTCAAAATCGCCGATATGCGCGTGTTCTCCGATGGAACAGCCGGGCGGAATGATGCTCAGCCCCGCACACCTGGCCGCACCGTGCATTTCTTCCAGTTCCAGGAAGTTTTTTACATAAATGGTTCCTTCCCCGCCCTTATGATTTACCTGAGGGAGGATGGAAAAATCTTTTTCTTTTCTCAGCATCGCTGTCTCCTATGCTTATGGTCAGTCTTTTTCTTCACTGCCGCCGGATGCGGCAAACATCTTTTTCACACCGCCCGCTTCCAGGATTTTCAGGGCCTGCCCGGTTACTGGTTCACAGGCCAGTTCTTCGCCCGTCTCAATGACCGTGACCCTGCCTGCCGTAATATCCGCTTCGATTTCCTGACCGTTCTTTACAGCTTTGCCTATCCCCCTGCAAACAACGCACGGAAGTCCCAGATTGATGGCATTCCTGTAAAAGATACGCGCGAACGAATCCGCAAGGATCAGGGATGCGCCCATATTCACCAGGGCAATCGGGGCATGCTCCCTGCTTGAACCGCAGCCGAAATTGCTCCCGGCAGCGATAATCCCGCCCTTCGGAAAAGACGCGGCGATGCTTTCGTCTATACCGGCAAGGCAATGACTGCCGATTTCCGCCGGATCTGTTAGTTCCAGATACGGTCCGGGGTAAATCTGGTCCGTATCAATGTTGCTGCCCAGTACCAGGACACTGCTTTTGTATATATGTTCCATCTTCAATATCCAGTCTTTCTGTATATCTCCTGCCGGACTTCCCGATTACGGAAGGTACGGCGAAGGATCCGTGATTTTTCCCTCGAGCATACTTGCCGCCACAGTCGCGGGACTCGCCAGATACAGGGAGGAGCCCTTAGCGCCCATCCGTCCGGGGAAGTTCCGGTTGGTCGTAGTGACGCAGACTTCACCCGGTGCAAGAATCCCCTGGTGCGTACCGAGACAGGCAGCACAGCCGGGTGCCGTAAGAGTAGCTCCGGCGTCGACAAGGTCCTGTATATATCCCTTATCCATACAGCTGCGCATAACCTCCGTACTGGCAGGCACGATAACGAACCTGACGTTCGGGGCGATATGCTTCCCGCGCAGGATCGACGCGGCAACGGCAAAGTCTTCTTCCCGTCCGTTCGTACAGCTTCCGAGATATCCCTGGTCAAGCTTTACGGGACCCGCCGCCGTAACCTCCCTTAACGGATGTACGTTTTCCACGCTGTCAGGGCAGGAAAGCTGAGGCTCTATCTGTGAAACGTCGAACGCGAAGGATTCGGCGTACCGGAAATCCCTGTCCGTTTCCTGGATTTCGAACGGCCTGACCGCCCTTGCGGAAACGAAATCGAGCACATCCCCGTTCGGCTTCATATAAGACGTTTTCGCGCCCATTTCAACAGCCATATTGCAGACTGTCATCCGGCCGGGGACGTTCAGGTTCTCCACATAGGATCCTGTGAATTCTATGCACTTATAGACCGCGCCGTCTGCCCTGATCTTTCCGAGCACATACAGGATAACGTCTTTCGGGAAAACGCCTTTTTTCGTCTCTCCTTCAAGCCTCACCTCTATTACTTCCGGTACCCTGAACCACAGCTCTCCTGTCTTCAGGATACAGGCCATGTCGGTCGCGCCGCAGCCGGTTCCCATCGCCCCGAAAGCGCCGTGCGTCGTCGTATGGCTGTCGGTCGCCACCAGGATCATACCGGGATAAACGACACCTGCTTCCGCCATGACCTGATGGCAGACTCCGGTGTTGATATCAAAATGATATTTCAGGTCGTTTTTCGCCCTGAATTCCCGCATGGCTTTATGGTTCATGGCTGTCTTTGCAGTCGGGCAGGGGGCGTAATGGTCAAAAACAAATGCCGCCCGTTCCCTGTCCCAGACTTTCGTCCCGCCTATTTCATAAAACGAGAAGACCGTCTGGAGATAGAGATCGTTGATCTCCGCAAAATCCACTCTGGCAGTAACGATTTCCCCCGCACTGACCTTTGCCTGTCCACTGTTCTTTGCAAGAATCTTTTCTATAGCATGCATTTCCCGAATCCTATTCCTCCGGGCACGGAAGCGTCGACCCGCCGTACGGCATGGCGATCACCGTCGCTTTGTCCCCGCATTTTTTCAGCGCGGCATCGTAAGCTTCCTGTACAGTATGGAACGGCGTCATGAAGATACTCTTCACCAGATCGTCGTCCATCTCGGAAACCAGGTAAATGTCCGCATCATCAAGTACCATGCCGATTGCGGCAGCCTTGTGGCCGCCGAGTACGAATTCCTTCCGGATACGTTCTACCAGGGAATGCGAAGTCGGGGCGGAAGTGATCCAGTCCTCAAAGTGCTTTTCCCCGAATCCTTCCCTGCATGACCCGATCAGGATGATGACGCCGCCCTTCTTTACGGCAAATTTAGCATTGTCCAGCGCCTTCTGGGTCTGATACAGGTTCAGGTCCTTCGGGGCGCCGCCCTGGGATACCAGGACGATATCCGCTCTTTCCCGGATCGGCTTCCTGTAGAGTCTGTCCAGAAAATCGCATCCGACCCTGTGGGCTTTTTTCACGTCGCCCGCCACCGCATAAATGATCTCCTTATGGGTATCCAGGACTACGTTCAGAATAAAATCGACGCCGGTAATATCCGCCGCTTCCTCAATATCCTCCCTGCAGGGATTGCCCGCAAGCCTTCCGGCATGCGCTTCCTTCAGCACCATCCTGGTATGGTTTGCCTGGATGGCTTCCCTTGTGGAAACGCCGGGCATGATGGCTTTTCCGCCCCCGGAGTATCCGACGAAATAATGGTACTCGATATTTCCCATACAGATCCGCCGGTCCGCTTCCGCTACTCTCCTGTCGATGTCAACAGGCGTACCGCCTTTTGTAACGCCGAGATGAACCGTATCGTTCGGGTTGGAGTCAACGCAGCGGATCTCATTCCACGCTCTTTCCCCGGCCAGCCGCCTTCTCTCTTCTTCCGTATGGCCCCGGTGGCTTCCCAGCCCGAAAACCAGCGTTATATCGCCGGACGGAATTCCTGCCGCATATAATTCATCCAGAATGAAAGGCATCACTTTCGCGGTCGGCATCGGCCTGGTAATGTCGCTGCTGATGATGACGATCTTTTCTCCGGGATGAACTATTTCCCTGAGTTTTTTGGATCCGATCGGTTCCTCCAGCGCTTTTCTGACCGCGTCCTCTCCCTTAAGTTCCACCTCCACTTGATTGGAGTCCAGTATATCCAGCACACGGCTGTCCTCAACCTCTACGTTTAAGACTTCAGTTCCGCGTTTAAATGATAATTGCATAAGATAGCCGCCTCCTGTCGTCTGCTCCTTGTCTCCTGAACGTCAGATATTCGCTTTTTCCAGTTCCCCGACGAACACCTGCTTTTTATAATCTCTCAGATAGGGCACGGTACGCCTCTGTTTCGCGACCTGCGCCATATCGATTTCCGCGTATATGACGTCGCCGGCTTTCACGGTTTCCTCAAGGATGTCCGCAGTCGGGGAAATAATACGGCTCTTCGCCGCGAATTCCGTGTCTTTGTCGTCTTTTCCGAACCGGTTGCAGGCAAGGACGTATGCGCCGCTTTCCAGAGCCCTGGCTCTGGAAGCAAGTTCCCAGACGTACGACCGTTTCTTTCCGAAAGCCGCGGAATAAAGAAGCAGGTCCGCTCCCTTCAGCGTAAGAATCCTGGCTCCTTCCGGGAAGCCCACTTCATAGCAGATCTGCAGGCCTACTTTCGCAAAACCAATATCGAAAACCGGGTATTCGCAGCCGGAACGGAAACGAAGCGCCTCATTCCCCCACAGACATACCTTCCGGTATTTTCCGACGTAGCCGTCCGGTCCCGTAAGGACGTTGGTGTCGTACAGGACACCGTCCGCTTCTCCGCGCTCAATGATCGCGCCGGCCAGATATACCCCATACTTTGCGGACATTTCTTCCATCCATGTACACGTCCTGCCGCCGGGCACAGGCTCCGAAAGTTCATAATCCTTGTCCGCCACACAGTATCCGGTATTGAAAAGTTCCGGGAGCGCCACCAGTTTCGCTCCTTTGTATGAAGCTTTTTTAATCAGTTTTTCCGCTCTGACGAGGTTCGCGTCGACGTCATACAGGACGCAGTTCATCTGAGCAGCCGCGATGATCGCTTTTTCCACCATATTCTCCACCTCTTTTCCGATAGTCAGTCCGCAGTGCATGCCTACGGCCAAGCACTGCGGAACAGCTTAACCCTTTGCAGTTCCGCGCTCCGGGCGCGTCAATAAAAGAAAAGGGCATACACAGAGTTTCCTGCTTCTGCCCTTTTTCCGATACCGATATCAGTTTGTATTCCAGACAGGCTGCTTCCGCCTGATCAGAACAGCATCAATACCTTCGGTACTGCGATGAAGAACAGCAGCATCAGGATATATACGCCGATATACGGCCATATGTACTTGATAACCCCTTCGAATTTCGCCTTACTGACGTTGGTAGCGACGAACAGGTTCAGGCCGACAGGCGGCGTTACCTGGCCGACCGCCAGGGCGATAATCATGAAGACGCCCAGATACAGGAGGTCGATATTGGCCTGCTTCGCCACTTCAGACAGCGTAGGGACAATCAGGACCAGCGCGCTGACATTATCCATAAAGCATCCGATAATCAGCAGGAATACCAGGATGAACAGCATGATGATCTTCGAGTTGCTCGTGATTCCCAGAAGGTGCGCCGCCAGTTTCTGCGGAACCTGCTCACGTGTGATAATGTACCCGAACATTGTAGCCGTCGACATCAGCATCAGGATCATGGCAACATTCTCGACCGAACGGAGGATGATGGTCATGATCTCTTTGATGCCGAGGGTCCGGTATACAAACAGGCCGATAACTACGCCGTAGAAGCAGGCGATCGCCGCGGATTCGGTAGCGGTGAAAAGTCCCGAGTAGATCCCGCCGAGAATGATAACCGGCATCATCAGCGCGAGAATACTGTCGATAATAACGCTCTTCTTCTCTTCTTTCGTGTATTCATGCTTGTTGATCGGCGTATCGTTCCTCTTCGCGATAATATAGTTCAGGCAGCAGAGGGCGACGGCAATCATGATACCGGGCAGGAAACCGTTGGCAAAAAGACGGCCGATAGAAACGCTGGCGGTAACCCCGTAGACAACCATGGTAAGGCTGGGCGGGATGATGAGTCCGAGACATCCGGATGCCGCAACGACTGCCGCGGAATACTCACGCTTGTATCCGTGTTCGGACATGGACGGGATCATGATCGTGCCGATTGCGGACGTCGTGGCAGGCGCCGAACCGGAAATCGCGCCGAAGAACGCGCACGCACCGGTGGCAACATGGGCCAGGCCGCCCCGTTTTCTTCCGAGGATCATGTCGGCAAGCGCTACCAGTTTATCGGAAATTTTGGCTTCCGCCATGATATTGCCGGCCACCATGAACAGCGGGATGGCCAGGTTCGAAAAGCTGTTGATTCCGCTGAAGAGCTTCTGGGCAAGGATCATCAGGGAAACTTCCCCGGACGTCATAAGCGTAAGCGCGGATGCGGCTCCAAGCGAGAAGGCGACCGGAACGCCCATAACGAGAAATACTACGAAGGATAAAAACAATGTTGCTATCATTTCGCTTCACCTCCTTCGTTTGCTTCGGCCGCGGGCGCATCTGTTCCCTTGATATCCTGGATGATAAGGGCGATGGAGTTGATCGCTCCGATAAAACCGCAGAGCGGGATGATGACCATGATATACGCCATGCTCAGCCAGGGCATGGACGTTGAAAGCTGCGTAACCGCGCGGGATGTGATGGTCAGCCCATGATAAAAGATTATGCAGAAGAAAATCAATACGATGATGTCTGAAACAATTGTGACAGTCTTCCGGGCTTTCACAGGCAGCATGTTCCGGAAAATTTCCACATTAACATGCGCGTGGGACAAAATACCGATCGCGCTTCCGAGAAGCGCCGACCAGATCATCGTGTATCTCGCTAATTCTTCAATCTGGGCAACCGGCCAGAGTTTGAAGGTCCGTCCGAGGACCTGCATCAGAACCAGGATTACCATGGCGGTCAGCAGTATCGTAGCGAGTACCCTGACGACACTGTCGACTTTATTAATAATTTTCATATCAAACACCTCTGTAATAGATCAGCTATACATCAGTAGCGGTCGAATTCGGCCTGAATACCGTCTTTTTCGATACCGCTTGCCAGGAGAACCATCAGTTTGATGCGGGCCTTTTTACCCGAACAGTCATGTCCGTTGATCGCTCCGGCCTTCATCAGGTCATTCACGCTGCCGATATATCCGTAAACTTCAGCTACTTCGCCGTCGGGGCATACCGTCGTATCGACGACGATAACACCTTTTTTCATAGCCTCTTTCAGGCGTTCCGTAGAAGCCATTTCCGTGTGGCCCCGTCCGAATCCCTCAACGATGATGCCTTCTGTTCCGTTCGAGACGAAATAGTCGATCACCGACGCATCCATATTCATGTATTCCCGGACGATCTCGACTTTCGGCAGCGGTTTTTTAAGCTGATAGACCGTACGGCAGAGCGGCTTTGTAAAGTAATGGACCTTCCCGAAATCGACGATCCCGATCGGCCCGCTCCTGGGAGACGCGAAACCGGCAATATTGGACGCATGGACCTTTTCCACATATTCCGCGGCATAAATCCTGTCGTTGAAAGCGATCATGACGCCCATGCCGAGGCTGTCGGCGCAGGCCGCAGTCAGCAATGCGTTGGCAATATTGTGATAAGCGTCCGTATTGTTATCGGTAGGACTGAACTGTGAGCCTGTAAAGACAATCGGATGGTCCCCTTCCCACAGCAGGGAAAGGAAATAAGCAGATTCCTCCATGGTATCCGTCCCATGGGTTATAACATATCCTTCGTACCCCTCTTTTTCCAGGCCCCTTATGATTTCCAGGAGTTCCAGGTTGTTTTCGAAACGCATCCGGTTGCTGGGAACCTGGAATACCGAATGTACGGTTACTTCCGTACTCTTCCCCAGATCGGAAATGTTGCAGGCGGCCAGAAGTTCCTCGCCCGTCTGTTCGCCGGCCATCAGCTTTCCGGTCGTTTTGTCAACCTTGCTGGCAATGGTCCCGCCTGTACTTAACATGGCAATTTTTTTCATCTGATCCGTTCCCTTATATGTGTCTCTTGAAATATGTGGGGGATCGCTGAGCGGGTCCCCCACATTCCTGATTGCAGATTATTAAAACTCAGTCTTCTGTTGTTTCAGACGGTCATTTTTTCAGAGCAATGATAGCGTCGATGATTTCAGGACCGAACTGTTCGCGGGCCGCTTCGATAACGGGCTGTTCAGCTTCTTCGAAAGGAGCCTTGTCAGGATCGGTAATGATCATGCCGTGCTCATTTTCAAGTTCTGCCCACTGGGATTCTTCCAGTTCCGCAACATACCTGGTATGTTCCTTGCCCCATTCCTTCGCGCAGTCAAACATGATCTGCTTGAGGTCATCCGGCAGTTCGTCAAATTTCGCCTTGTTGATCAGAAGCGGGGAACAGGAGTGGATGTGGCCGGTGCGGGCAACATACTTCTGGACTTCATAGAACTTCTGGGTAACAATGTGTGCCGGCGGATTTTCCTGGCCGTCAACGGTGCCCAGCTGCAGGGCGGAGTAAAGTTCACCGAAAGAAATTACGGTCGGCTGTGCGCCCAGGGCTTCGAAAGTATCAACGTAAACTTTGCCTTCAGGAACACGGATCTTCAGACCTTTAACATCTTCAGGGCTGTTGATCTCTTTGTCCTTGGTCGTGATATGGCGGAAGCCGTTGTCAAAATAAGCCAGGTTGACCGCGCCCTTCGGCTCGACCATCGCGGCAAGTTTGTCGCCGATTTCGCCGTCAAGAACTGCGCGGAGATGATCATTGTCCTGGAAAATGAAAGGCAGGTTCAGGATGCCGAATTCAGGGATCCAGTTGGAAAGAACCATGTCCGAAGTCAGGATCATATCGTGGGTTCCCAGCATAACGCCTTCGGTTGCTTCCATCTGGTTGCCGAGCTGGTCAGACGGGAAAACATCAATCGTGATCCGGCCGCCGGATTTTTCTTTTACGTCTTCAGCGAATTTGGTCAGGATGTACTGATAATGATGGTCCGGAGC
>JAEEGL012754588.1_pt1 | contig 10545 bp, 11 predicted proteins | sample 9134231 | NCBI WGS metagenome assembly JAEEGL01 (sample SAMN16246548, study PRJNA631951) | gut metagenome | biome: gut microbiome; feature: rumen; material: fiber-attached | host: Bos | place: Iran: Karaj | collected 2018-10
AGGTTGACGGTGCACGACGAGGCCTGGATAGCGAAGGTTGTGTCGCAACAGGGATGCGTCATTGCGGAGCGCCGCCTCGATGTGGATTGCGATTTCGCCATAGAGCTTTGTGTGGAAGGGAATGATGTGCTGTTTGCCGGACTCTCTCTCTTTGAGGCGCAGAGCGGCGTATACAGGCACAATCTTCTTTTGCCGGACGAGGAGATAGCAAGCCGGACGGGCGTCACGCGTGGCAGGATAGACGAGGTGAGGGAATGGGTGCGCGAGATGGTGGCTCCTCGCTACAGGGGCTATATGGGAGTGGATATGCTGAGAACAAAAGAGGGGGAGATAGTGGTGAGCGAGATGAACCTCCGTCATACGATGGGGCTGGCGGCGCACAGGTTTCTTGAGCGTCATCCGGAGAGGGCGGGGAGTGTGTGGAGTTTTTACAAAGGAGGAGAGATTATATGATTATAGAGGCTTTTTTATTGGCGCTTGCGTTGTGTGTCGACTCGTTTGTGGTGTCGGCGACAAGCGCGTTCAAGAGCAAGATGAGCTACCGACGCGGATGTCAGATGGCGTTGATATTCGCTTTCTGCCAAGGGCTGTTTCCGTTGGCGGGCGCCGTGTTGGGCGTGGCTTTCAGGAGTGCGATAGACGCTGTTGACCACTGGATAGCGTTCGCGCTTCTGCTGGCCGTGGGCGGTAAGATGATTGTTGACGGGATAAGGGATGTGCCCAAAGACGAGCAGATGGATATGTCGAAAACCGGAGTGCTGTTTCTTCTGGGAGTGGCGACTTCGATAGACGCTTTTGTTGTGGGTATAGGCATAGGGCTGGACAAAACCATGCGTGAGGTCCTTGTTATTGTCGGTACTATTTTTGTCACGACCTATATTATGTCAATTATCGGATTGTGTCTTGGGAAACGGAACGTCCCTATTCCCGACAGAGCCGCCATCATCATGGCGGGCATAGTGCTTGTGTCGCTGGGAGCTTTTACGCTGGTGGAGCATTTCGCGGAGCTGTAGTCCCTTTTTGCCGGACCGGCCTAGAGGGAGAAGATTATGACTATCGGGTAGTGGTCCGAGATGTAGGAGGCTCCGTAATTTCTGTTCACTGTTCTGAATTGATCGATTGCGATGTTTCTTGTGAAGAAATGGTCGATCATTGATCTTTCGCCTTTTCCGAAAGCATTGTATGTGTTGCGGAAGTCGGTCCGTATGGCTATGCGGCGTCCGGAATCCATACCGATACCGGTTATGGGTTCGAGCAAGGGGTCGTTGTCGGACACGTTGAAAGTGCCGGCGAGAATGACGGGCATGCCGCTTTTGCAATAATTTTCCACAAGATCCGAAAGGAGCTTGATGGATTCGTAATGCGCATAGTATTGCGTCTCGCTCAGGCAGGTGTTGAAGAAATAGAAGCGTTTGTTGGTCTGTTTGTCGCGGAAGAGGGCGATGGTCACGGTGTGCCGCATGGGGTCGTCCCAGCAAGCTGAAGTCTGGCGCGGCGAGCGGCTCAGCCAACGGGTGGTGTGCCAGATGAGCTCCACTTTGGCGGTGTCGTAGTAGATGGCGTTGTGCGCGCCGCGGGTTATACCGTTGTCGGCGCCCACGCTGATGCGGCGGTATTTCTTGCGGAAATAGTTGTCTATATACGATATCTGGTCGAGAAGGGCGTCCTGAACACCCATCACGTCGGGGCTCTCTTTCGTTATGAACGACATGACCGCTTTCCTTCTCAGATACCATGAGTTGGGGCCGTCGTCGCTCGCCGACCTGTTGTTATGGATATTAAAAGACACAGCCTTAATCTGTTGGGCCATTACGCCCGGCAGACCAAGAACTGCGGCAAATAGTATCACAAACAACAGTTTTTTAATCATCGCTTCTATTTATACGTGTGTCTTATTTCATTTGCAAATCATCAGGTTAATAGTTTAACATTTTTTTTGGTTTTATTCGGTTTTTTAGGTTTTATTCGGTTTTCTTCGGGACAATAAATTTTAACGTTAGTATTTTGCTATTATTACATTTTTACTATAGAAAACATTATTATTTAATTATTTTTAACTTTTTAAGGGCTGAAAGTATGCCTTCGCTGTCGGAATCCAGTGTTACGTAGTCCGATTTACGTTTCACCTCGTCGGAGGCATTACCCATTGCAACTCCGATTTTTACGTATTGCAACATTTCGATATCGTTCGCTCCGTCGCCGAAAGCCATTGTCTCTTCAATGTCGATTCCGTAGTGGGCTATTATTTTGCTTATTCCCACCGCTTTGCTGCTGTCGGCCGGTATTACGTCGGTGAAAACCGGATGCCATCTCGGCATTCGGCAGTTGGAGAGGCGCTCAAGGGCTTTGGTGTCATCCTCTTTGGGCTGCATGGCTATGAACTGGTAGACCTCGGCGGTGGACATGTCTTCGAGAGGGCTAACAGGGGGCATGGTGAATCCCAGCTGGTCGCGTAGTTTCAGGGTGGCGTCGCTGATTCGGTTAATATACATATTGTCGGCGGTGAAGCACATTGTGACAATGCCAGTCTGTTTGACATAGTCGAGCCATTTCGCCGTGTCGTCGGCCGAGATTGGATTGCGGTGTATGACTTTGCCGTCAGCCAGGCAGTATCCTCCGTTGACGGTGATGAAGCCGTCGAAATGCACCGGCAGTGTCGGGATCAGCGTCATAGGCCGCCCCGAGGAGATGAAAGTGCGGATTCCTTTTTTGTGCAACAAGTCGAACGCCTCCAGAGTTCCGGGAAGCAGGGCGTGTGTTTTGCTTGAAAGAAGGGTGCCGTCTATATCGAAGAATATCGCTTTGATCATTTGGTGAATCGTGAATCGTGAATCGTGAATCGTGAATCGTGAATGGTGAATGGTGAATGGTGAATGGACAAATGCGTTAGTGCGTTATTGTGTTATTGCGTTAGTGTGTTAGTGTGTTAGTGTTTTTGGGGGTACTTTGTTGTATACGGATTTTTTGAGCATGAGGGCTTGTCCTATTCCGCGGGCGGACAGATAGACCATAAAAGCGGTCCAGAGTATGTTGTTGCGGACGAATTCTGTGTCGTTGCCGACGATATGCGTAGCCGCGTACCATACGGCGAAGAAGGCGGCGGTGGCGACGAACATGGTGTCGCGCATGGTGCGCGAGGCGGTTGCGCCGACAAAAATGCCGTCGAACAGGAAAGCGGAGAAGCCGCATACGGGGATGATGAGAATCCAGAATAGGTAGGGCTGGGTGGCGGAGATGACCTCCTGTTTGTCGCTGAAGATGAGCAGGAACTGCGAGCCGAAGAGCATGTAAAGTATGGTGAAAACCGTAGTAAGCGCAAGACCCCATCCAAGCAGGTGGCGAATGGAGGAGACGAGCGACTTACGGTCGCGCGCGCCGATATAACGTCCGACGAGCGACTCGCCGGCATAGGCGAAACCGTCCATGATGTAGCTGAAGAGGGTGAAGAACTGCAGGAGCAGAGTGTCGACCGCGAGGATACTATCGCTGATGCGACCCGACTCGGCCGTGATGAAGGTGAAAACAACCGCGAGGCATACGGTGCGCAGGAAAATGTCGCCATTGACACGGAAGAACAGTTTCATCTCGCTCCATCTAAGCGCCTCGCGTATGAAGGAGGCTGAAAGCCGGCGGCGGAAAAGCTTTCCGTAGCGGAGGGCGACGAAAAGGATTCCGACGGCGAGACCGCTGTATTGTGCGATTACGGTGCCGAGAGCCACGCCGCGGATGCCCCAGTGGAGCACCAGGACGAAGAGAAGGCTGCAGACGATGTTCACTACGTTGATAAGAATGGCAATCCACATGGGCAGTCGTGAGTTCTGCATGCCTATGAACCATCCTTTGATGGCGTAGAGTCCCAGTGTGGCGGGTGCCGCCCATATGCGCACGTAGAAGTAGGAGAGAGCCAGTACTATGATTTCGTCGCTTGTGCTGAATATGAGTCGTGAGAGAACGGCTATCGGATATTGAAGAACTATCAGGGCGGCCGCTATGAGCAGGGCCACCGCTATTGAGCGGACAAAAATCCTCACCGCCTCGTCGAGCCGTCGTGCTCCGTAGGCCTGTGCGGTGAAGCCGCTTGTGCCCATTCTGAGGAAGCCGAAGTTCCAGTAGATAAGGTTGAAGATTTGGGTGCCGATGGCGATGGCGCCCAGATGCGACTGGCTCAGATGGCCCATAATAGCAGTATCGACCATGCCGAGAAGCGGCACAGTGATATTGGTTATTATGTTTGGCAGAGCCAGTTGTAGAATCTTCTTGTTCAAGTCGCTACACTCTATTATTCAATCCCGCATTCGGCGACGTTCAGTATCTCGCGCGTCTCTTTATTGCTTATCATTGCCACAATGTGACAATTGTCGAGGTTCCATTGTTGGTCGTATTCCGAGTAGAGGAACGTGGCCATACGTTTCTCGCCGTTGGTGCCGTTCATTTCGATGTCGGCGCCCCATATGTCGGTGATCACATCCCTCAGGACGTGGTTGTGGATATACTCCGTGTTACGTGTGCCGTCGGGCATCAGTTGTGTTGCGTTGATGCCGTCCTCCATGATGAGGAGAGTCAGCGTGAGGTCGACGGCGATATTCTGCAGAAGCTCGATGTCCACTGTTATCGACACGTTGTCGGACTGTTTTGTCGCCGATGCGGCCACCGCTATTTTGGCGGGTTGGTTGACGATGTTGTCCACGCGGGTGTTGATGCCGCTCGTCGGGGTGAAGAGGTCCCAGGCGCCGCTGTTGTTGGCGCGGTTCACTATCGCGTTGGGATAGACGGCAGCGGCGCGGACGCCGAAGAACTGGCTCCAGGCCTGTCCGTCGGGAGTGCTCAGACGGGGGTTGTCGTTGTAGGGAAGGGTGAACGACGACGAGTCGTGGATGGATAGAGCTATCAGCCGGTGTCCATACTGGTCGACCGCGACGGCAATGGCGGAGTCGGCGGTCGGGCAGTTGACACAGCGCACACCGGTGTATTTCTCCAGGATGGCGCGTTGAGTCTTGTCGGCGACACCGTTTCCGTCGTACCATTGACCTACGGCGCCCGAGAAGACTATGTAGTTGTCGCTCTCAATTTTGTCGCATGAGACAAACAGTGCGGCAAAGCATGTGAACAAAGCTATATATTTTATTTTTTTCATGGATTTTTGGTGAAAAGTGAATGGAGAAAGATGTTTAGAACGATGTTGTCAGGCTGAAAGTGAGGCCGTTGCTAGCCGGCACCTGACGGCATACGCCGCCGATGCAGATGATGCCCTCTCGCTGTTTGCCGTAACCGAGCTGGAGGCGGGTGGCGTTTTTGGTGTAGCCCACAGAGATGTTGTAGTAGTTGCCCACACCGTCGTTATAGGCGTATTGGTCGCTGACGGAGACGAACCAAGCGCTTGTGAAGTTGTACTCCACCAGGCCCATGATCCAGTCGCCCGCGCGTTTGTCGTCAACGTTGGCGTCGTATTTGCTGTCGCTACCCATCCATTCGGCCTCGAAGCGGAGCACGTTCTTGCGGTTGATTTTCCATGTCAGGTCTGCGATGGCGACATTGTTGTGGTGCACGCTGCCCTGGTGACCCTCGACGATGGGGTTGAACAACACATATCCGTAGGTGGCTGTGAGTTTCACCTTGCTGCTGAGTTTTTTGGCTATTTCGACCGACAGGTCGCCGTAGTAGGTGTCGCCGGTTCCGAAGAAAGAGGAGCTGTATCCGTCGGTGCCCTTGCCTCCGATTCTGGTGGTGTCGAGACCGGTGATGAGAGAGGCGTTAAGGTGCAGGTCGGTGCCGTATTTGCCGCCGAGCAGAGTCTCTTTCTTGAATTTGTACATGAAGTCGGCCTGGAGTCCCATCTCGCCGGTGCTTTGAGTGGCGTAGGGATACATGCTCAGGAAGGCGTAGGTGTGCTGTTTGGTGATGGCGGGTGTGTAGTTGATATACAGCATGTCGCCGCTGATGGAGCGCACCGATTTGAAGCCCATGTTGTCAACCCGTTTGGCCTGTATGTTGGCGCTGATGCCTTTCTGCGAGTAGCTGGCGCTGAGCCAGAGGGCCTGTCCGTCCTTGTAGATATAGTCGTTCATTATAGAGGGATCCTGGCTTTTGTAGGCGTATTCAGCCTGCAGTCCGAAGCCGCCGTGCGCCAGATCCATACGGACCGACGAGGCGCCGACGTTCTTGGGCAGGTTGAGTTTGTATCCGCTCACACTCGAGAGGATAGTCTCGTCGTCCTCGTATTTGCTCACGAACGATCCGCCAAGAGTGACGCGCGTTTTCGACTCGGCCCACGGTTTGACGACATCGTTGAGCGAGACCTCGGCGTCCAGTCCGCGGACCAGACCCTTAGTGTCCCAGTAATAGCGCTGCTGTCCGACAAGACCCTTGAGGGTGACGCCGTTCCACGGGCGGTACATCACGTTTACGCCCCTAATGGCGTTGTCGAGACCGAGGTATCTGTCCTCGTAGGCGCGCAGAGTCATTCCGTTGCCGAACTGTTCGTAGAAATGGCCCGCTGTAACAGCGAAAGTCTGGGTCTTGTAGCTTACAAAATAGTTGGCGATACCCTGGCCTGTATATTGTGTGTTGAAGCCAAGCATTGGGTTGAGATAAGCCTCGTAGCGCAGTCCGGCGCTGAAGTTGCCGTTGGTGTAGAGTATGTCGGCGCGGGCGTTGGAGAGCAGTTTTTCCGGCACGTCGCTCGAGCCAATAACAGTGTCGCGTCGCGACAGTTGTCCGTCGAACTGCACGTTGCCGGTGACGTGTCCACCCATTATGCCTTGCGCCATAGATGTGAGCGCTCCACCCACAAGCAAGGCGCAAAGTAACAATTGTTTTCTCATAATTGAATATCGGTTTTGTTGTTTATTCTCCTATTTCCTCTCCGTTGGCCAGTTTTTTAACCAGTTCGAAGAGCTCCTCCTCGCTGCCGTCGACATACGACGTGTGTTGCCAAACAATCTCGCCTTTGCCGTTGATGAGGAAAGTGTGAGGCACGTTGACCACGTTCATGGCGCGTTTGAAGTCCTGGTTCTGGTCCAGATACACCTCGTATTCCCAGCCGTTGCCGTCCACGTGGGGTTTTACTTTCGATGCCGAGCGGGCGTCGTCGATCGAGATGGCCACAAGTTTAACACCTGTTTCCTCCTGCCAATCCTCGTAAACCTCTTTAATGGCGTTCAACTCGCGGTTGCACGGTTTGCACCAGGTAGCCCAGAAGCTGATGATTATGGGCTTGCCGTCGTTGTTGATGACCGAGGTTTCCACGCTTTTTCCGTCGAGAGTCTTGATGGTTATGTTTTCGGGAAGTTTCGCGTTCTGTGCCGACAGCGCGCCGAAAAGCATTGTCGCCACTAATGTCAGAATTATTCTTTTCATGATGTTTATAATTTTTATTATTTTTGTTCCTGTTTTAGTCTAAAACTTTATGTTTTAATTTTTTTTAATTTTTTCAGCGATACCTCTCATGGCGTCGCGGTATTTGTTTGCGGGCAGGCCGTCGAGAGCCTCCAGCGCCTCGTCGGCCAGTGTTTTCAATATTTCCTGTGTGGGCGGTATGCCGTGTTTGCGTACCAGTCCGATTATTTTTTCAATGCCTTTGTTGTCCAGCGAGTCGCTGCCCATCATCGAGACGATCTCGTTTCCCGTCGCTTTGTCGACATTGCGCAGCGTCATGATAAGCGGCAGAGTGCATTTGCGCTCTTTGATATCGTTGCCTGTCGGTTTTCCGCTTTCCGCCGACGGTTTGAAATCGATGATGTCGTCCCTCACCTGGAAAGCCATGCCGAGTTTCTCGCCAAAGATGCGCGCCTGTTCGATAGTTGAGGGATCGGCTGAGGTCAGTGTGGCGCCTGCCGAGCAGCATGCGGCCATAAAAGAGGCGGTTTTCCGTTTGATGATGTCGAAATAGACGATGTCGTCGATGCCGTAGTTGCCGCAGTTCTGCAGCTGCAGCAGTTCGCCCTCGCTCATCGCCACCGCGGTCTGGTTGATGATGCTGGTTATACGCTTGTCGTCGACGCTGTTGATGGTATACATCACTTGCGCCAGGTAGTAGTCGCCGGCCAGCACGGCGGCTTTGTTTCCCCACAGTTGGTTCACTGTCGCCGCCCCTCTGCGCATTGACGACTCGTCCACCACGTCGTCGTGGATGAGAGTGCTGTTGTGGAGCGTCTCTATGGCGGCGGCGACTTTGTAAATAGGGTGCCCTGGGTTGTCGTCGTCGTCAAATCCGCAGCATTTGGCGGTCAGCAGCATGAGAGTGGGTCTCAGCTGTTTTCCCTCGCGGCTCCCGATGTGGCGGTTGATGTCGCCAATCAGCGCAATGTCGCTGTCGGTTATGCCGTTCAGCGCGGATTTGTATTTGCTCAAGAGAGGAGCTGTCAGTTCGTCTATGTCCGGAATAATCATTAAGTGTTGTTAGTTGTTGATAGCGGTCATGCGTGTTTTTGATGGACTCTCAGGCCTGTTGTTATGACGGTGGCCACCATGACGCCGGTGTTGTCGGCGATGTCTATTTTATATACTGTCTGTGTTTTTCCCTTTTTTATGCACTCCGTCTTCGCCACGAGCCTTTCGCCCTTGACAGGGTTGAGGAAATTGATTGTCGACGAGGAGGAGACCCAGCAAAGGTTGATGTCGCCGTTGTCGCTTGGTTCCGCGCTGTTGGCGGCTACGGCGAAGGCGAAATCGGCCAGAGTGAACAGCACGCCGCCCATCACGGCGCCCTTGGCGTTGCGATGTGTGTCGCCGAGAGTGAGGCCGCACACAGCCTGGAGGTTGTCGACATGGTCTATCTCAATACCTGTCGCCACGGTCGCATAGCGGTCGTCGGCGAATACTGAGCGCGCTTTAAGAGTCAAATCATTCACAGGCGGCGAGGTCTTTGAGCTTGTTGTATAATGTTTTGGACACTTTGGTGAGCGGCAGTCGGAGGATATTGTTCATCCGGCCGTCGATTTCGAGCAGAGCCTTGATGCCACCGGGGTTGCCCTCTTCGAATATCGCGTTGATCAACGGCAGCAGTTTGTAATGCAGAGGCAGCGCTTTTTTGAGGTCGCCCTTCATGGCGTAGTGAACCATGTCGGACATCTCTTTCGGGCGAGCGTTGGCGATGACCGATATCACACCCGCGGCGCCGAGGGCGATCATGGGGTAGGTGAGGGCGTCGTCGCCCGAAATCACTTTGAATCCCGCGGGTTTGCGGCGCAGGATCTCCATTATCTGCGACATGTTGCCCGAGGCCTCTTTGATGCCGATGATGTTGGGGCATTCGTTGGCCAGCAGCAGTGTGGTTTCGGCGGTGAGGTTGCACGATGTGCGTCCCGGGACGTTGTAAAGTATCACCGGCACGGGCGACGCGTCGGCAATGCTTCTGAAGTGTTCCACAAGACCTCGTTGCTGTGGTTTGTTGTAATAGGGGGCCACCGACAGGATGCCGCTGATGCCGTCGAAGTTTGTTTGCGCGATGGCGTCGTTCACGGCGCGTGTGTTGTTGCCTCCCATGCCGAGCATGATTGGCAGCCGTCCGCCGACGGTGTCCACAATGAACTGCAGAAGGGCGGTGCGCTCGCTTTCGGTCATCGTGGCGGCCTCGCTGGTGGTACCGAGGGCAACAATATAATCCACACCCGAACCGATAACGTGGTTGATTAATTCTTCCAGCTTGCTGAAATCAATTGTTTCCTGTTTGCGGAAAGGGGTTACCAAGGCGACGCCGGTTCCTGAAAAAATATCTTTTTTGGTCATATAAAATGGTGAATTGTGAATTGTGAATGGTGAATGGTGAATTGTGAATGGTGAATGGTGAATGGGGGATGGTGAATGGTGAAATGTGAATGGTGAATTGTGAATTGTGAATTGTGAATTGGTACAAGAGCCGGTGGCTTCAATTTTTCTTTACCATCATCAGGTATTTGACGATTTGTTCGATGTAGTTTTTCAGATCCAAGGGTTCCTGGCTTTGTATCGCCATGTCGTACATTTCCATCGAGCCCTCGTTCTTGTCCGAATCGGTGTGCGAATAGCCCACTTTGAGGTTCGCGTTCGAGAGGGCTGTGACATACTTGCCGAAAAAGTCGGGCTGAACGGTGGTGTCGATCACGAGGTCGAAATGCTTCGATGTGAATCCTTCCACGACGCCCTCTTTGGGGATTCCGAAATAATTGAAGTCCTCCTTCTCGTGGCAGATGATGGTGCGTGTGTGCGAGAAGATGTAGTTAATCTCGTACTTGTCGGCTTGGAATCCTATGAGGTGGACCTCCTTGCCGTGCGACTCCTGGGCCGTCACAAACCGGTGAATCAGATTCCAATGCTCTGCGTCGCCCACGGTGAAGATAAGACCGATGGTTTTGATGTCGTTCCAGTTGTCGATGCGTTTTTCACGCTCTTCTGTTATCAGATTACGCAGATGCCGCTGTTGGTATTTCCTTTTAATAAAATCGAACATGTTAAAGGTTAAAGAGGTTTAAAGGTTAAAAGGTTTAAGAGTTTAAAAGTTTAAAGGTTTAAAAGTTTAAGAGTTTAAAGGGTACAAGAGCCTGTGGCTCGCGTAGAGGGGCCTTGTGC
>JAEEGL013693134.1_pt1 | contig 10545 bp, 6 predicted proteins | sample 9134231 | NCBI WGS metagenome assembly JAEEGL01 (sample SAMN16246548, study PRJNA631951) | gut metagenome | biome: gut microbiome; feature: rumen; material: fiber-attached | host: Bos | place: Iran: Karaj | collected 2018-10
AACAAAATCCCGTAACAATCGTGCTTTCCTATTTATATTTAGCTTTATTTCACTATCACCTTCTTGCCTTTCTGGATGTAGACGCCCTTGTGAAGACCGTTGGTCTTGTTGACATCACGTCCGTCAAGCGTATAGGTCTTTTCAACATCTGTGCCATCAGCACGAAGATTGTTGATGCCAGCTGAGCCATCGGAAACGAGGCGGATGTCGGCCCTTACAAAAACTACAGAGAAGTAGGGATAGTTGAACAGAATATTCTTGGCATCGCCTTCCCAGATGGAATAGTTGTACGAATTCTTGTGGGGAGAATCAGGCTTCCACACCTTGAGTTTCTGTGGGAAAGACGTACCATTGTACTCGTATGAATACGTCTCTTCATACTCGTCGCCCACCAAAAAGTTTGAATTACGGTAGGTATAGAACAACATCTTGCCGAACTTGTAGCCAGCAGGAGCTTCGAAACGCATGGAGGATCCTGTCACTGTATAAAGCATTTTGGTGTTACCTGCGGGAATACCCAGTGTTGCAGCATCGCCCTCATCGAGATCGTAGCTGGCATAATAGGACACCCTGTCTTGTTGGATTTCATCTAAATCCATGTAGAGCGTCACCTTTACCTTTTCTGAGGAACCTTCGGCGATGGGCCATGAGAAATCAGTCTCTGAAAGAATAGCACCGTCGGCGTTATGGTCCTTATAGTCAGGAGCCCAACCTTTGGTAACCATTCCTACTGGATGATTCCAAATGTTCTGATTGAAGTCCATCATCACGTAGGTCGTGTCGTTTTGCTCTTGGGCAAAAGCTGTCAGGCCTATGCAGGCCAACAGCAGGGTAGAATAGATTTTTTTCATTTTATAATGTTTAGCGTTTAACGTTTAGAAAAATCGACTCAATTCCTCCTTATTTCTCGTCAGTGTTTAATGTCAGATTCGGATTCTTGTCACGTGCCGTACGTGGGAAAGGAATAATGTACAGGCGCGAGTCAGGACGCAGCGTATACGTCTGCTGCGGATGCTCAGCCGACACATTCACCACGGGGAACACGCGAGTAGTAGTCTTCGCATATTCCGGTTCCGTATTGAAACGTTTCAGGTCGAAGAAGCGATGGAAGCCATAGAGTAGTTCCTTACGACGCTCCAGAATGATCTGGTCCATCATCTCTTTCTGATTGGCAGGTGTAGCGATGGTGCCGTCGCCGCCCTTGATACGATGGGCACGCAACGTCTCTACATACTTCTTGGACTCCGTCAGGTTGCCCAGACGGGCATAAGCCTCAGCCAATATTAGATAGACCTCCGCAGTACGCAGTCCAACAGTTATATAGGTAAAGCGTGAACTATCTGTAGCTGGCGTCCAGATGGCGGCGCCTGAGCCCGTATCGAAATAGCTGGTGATGCTGGCACCCGACTGGCGCATGAATCGGGCATAGCGTAGGTCGTTCTCAGTGTCGAAGAGGCTGACCAGTTCAGGACTGATCTGTCCGTGGGCATAGAGTGCTACGGCCTCTGTGGTCCATCCGCTGCCCATCCACATATAGCTCAACACCTCTGGGTTGTTTTCGTTGGCGTACTTACGGAAGCTGAAGAAACCACTGGCTGGAATTTCGTTGTAGTCAACCAGCGCAGAATTCAGCGCCAACGACTGCAGGGCAGCATCACGTGCTTTCTCCCAGTCACGATGGAACAAGTATACCAGCGATAACAAACCATAGCCATAAGCCTTGTTCGGGTGATAGATGTTGACGGGTTGCTCTTGCAACAAGGGTACAGCGGCCTCCAGTTCGCTAATGATAAAGTCATAGACCTGCGCCACTGTCGACTTAGTCGGCTGAGCCTCCAAATCGTAATGGTCCATGATACAGACACCACCATCCTCAGTTGCCGTAGCAGGTGTATAGGACTTGGCATAGAGGTTGACGGCCACGAAGTGGTCCCACGCACGCAGCACACGAGACTCAGCCTTTGCCAACGTCTTCAGGCTGGCATCGCCAGAGGCTTTGTCGATATTGTCGATGACCAGATTCTGGCGCATGATGTATGCATAGATATTGGTATAGAGGTTGTTGTCGGCAATGATGGTGCGCTCGGCCTGCTCGTTGAAGGTGAAGTTGATGCCGTCAAACGAGCGGTTCTCGTTGCCGATGATATTCGACTCCTTGGCCCACGCATCGTCACTAAGCATATAGAACGACGCCACGTTATAGCAGCGCTGTGGAATGACGATGAGCTCGTAGTATTGCGATGCGGAATCGACGGTGATGGCACCCTTAGGTGTGATATCGATATAGCTGTCACAAGAAGTAAGCGCTAAGCTAGTGAATAGTGAACAGTGAATAGTGAATAGTGCTGCACAGAACAGTTTTGTTTTCACGTTTATCTTGGTAATCATAATTCTCAATTTTCAATTCTCAATTAAAACGAAGTGCTCAAACCTAATGAATAAGTTGTAGGCTGTGGCAGCGTGCGCGTGCCGGAATTGGGTGAATACGACTCTGGATCAATGTCGTGTCCGGCGGCACACCAAGTAAAGAGATTGCTTACCTGAAGAGTAAAGCGCGTAGCTCCCAGGTGCAGTTGCTTGCAGATGTTCTGCGGCAAGTTATACGCCACATTGATATTGCGCAGCTTGATGTAGTCGGCACTTTTGACGTGAACATCGCTATAGCGCCACCAGCCCGACATCACGCTGGCATAGGTCTGCAAATCGTTGGGGATATCCGAGTAGGCACGTACGCGTCCTTCCTGATTGCCTGCCGACCATCGCGAGTTGATCAGGTCGCTGGTGATGTTGTAGGCACTCCTGTCGAGAGCGTCGAGGCGCAGCTTGTTTCCACCGGCAAAGACGAACATCGTGTTCAGTTCAAGGTCCTTCCAGCGCAGATTCAGCGACAGCGAGCCGTTATATTTCGGTGTCAGCGAACCACAGTTGACGAGGGCATCGACACCATACATGGACTTGGTATTGACGGTGGGGTTGCCATTCTGGTCGAAGGTTATCATGTCGTTGCCCTCAGCGTCCTTGATGACAGGATAGCCGTTCTCCACGCGGTCCAGTTTGTAGGCCCACAACGTGTTGTAGCTGGTACCCTCGATAAAGTAATTTGTAGGAGCCTGGATAAAGCTCGAAGCGATGTCCGTCGGCGAGTGTTCCACTTTGAGCAGTTTGTTCTTGTTGTAGGCCAGATTCAGGCTGGCTGAGAAATTCCAGTCGCCCTTGCGGATAATGTTTCCTGTCAGCGACAGCTCCACACCGCTATTACGCATCTTACCGTTGTTGATGACGCGTTGCGTAGCTCCCACTGTCGGATCCAGATACTTACGCACCAGCAGGTCGTCACCTACCCTATTATAGTATTCCAATGAACCGCTGAGAATGTTATTAAACAGGCGGAAGTCAACGCCTAAGTTGAATGTGGACGTCTTCTCCCAGCGCAGTTTCGGGTTAGGCAAATTGTCATCCGAGTAGTTCAGATACTGCGTATTGGTGGGGTCGGTGCTCACCGTCTTGTAGCGTGCCACAAAATAGGTGGTTGACGACTGATCGACATTACCGTTGACACCATAGGTGAGACGCAGCTTCAGGTAGTTGAGCCATGAGATACCTTTCATGAAGTCCTCCTCGGTTGCGTTCCAGCCTGCACCGACCGACCACAGAGGGTGGTGCTGGTCCTTGGTGTCGAGACCAAAGAGGTCGGCCTCGTCCCAACGGATGCTGGCAGTAAGATTATAGCGGTAACGATAGTTATAACCCACGTTGGCATAGAACGAAGCATAGCGGTGGAACGTCTCGCTCTGATTAGGGTTCAAGCCTCCAGTACTCATCTTGCTATCATAGACAAGACTCTGCCAACCTGTGGTATACATCGATGCCCAGTCCATACGCACCGCTGTCAGCGACGTGGAGTTGTAGCCATACAGCAACTGGTTGATAAGTCGCGGTGTCTTGTTCTCGCGGAACTCAAGACCCATGATGGCATTGACATTATGCTTGCTGTTGTCGAAACTCTTGTCAAAATTCAGCTGGTTACGGAATGTATAGCGATAGGCATTGTTTGTCTGCTGTGTATAACGTCCACCGGCCGGCAACAGACATTCGCCCGTCTGGTCGATGAAGGCATTATGGGTAACACGCATCTGGTATGTGTTGGCATCGTCGTAGGTCTCGCTACGGTTCTGCGACCACTCATACTGGAACATCACGTTATACTTGAACCATTTTAAGAACTTAGCCTCTAAATTAATAAAGGGTCGCATGCGCACGCGCCTAGTGTCCGTCAGACCTTCGTTGATAGACTCCAACACATTGAAGCTATAAGGCATCAGACCCTCTGTGCCCTCTACCTCACGAATACGCGAGAGGTTCAGTGCCGAACCCACATAACCGCCGATATTGACGTTGGGCGAATACACCAAATTGCCATCAGCGTCCTTGATACTGGCGTAGCGTTCTTGCATGGTATATTGGGTGTACAAACCATCGGGCGTTGTTGCCTTGGCCAAACGGGCATCCACACCCAATTTCACGTTCAGCCACTTCGTCAACTTAAAGGTACTCTTATAATATAATGTGAATGCACTCGAATGGTCGTTCATGATACGGTTCTTGTCGTGCTGGTAGTTGAACGATGCAAAATGGTTGCTACCACCCGACTTCTGCGACAACGACACGTTGTATTTCTGGGTCAGCGACGTACGCCAAATGTTTTCACGATACTGGTCGTAGTAGTCGTTCTTGCGCCACTGGTCCAGTGTCTGATTCACCTCGTCGTTCGTGATGCGTCCCTCGTCGCGGTCGCGATAGAGCTGGTAGAGGGGCGAATAGTAGTTATTCTTCAGTTCGCTGAACATCAGACCCACACTGCCTTTATTGGCCACACGGTTGTTATACACCTCTGTCTCGTAATCGATGATATCGCTGGTCGAGGCATAGTGCATCTTGTCGAACTTGGGCTTCGTCGAAATATACCAGTCAGCATTCACATTCACCGTCGTCTTGTCCGTTTTACCTTGCTTCGTGGTGACAACGATGACACCGTTGGCAGCCAGCGCACCATAGATAGAGGCTGCGGCAGCATCCTTCAGCACCGTGATAGATTCCACATTGTAGGGATTGATGTCGCTAAGCGAGAGGTCGGTAGCCATATCGTCGACAACGATGAGCGGTGTCGTACCCACCTCATTAGAGAAGGTACCGATACCGCGCAGGATGGGGGAACTCTCACCGGTATTGGGATTGATGGTCATAGTGAGACCAGCCACCTGACCTTCCAAGGCCGATAGGATATCCTTATGCATCACGCGGTTCAGTTTCGTAGAGTCCACGAAGCCGAAGGCCGCCGTCGAGCGCTCACGACTCAGTTTCTGATAGCCCGTTGAGATAACCACAGCCTCAGCCAATTGTGTCGACATCTCGTTCATCGTTACTTGCAGCGTCTTCTGACCCTTCACTGCCGTCTGGTAGGGTTCCATGCCTACATAACGGAACAGCAACACAGCATCCTCACTGTCTATCTGAATCTTAAACTGACCATTCATGTCGGTCACGGTGCGGTGCTTGCCGTTCTTCACATACACACTGACCCCTATCAGCTCTTCGCCTTTCGTATCTTTTACCGTACCCGACACAACGCGTTGCGCATTAACCGGTACTATCGCCATGAATAGCATCAAAAGTGATGTTAGTAGCAACTTCATACACATTTTTTTATTTGTTTCGGCGACAAAATTACAAAAAAAAATCCAAATGTATTAGGTTATTCCATTTTTTTTTGTAAATTTGCACCCGATATGAATCTAAAACAACTTTAAAACAATTAAACAATGAAGAAAATTTTTTATTTTGCATCCCTGATGCTCGCCCTGTTCACGATGACTTCATGTACAGAAAAGAAAGACAATCCTGTAGTCCCCCCAACGCCTGAAAAGACGACTACCACTATCACACTCGACGGTGTAAACTATGAGGCCGACGTTGTAGCCACTTTTAAAGGCGAGGTTGGTCAGGAAGTCAGTCTAACCCTTGGCGTCTATGACGCATTCGACATCTACGGTGTTGACTTTGGTGACGGCCAGATTAAGACAGATACTGTTTGCTATCAGAACGGTGGTTTGAAGGATGCCGAAGGAATGACCAAAGAGGACAGCAACCACAAGGTTGCCACTATATTTAATGGTACTGTAGCTGGCGAAGGTAATATTATCGTTTACGGTGTCAACAAGAGCGACATCTGGTATCTGAAGGTTGAAGGCAACGCTATGCCTACAAGCCTTGATCAGGAAAAACTACTGAAAGTTGTTCAGGCCAGCTTCTCTGGTGCCAACGTTGAGAGCGTAGAGCTGCCCGCTATGGAGGCACTGACCCAGTTCAGTTTCACCAACAGCCCTGTCAAGTCGATTGACATTTCAAAGGCTACCGCTCTTACTCGTATCGACATCTACAACACCACCCAGAGTGCTTTCGAGCCTCAGTTGACGCAGATCGACCTCAGCAAGAACACAGAACTGGAGGCCGTCGTGTTAGGTGGATCAACCTATAAGAAGGGCGAACTCACCAGCCTTGACTTCACCAACAACACCAAGCTGACACAGATTTCTGCTGAAAACAACAAGCTGACATCTGTTACAGGTATTGCTCCTACAGTGAAGAATATTTATCTTGGAAGCAACGAACTCGAAAGCATTACACTCCCTGAGTTCACCGTGACAAAGGGTAACTTCCAGATTCAGAACAACAAATTCACTCTGGCCACCCTGCCCGTGAAGCCCGCCAGCTGTACGGCCAGCAAATACAAGTATGCTCCTCAGCCCGCTTATCAGGTTGCTGAAGCCATTACCGACCAGAACAACCTGCTCGACCTGTCGAGCCAGCTCACTGCTACTGGTGTCGCTTCTGAGCCCCAAATCACAACCTACACATTCCTCGCAGGTACTACCACGTTGACGGAAGGCGAGGATTATAGCGTTGTAGAGCCCGGTAAGTTCACCTTCCTGAAGTCTCAGACTGAGAAGGTTCACGTTGAAATGGCTACCGAAGCATTCCCCAATTTCAAGAATTCTAACGCATACGTTACCACAGAGTTCACTGTTAACGTGTCAGCAGCTGCCGAAGCTGCAACGATCTTCACTGCCACTCCTATCGCTGCATGGGATGCTCCGGAAAGTGCAGAAACCGAGATTACCAGTGACCTTGCAACAATAACAGGTGGCAAACTGTTTGCTATCAATCAGCAGACAGCAGCTAAAGCCATGATTAAGAATCAGGGAGGAGAACTTGCATTCCAATGCACTAATAACAACACCTTCTTCAAAATCGTTCTTGACAAGGCTCTCCAGGCTGGCGACGTCATCAGCATTCGCATGCAGTCAAGAACAGATACTGACCTTGGCCTGTTCTTTGCAGCATCAGATTCAAGACCCAGCGAAACGGCAACATCTATCATCCTGCCTACGGCAGAGGCACAGGCTTGGGTTGATGCTCCAACATACACGGTGAAGTCTGACGACGGCATTTGCGGACAGACAACGTTCTATGCTTTCCGTGCTACAGGTAAGAGCACTTACTTCAATACCTTCACTATTACCCGCGGAAAATAACATATTAAAGTTATTTCTATGTCACGAAGTTTATAATTGAGCACCAATAAGTGACGCTAACCAAATTAAAGAGAGGGACAGTCATTGAAGCTGTCCCTCTCTTACGTTTATTTTCTTTTCTATTGTTTGTTAGCCTTTTTGCGCTGGTCGTGATCAAGGATAATCTTGCGCATGCGCATCGACTTCGGCGTCACCTCGACGAGTTCGTCCTCCTTGATATATTCAAGGCACTCCTCCAGTGACATGACGACCTTCGGGATGATGCGGGCCTTCTCGTCAGTACCCGAGGCACGAACATTGGTCAACTGCTTGGCCTTGCAGACGTTGATGACGAGGTCATTGTCGTGAACGTGTTCACCGACCACCTGACCCATATAGACGTCCTCACCCGGGTCGATGAAGAACTTACCACGATCCTGCAACTTATCGATGGCGTAGGCAAAAGCATTACCGGTCTCGAGAGCAATCATCGAGCCATTAACGCGGCGCTCTATCTCGCCCTTATATGGCTGGTATTCCTTGAAGCGGTGAGCCATGATGGCCTCACCCTGTGAGGCTGTGAGGACATTGGTACGCAGACCGATAATACCACGCGAGGGGATGTCAAATTCAATATTCGTACGTTCGCCCTGACTTTCCATCGAGGTCATCTCACCTTTACGACGGGTCACCATATCAATCATCTTCGAGGCGAACTCCTCAGGAACGTTGATGGTGAGTTCTTCGATAGGTTCACACTTCTGACCGTCAATTTCCTTATAGATAACCTGTGGCTGACCGACCTGCAACTCGTAACCCTCACGACGCATGGTCTCGATAAGCACAGAAAGGTGGAGCACGCCACGACCAGAGACCACCCACTTGTCGGTAGAATCCTCGAAGGGCTCTACGTGAAGCGCTAGGTTCTTCTCCAGTTCCTTCTCCAAGCGGTCGTTGATATGGCGGGAAGTTACAAACTTACCCTCCTTGCCAAAGAATGGCGAATCATTAATCTGGAAGAGCATCGACATGGTTGGTTCGTCGATGGCGATAGGTGGCAAGGCCTCAGGATTCTCCAAGTCGCAAATAGTGTCGCCAATCTCGAATTTCTCGAGTCCGATGACAGCACAGATGTCGCCACAGTCAACCTGATCAATACGGCTATGACCCATACCGTCAAAAGTGTGAAGTTCCTTGATCTTCGTTTTCTCCATAGAACCGTCACGATGGGCGATAGTCACCTGCATACCGTCTTTCAACTGACCACGATGAACGCGACCCACGGCAATACGACCGGTGTACGAGCTATAATCCAACGAGGTAATCAGCATCTGCGGCGTGCCTTCAATCTGCTTGGGAGCAGGGATGACCTCGATAATCTTATCCAACAGGTAGGTAATATCAGTGGTGGGCTTGTTATAGTCCTCACCCATCCAGCCGTTTTTGGCAGAGCCATAGACCACAGGAAAGTCGAGTTGGTCTTCGGTGGCATTCAGCGAGAACATGAGGTCGAACACCATTTCGTAGACCTCCTCAGGACGGCAGTTAGGCTTGTCAACCTTGTTGACCACAACGATGGGCTTCAAGCCAATCTGAAGGGCCTTCTGTAGTACGAAGCGCGTCTGGGGCATCGGTCCTTCAAACGCATCGACCAACAGTAGACAGCCATCTGCCATGTTGAGCACACGTTCCACCTCGCCACCGAAATCCGAGTGTCCCGGGGTGTCGATAATATTAATCTTTGTTCCTTTCCAATTGATACTTACATTCTTCGAAAGAATGGTGATGCCTCGTTCGCGTTCCAAGTCGTTGGCATCCAACACTTGGCTCGACAGGTTCTGTCCCTCACGGAACAGGTTTCCGGCCAACATCATCTTGTCCACGAGCGTCGTCTTGCCGTGGTCTACGTGAGCAATAATTGCTATATTTCTGATATCCTGCATACCTATATATTATAAATTCAGCGTGCAAAGGTACGAAAAAAATCTCATTTCTTGTTCATATTTCATATTTTTTGTACCTTTGCAGCCGATTTCAGCAATTTATGGATATGAAGAAAATGATTGTAATGGTTGTAGTCACCTTGATGACTGCAATAGTTGTGAATGCACAAAACGAGGATTTGAAACATGAAATCGGCATCTCGTACGGTGCCGGTGTATCGGTGATTGGTGATGCTATCGGCAATGGTTTTGTTACAGGCATCTTTGATGCTTGCGCAAACAAGAAGTGGACCAACGACAAGCAGTTTGGTTCGTTGGGTTTAGAATATTTCTACCACTTGGACAACGCTCCCAAACTGGCTCTCGGTGGTATCGTGACCTATGCACAATATGGTCAGGACGTAGTAGATGGCGACAACACAAGCCACAAATACGGTGACCGCATCCGTCGCTACATCAGCGTAATGCCCGCCTTAAAATATAGTTGGGTGAACAAGAACGGCTGGGCGCTTTATTCGAAGGCAGCCATCGGCCCGATGTTCTATAACGCAAAATCGACCGCCGACCACAACGGCAAGGACGACTCATACAGCAAGGTGTACTTCATGTGGCAGGCTTCGCTCCTAGGTGTTGAGTTCGGAGGCAAGCTGCGCGGTTTTATTGAATTGGGTGTCGGTGAACAGGGTATTATACTAGCTGGTTTGAAGTATAAATTCTAAAAAATATTAAATTATAACATAAATACGGCTGCAAAATGCACATATCTCAATAATAATGTGTACCTTTGCAGCCGCATTTCGGAAAATCCGGAGCATTTGACGACGTAAACCGCCCTGTGATTAGGCAGGCAGAGCGTCCGAAAGATGTTATTGCAAACATTTATAATCACAAACAAAACAATGTATTTAGATTCAGCTAAGAAGGTCGAGATCTTCGGCCAGTATGGCAAAGACACTAAGGACACAGGTTCTGTTGAGAGCCAGGTAGCCCTGTTCACCTATCGTATTCAGCACCTCACCGAGCACCTGAAG
>JAEEGL016767373.1_pt1 | contig 10545 bp, 8 predicted proteins | sample 9134231 | NCBI WGS metagenome assembly JAEEGL01 (sample SAMN16246548, study PRJNA631951) | gut metagenome | biome: gut microbiome; feature: rumen; material: fiber-attached | host: Bos | place: Iran: Karaj | collected 2018-10
CCTGTATTATGAAATGAAGGAGAGCGGCGTTCTGGGCAAGACCGCGCTGCTGTTCGGCCAGATGAATGAGGCCCCCGGCGTCCGTATGCGCGCCGGTCTGTCGGGCCTGACCATGGCGGAGTATTTCCGCGACGTGATCCACCGGGACGTGCTGCTGTTCATCGACAATATCTTCCGATTTGTCCAGGCCGGCAGTGAGGTCTCCGCGCTGCTGGGCCGTATGCCCTCCGCCGTGGGCTACCAGCCCACCCTGGCCACGGAGATGGGCGATCTGCAGGAGCGGATCGCGTCCACCCGCGAGGGCTCCATCACCTCCGTCCAGGCCATCTACGTTCCCGCCGACGACCTGACGGACCCGGCCCCGGCCACCACCTTCGCCCATCTGGACGCCACCACGGTCCTTGACCGTAAGATCGCCGAGGAGGGCATCTATCCCGCCGTGGATCCCCTGGCTTCCTCCTCCCGTATCCTGGACGCCGAGGTAGTCGGCGAGGAGCACTACGAGGTCGCCCGCAAGGTCCAGGAGGCCCTGGAGAAGTATAAGGAGCTGCAGGACATCATCGCCATCCTCGGCATGGAAGAACTCAGCGAAGAGGATAAGGCCACGGTGTACCGCGCCAGAAAGATCAAGAAGTTCCTCTCCCAGCCCTTCAGCGTCGGTGAAAAGTTCACCGGCATGCCCGGCCAGTACGTGCCGCTGAAGGAGACCATCCGCGGCTTCAAGGCCATTGTCAACGGCGAGATGGATGACTATCCCGAAGAGGCCTTCTTCTATGTGGGCACTCTGGACGACGTCATCGCCAAGGCCAAGAAGCTGGCCGGAGAGAGCGGTGAGACCGAATGAGTGAGTTCCGTCTGATGATCCTGGCAGCTGACCGGCCGTTTTACGACGGCCCCTGCGAGTCCGTGACGGTTCCCTCCGTGGACGGCGACATGCAGTTTCTTGCAAACCACAACAAGCATGTCGGCGCGGTGATCCCCGGCGCGCTGCGCTATCGCAAGCCCGGCGGGACCAACCAGACCGTGGCCGTCGGCGGCGGCATCGTCCGTGTTTCCGGCGAGGATGTGCTGATCCTGGTGGACTTCGCCATCGCGCCGGAGGAGATCGACGCCGTCCGCGCCCAGCGGGAGGCCGACGAGTTCATGGAGGCCATGCGGCAGGAGCAGAGCATCCGGGAGTACAAGCTGACCCAGGCAAATCTCGCCCGGGCGCTGAGTCTGCTGCGGGTGAAAAACAGCGTCAATCTCTGATTCCTTTCCATGTTGAAAATTTACCCTCTACCCGGGGAATTTTTGCGTTTTTAAAAAGCAAGGGGAACCGCACGAAGGGCGGTTCCCCTTGCTTTTTCCGCATTAGCTCCGCCGGAGAGAACGGCGGCGCGGCCCGGAGCCGGAAACGTCCGTTGCCGTGCCCTGCCGGGGCATAGCGCTCCATGCGAAAAAATTTGACGGAACACTATGCAAACGTGGAAAAATATATTACAATAAAAGTCCGGGGAAACCCGGAAGGGAAGGGATCATGCATGAAGGAACCGAAATACAAACGCGTGCTGCTAAAGATCAGCGGCGAGGCTCTGGCCGGCGGGCAGGGCCGGGGACTGGATTTCAATGTGATCAACGATGTCTGCGCCGTCATCAAGCGCTGCTGTGACAGCGGCATCCAGATCGGCGTCGTCGTGGGCGGTGGCAACTTCTGGCGCGGCGTCAAGGACGGCGGCGGCAAGATGGAGCGTACCCGGGCCGATCACATGGGAATGCTGGCCACGGTGCTGAACTCTCTGGCGGTGGCAGACGTGCTCGAGCAGATGGGCGTGGACGTGCGGGTCCAGACCGCCATCGAGATGCGTGCCATCGCAGAGCCGTACATCCGCTCCCGGGCGACCCGGCATCTGGACAAGGGCCGGGTGGTCATCTTCGGCTGCGGTACCGGCAATCCGTTCTTCTCCACCGACACCGCGGCGGCGCTGCGGGCAGCGGAGATCGGCGCGGACGTGATCTTGTCGGCCAAGAACATCGACGGCGTCTACAGCGCCGATCCGAAGCAGGACCCCACGGCGGTGAAGTACGACTCCATCACCTACGACGACATGCTGCAGCAGCATCTCGGCGTGATTGACAGCACCGCCGCATCGCTCTGCGCGGACAATCACATCCCGGTGATCCTGTTCGCGCTGAAGGACCCGGAGAACATCTACCGCGCCGCCATGGGCGAGCGCATCGGAACCATCGTATATGAAGGAGGAGCAGACAATGAGTGACCTGATCAAGGAATATGACGCCAGAATGCAGAAGACCATCGACTCCGTCGTCGGCGATTTCGGCGCCGTCCGGGCGGGCCGTGCCAGTGTTACCGTGCTGGACCGCATCACCGTGGACTACTACGGCACCCAGACGCCGATCCAGCAGGTGGGCAACATCTCCAGCCCCGATCCCCGGACCCTGGTGATCCAGCCCTGGGACGCCAGCCTGTTGCCGAAGATCGAAAAGGCCATCCAGGCGTCGGATCTGGGCATCAATCCCCAGAACGACGGCCGTGTGATCCGGCTGGCCTTCCCCCAGCTGACGGAGGAGCGCCGCGTGGAGCTGACCAAGCAGGTGCGCAAGTACGGCGAGGGCGGCAAGGTGGCCATCCGCAACATCCGACGGGAGGCCATGGACAAGATCAAGGACCAGAAGAAGAAGTCCGAGATCACCGAGGACGACCAGAAGGATCTGGAGAAGGAACTCCAGGAACTGACGGATAAGTACTGCAAGGAACTGGACAAGCTGACAGAGAGAAAAGAAAAGGAACTCATGTCGGTGTAACACATCTGCGAGGCTTAAAAAAAGGGGGGGCGGCGCCGTGGCGCGCTTCGGACGAGCACACAAGACACTGGACGAGGTGGACCGCACGCGGCTGCCCCGCCATGTGGCCATCATCCTGGACGGCAACGGCCGCTGGGCGAAAAAGAGAGCCCTGCCCCGGACCGCCGGTCACGCCGTTGGCGTGGAGCGGTTCCGGGACATCATCCACTACTGCGACGAGCTGGGCATCCCCTTTCTCACCGTCTACGCCTTCTCCACAGAGAACTGGAAGCGATCTCAGGAGGAGGTCTCCGCCATCATGCGGCTGCTGGAGCGGTATCTCCATGAGGCCATCGACACCATGGAAAAGGACAATATGCGCATGGTCATCCTGGGGGACCAGAGTCGGCTGGCGCCGGTCATGCGGGACCTCATCGCCAGAACGGACGAGATCTCCAAGCGTACCACCGGCGTGACTTTGGGCCTGTGTCTGAACTACGGCGGCCGGGACGAGATCGTCCGGGCGGCACGCTCCTTTGCCGAGGACTGCGCGGCCGGACGATGCAGGCCGGAGGATCTCACGGAGGAGACCTTCGCTCAGAGGCTCTATACCCACGGCTTCCCGGACCCGGATCTGATGATCCGGCCCGGCGGCGAGCTGCGCCTTTCCAACTTCCTGATCTGGCAGAACGCCTACGCGGAGATGTACTTTACCGACGTGCTGTGGCCGGATTTCAGCCGCAGAGAGTTTGACCGGGCGCTGATCGCGTACCAGAAACGCTCCCGCCGCTTTGGAGATGTCAAGGAATGAAAGCAAGATTGATCGTAGCCGGCATCGGCACCGCGTTTTTGCTGGTGGTCCTGCTGGCGCTGCCGGCGGCGGCGACTATGGTGCTGGTGGCGGCGCTGGCCGTCGTGGCGGCCCATGAGCTGGCCCACGCCGTGGGCATAACCGGCCGTCTGACCGCATATACCATGGTGGCGGCGGCCCTGGTGCCGATCTGGTGCTTTTTCTCGGGAAATCCGCTGGTTTTGGAGATCGGCGCGTTTCTCTATCTGATCCTGCTCTTTGTGGAGCTGATCCTGCGCTACGGGACGTCCCGCAGCGTGTCATATACCGCCGCGCTGACCATGCTCTTCGGCGGCGTCGGCATCCCGTTGCTGCTCTGCGCGCTGCTGAGCCTGCGCATGGAGCCGCTGACCATGGGCAAATGTCTCGTGCTGGTGCCGCTGGTGGCGGCTTTTTCCTGTGACAGCGCGGCCCTCTTTGCCGGCATGCTCTTCGGCAAGCACAAGCTGGCCCCCGCCGTCAGCCCCAAGAAGACGGTGGAGGGCGCTCTGGGCGGCCTTGTGGGCGGCGTGGTCTGCATGATCCTCTTCGGAGGCATCGTAGGCCTGTTCGGCTGCATCCTGTCCTGGGCCTTCCTGCTTCTCGGCGGGGTGTTGGGCGCCGTGGCGGGCCAGTTGGGGGACCTGTCCTTTTCCGTCATCAAGCGGGAGTGCGGCATTAAGGACTACGGCAGGCTCCTGCCGGGTCACGGCGGCGTGCTGGACCGCTTTGACAGCGTGATCTTCACAGCACCGCTGATCTGGCTGCTGTGGTCCCTGCTGGGATAAGAGAGATACGATTGGGGAACAGTTATGACGAATCAACAAAGGATACTGTCCGTTCTCGGCTCCACGGGCTCCATCGGACGACAGACGCTGGACACGGCGGAGCGCCTGGGCCTGTCTGTCGCGGCGCTGACGGGAAATCGGAATACGGAACTGTTGGAGCAGCAGGCGCGGCGTTTTCGTCCGCGCCTTGTTGTCACCCGGACGGAGGACGCCGCCCGGGATCTGCGTATCGCCCTGGCGGACACGGATATCGCCGTAGCCTCCGGCCTCACGGGCCTGACGGAAGCCGCCGCCCTGCCCGAGGCGGACACGGTGGTCACCGCCGTGACGGGTATGATCGGCTTAAAGCCCACCCTGGCAGCCATCAAGAGCCGCAAGCGCATCGCCCTGGCCAACAAGGAGACCCTTGTCTGCGCCGGGGAGCTGGTGATGGCCTGCGCCCGGGAAACCGGCGCGGAGATCCTGCCAGTGGACTCGGAGCACTCGGCGATCTTTCAGTGTCTGGAGGGCAATCGGGGCCGTCCCGTGCGCCGGATCCTGCTGACGGCCTCCGGAGGGCCGTTTTTCGGGATGACGCGGGATCAGTTGGCCTCCGTGACCCGGGAGCAGGCCTTGCAGCACCCGAACTGGAGCATGGGGGCCAAGATCACCGTGGATTCCGCCACGATGATGAACAAGGGCCTGGAGCTCATCGAGGCCATGCGGCTGTACGATCTGCCGGCGAAAAACATTGAGATCGTCGTCCACCGGGAGAGTATCATCCACTCCATGGTGGAATACTCCGACGGAGCGGTGCTGGCCCAGCTGGCCGTGCCGGATATGCGCCTGCCCATCGAGTACGCGCTGACCTGGCCGGAGCGGGGAGAGCCGGTGATCCCGCCCATGGACTTCACCGCCTGCCCGCCGCTGACCTTCGCGAAGCCGGACGAGGAGACCTTCGGATGCCTGCGTCTGGCCCGACAGGCGGCGGAGCGCCCCGGCACCGCCTGCGCCGTCCTCAACGGCGCCAACGAGGCGGCTGTCCGCCGGTTCCTCCGGGGCGAGATCGGTTTTCTGGACATTGAGGCGCTGGTGGCCCGGGCACTGGAAGCGGTACCCCGGGTACCGGACCCGGATCTTGAGGACATTCTGGCCGCCGACGCAGCGGCCCGGCGGTCTGTGGAGGCAGGCTGATTTCAGGAAGGGGAGTTCATGTGATTCTGCTCTATGTCATCATCGGGATCATCATCTTCGGCGTGCTCATCGCTGTCCATGAATTCGGACACTTTGCCGCGGCGAAGAGTCTCGGCGTGCAGGTCAACGAATTCTCCATCGGCATGGGCCCCCAGGTGTGGAGCCATCAGGGGAAGGAGACGCTGTACTCCCTGCGCTGTCTGCCCATCGGCGGCTACTGCGCCATGGAGGGCGAGGATGAGGCCACGGCCAATCCCCGGTCCTTTGCCGGTCAGAAGGCCTGGAAGCGGCTGATCATCCTGCTGGCGGGGGCACTGATGAACTTCATCTTCGGCGTGCTGATCCTCATCTGCCTCTACGCCGGGGCCACGGCGTTCTACGCCCCCGTCATCGACGGCTTTATGGACGGTTTTCCCCTCCAGGGCGAGGAGGGCCTGCTGCCCGGGGACCGCATCGTCTCCATCGACGGCCACCGGATCCTGGTTTACACGGACGTGTCCATCTACTTTTCCCGGAGCAACGGGGAGACCATGGACCTTGTGATCGAGCGGAATGGGGAGAAGCTGCTGCTGGACGACTTCCCCCTGCATCTTGACACCTACGAGTACGAGGGGGAGACCGCCCAGCGATACGGTCTGCTCTTCTCCGCCGTGCCTGCCGGGCCCGGAGACCGGGTGCGGGAGGCGCTGTTTATGAGCGTGGACTTCCTGCGCCTGACGAAGATGGGTCTGGGCGATCTCTTCACCGGCGGCGCCGGACTGCAGGACCTGTCCGGCCCCGTGGGGGTGGTGCAGGTCATCGGTGAGGTGGGGAGCCAGTCCGCCACCGCCCGGGACGCCTGGATGAACATCCTGTTCATCACGGCGCTCATTGCCGCCAATCTGGCGTTTATGAATCTGCTGCCTATCCCGGCTCTGGACGGCGGCAGGATCCTGTTCCTCATCATCGACCTCATCATCATGCTCATCGCCCGTCGGAGGATCGATCCCAAGTATGAGGCCTATATCCATTATGTGGGCATGGTCTGCCTGCTGGGCCTGATGGTGATCGTGACCTTCAGCGACGTGTGGAAGCTGTTTCAGTAGGAGATATGACCATGACCAGACAGATCCGTGTGGGGTCCGTCCCCGTTGGCGGCGGCGCCCCCGTTTCCATCCAGTCCATGTGCAATACCCGCACCGACGACGTTGCGGCCACGGCGGAGCAGATCCGCCGTCTGGCGGCGGCGGGCTGTGAGATCGTCCGGGTGGCCGTGCCGGATATAGCGGCGGCCCGGGCTGTCGGCGCGCTGAAGGAGCAGAGCCCTCTGCCCATCGTGGCGGATATCCACTTCGACTATAAGCTGGCCCTGGAGGCCGCCGCGGCCGGCGCCGACAAGATCCGCATCAACCCCGGCAACATCGGCTCCGCCGACCGGGTGAAGGCGGTGGCGGACGCATGCCGGAGCCGGGGCATCCCCATCCGCATCGGCGTCAACAGCGGCTCTCTGGAAAAGCGGCTGCTGGCCCGGTATGGCGGCGTCACCGCCGAGGCCATGGTCCAGAGCGCTCTGGAGCAGATCGAGCAGCTGCATCGCTTCGACTTTCAGGATATCTGCGTATCGCTGAAAAGCTCCCACGTGCCCCTGACCATCGCCGCCTGCCGCCTGCTGGCGGAAAAATGCGACTGCCCCCAGCATCTCGGCGTCACGGAGAGCGGCACCCCCGCCATGGGCATCGTGAAGTCCGCCATGGGCATCGGAGGATTGCTCTGCATGGGCATAGGAGACACGCTCCGGGTCTCCCTGACGGCGGACCCTGTGGAGGAGGTCTTCGCCGCCCGGAAGATCCTCAGGGCCGCCGGCATCCGCCGGGAGGGGCCGGATATCATCTCCTGTCCCACCTGCGGCCGGACGAAGATCGATCTGATCGCCCTGGCGGAGGAGACGGAGCGCCGTCTGGCGGACTGCACCGCGCCGGTCACCGTGGCGGTGATGGGCTGCGCCGTCAACGGTCCAGGGGAAGCCTCCGCGGCGGACTACGGCATCGCCGGCGGCGACGGCGAGGGCGTGGTGTTCCGCAGAGGACAGGTGGTGCAGAAGGTATCCCAGGACAAGCTGGTAGAGGCCCTGCTGGCGTTGATGGAAGCGGACGGCGCCCTATGACTGCTCATGTACCATTTACGGAACAGGGAACGTGATAGACTGAAATTGCCGGGAACATCCCGGCAATACCGGGGCGTGGCAACTGTTCAGCAGATCTGCTTTTCAGACAAACGCCCCGATGATAGTAGGAGAAGCTATGGACATACCCTTTTTTGAAATGTTTTCCGACCTGGCTCTGCCCGACGGGACGGAGACGCTGCTGCAGCAGGCTGCGGTGGACAAGGAGAGCGTGATCATCGACTGTGAGAAGCGGGAGCTGACGATGACGCTCCGTTCTCCCGTGCCCGTGGATACGGATATGGAGGCGGATATCTGCCAGACACTGCGTCTGCAGTTCGACCTCCGGGGCGTGTTCCTCACCGTGGAGGCGCCGGAACCCGATCCTGCTGAGGCGTCGGAGGGATCTCCCCCCCCGGAGGCGGCGCCCGTCGACGATGCCTTCGACCGGACGGAGGCCCTGCGGCAGGCGGCCATAGCGGCCCTCCCGGAGGAACGGCGGGAGAGGAACGGCGGCGTTCTGTACGGCAAGGCGATCAAAAAAAAGCCCGTCCCCATGGAAAAGCTGACCGGGGACAGGAAGAACGTGGTAGTCGCCGGGCGGATCTTCTCCACCAATCACCGTGAGATCAAAAAGCGGGGCGGCTGGGTCGTTTCCTTCGACATGACCGACGAGACGGAGGCGGTCCGGGTATCCCGCTTTCTGCCGGAGGAGGAGGGCCTTGCCCTGAGCCGAAAGCTGGAGTCGGGTACATACGTGGCGGTGCAGGGCGATTACCGCTTCGACCCCTATGAAAACGACCGGACCCTTACTCCCACGGCCATCGTTACGGTCCCGGCGCCCAGGCGGTACGATACGGCGGAGGGGGACAAGCGGGTAGAGCTGCACCTTCATACCCGGATGTCCGCCATGGACGCGTTGACGGACCCGGCGGCGGCGGTGACGTGCGCCGCGGACTGGGGGCATCCCGCCGTCGCCATCACGGACCACGGCGTGGTCCACTCCTTCCCGGACGCCTGGGACGCGGCGAAGAAATCGGCCAAGGCAGGCAAACCCATCAAGATCCTCTACGGCACGGAGGCCTATCTGGTCAACGACGTGGACGAGCGTCCGGTGCTCCGGGGCATGAAGGACGGGCCGTTGAACGGCACGTTCGTCTGCTTCGACCTGGAGACCACGGGCCTGCGGGCCGCCACGGAGGCCATCACGGAGATCGGCGCCGTGCGGGTGGTGAACGGTGAGGTGACGGAGGAGTTCAACACCTTCGCCGATCCGGAGCGCCCCCTGACGCCGGAGATCTCCAGACTGACGGGGATCACCGATGAGATGCTCCGGGGCGCGCCCTCCCAGGAGGAGGCCCTGCGGGCGTTCCTGGCATTTGCCGGGGACGACATCCTGGTGGCCCACAATGCGGATTTCGACGTGGGCTTCCTGCAGGAGGGCTGCGAACGGTACGGCATCCCCTTTGCGCCTACCCAGCTGGACACGCTGATCCTGTCCCAGTATATGCTGTCGGAGCTGCGGCACCACAAGCTGGACCAGGTGGCGGACTATCTGGGCCTGGCGGAGTTCCGGCACCACCGGGCCTCCGACGATGCCCGGACGGCGGCGGGGATCCTGATCCGTTTGCTGGAGCGGCTGGGACAGGAGGGCTGCCGGCGGGTACAGGAGCTTCCGGCGGCCCTGGAGAAAATGGGCGACAACGCCCAAAAGCGGGGCACCCACCATCTGATCGTGCTGGCCAAAAATCAGACGGGTCTGCGCAACCTCTACAAGCTGGTGACGGAGTCCCATCTGAAGTATTTCCACCGCCATCCCTGTATGCCCAGAAGCGTGATCGACGCCAACCGGGAGGGGCTGATTTTAGGCTCTGCCTGCGAGGCCGGGGAGCTGTTCTCCGCCGTCGTGGCGGGCCGGAGCCACGCTGCCCTGCGGCGTATCGCCTCCTGGTACGACTATCTTGAGATCCAGCCTGTGTGCAACAACGCCTTCCTCCTGCGGAACGGCAAGGTAAAGAACGCGGAGCAGCTGCGGGACTTCAACCGCACCGTGGTCCGGCTGGCGGCGGAGCTGGGCAAGCCCGTCTGTGCCACCGGCGACGTACATTTCCTCAACCCCGAGGACGAGATCTACCGCCGCGTCCTGCTGGCGGGCCAGAAATTCGAGGATGCCGACGCCCCTTTGCCCATTTATTTCAAGACCACCGACGAGATGCTGGCGGAGTTCGCCTATCTGGGCGAGGAGACCGCCCATAAAGTAGTGGTGGAGGACCCGCAGACGGTGGCCGGATGGTGTGACGAGGTAGAGCCCCTGCCCAAGGGCCTTTTCCCGCCGAATCTGCCGGGGGCGAAGGAGGAGCTGGAGAGCCTGGTCTGGGGCCGGGCCCGGGAGCTGTACGGCGAAAACCTGCCGCCTCAGGTGGAGGAGCGCATCACGGCGGAGCTGCGGGACATCATCGGCTGTCACTACGAGGTCATCTACATGTCCGCCCAGAAGCTGGTCAGCAAGTCCGTGGAAAACGGCTATCTGGTCGGCTCCCGGGGCTCCGTGGGCTCCTCGGTGGTGGCGTACTTCTCCGGCATCACGGAGGTCAACGCCCTGCCGCCCCACTACCGTTGCCCGTCGTGCAAATTCTGCGATTTCGACGTGGACGAGCAGTACGGCTGCGGTGCGGATATGCCGGACCGGATCTGCCCGGTCTGCGGCACGGCGCTGGACAAGGACGGCTTCCGGATCCCTTTCGAGACGTTTTTGGGCTTCGGCGGCGACAAGGTGCCGGATATCGACCTGAATTTCTCCGGTGAGTATCAGGCCCGGGCCCATCAGGACA